>Ga0316190_10003823_pt1 | contig 10919 bp, 12 predicted proteins | sample Eddworburrow2_MG_FD_204929 | JGI IMG/M metagenome (GOLD analysis project Ga0316190, IMG submission 204929) | Coastal sediment microbial communities from Maine, United States - Eddy worm burrow 2 | ecosystem: Environmental > Aquatic > Marine > Coastal > Sediment | place: USA: Maine | collected... | reverse complement strand
TCTATTCCATCAAAATCTGAATTGATATACTGGCGTCACTCCCTCAGTACCTGAGAGTAGGCTGGGGTATGGATAACAAAAACAATCGGAATGATTATGGAACATGCATTAGTAATGCAAGACGCAACCCCTGTAACAGTCATGCAGGACGAAACAGGACATTGGTTTATTCAGAACCCCCAGTCCGGACACACCAGTAAGGAGCTGTTCATTTCTCTTGAAGTGGCAACCAAGGCCATCGAAGGCAACTTTTTTACTTGGGAAGAAGCAGATTAGCAGAGTGCACCAAATAACCAAGCCAACATAAGCTGCCACCATAATAAAGGCAACCCACTGAACTTACCTCAAATTAAAATAACAAGGTAACAGGAATGACAAAATCAGAGCTGATCGATGCTGTTGCTAAGCAGCAAAGCCATCTTGCCCACAGTGATGTAGAACTCGCCGTTAAATGCATGCTTGAGCAGATAAGCCAGGCCCTGGCATCAGGCGATCGTATTGAGATAAGAGGGTTTGGGAGTTTTTCCGTGCACTACCGCCCACCCCGGCAGGGTCGTAATCCAAAGACAGGGGCCTCAGTTTTGCTTGCCGGAAAGAATGTGCCCCACTTCAAGCCAGGCAAAGAGTTGAAGGATCGAGTGGATGCTGGGTTTCATAGAGCACCTGAACCAGCTTAAACATATTACATGCGGTGGCAGCACCTCAAGATTTGCGTTTACGACGTATGCCATCCAGTTTCACCACCAAGTCCTCAGCACGGAGGTGCGTATAGCGTCTCAGCATCTGCATAGACTTATGCCCACTAATAGCTGCGACCTCCTGATCCGATAGACCTTTTTCTACCAGCAGGGAAACTGCTTCATGGCGCAAATCATGAAACCGCAAGTTAGAGATTCCCGCACGGGTAATTGCATTCGACCATACTTTGTTAATACGATACGGCCTACGTGTTCCATCACGGCCAGGCTCACCAAAGAAAATTAGATCTGTACCATTGGGACGGATCGAATGAGAAAGAGCTTGCCTAAACACTCTGACAGCCCTCAGGGACAATGGCACCGTACGGGCACTACCGTTCTTAGTTTCATTCAGACGGACAATTCTACGACTCAGATCCACTTGGTCTCGCGTCAGAGACAAAATTTCACCTTGACGCATAGCTGTATAGAGCGCAATGCGCACACCCCAGCTCAGCATAGGGTTGCCATGAGAATCGCATGATTTCAGCATCCGCCGGGCTTCACTCCATGAAAGCCGGCGATTACGGCCAGCGCCAGGACTTGGTCGCCGAATATTGGCAACGGGATTGTAGACTAGGCCAAAACTCCATTCCTTGATTGCCATGGTATACAGATGCCCAAGCAGGGCAAGCTCCAGGCGAACTGTAGAGGCACTCTTTCCTTCAGCAAGCCTGCCATCACGATACTTTGCAACGATATCCGGGGTAAGCGCGGCTAATGAGTAATCCCCTAAATCCCTTGTCAACGGCTTAACACGCATTTTCTCAGCCCGCTGAGTCGAAGAGCGCTTTAAAGGTGTAACCTCAGTCAGATATCGCTCCAAGGCTATTTCAATTGTCGTTGTTTCGGAAGGTAAGCGCTGGATATATACACCCCGAACCATCTCATCTTCAGTACGCCGCGCCCAGTCTTCAGCATCTCGTTTAGTTCGGAAAGTTTTGGCCTTAGTAGGCCACCCTTTTTTGCGGATTATAGCCTTCCAGGTTTTAGATGGAGTTTTAGTAATTGTGGCCATTAAGTACACCCTCTTCCATAATGTCAGTGTACTGAAATTGTACCGCAGGCACAAAAAAGGGGCTAGCAATTATGCTAACCCCTTGATTTACATGGTGGGTCGTGCAGGAATCGAACCTGCGACCAATGGATTAAAAATCCACTGCTCTACCGACTGAGCTAACGACCCGTAATCTTTGATGATGCCTGTTGTGAGAGTAGAGAACTCTTTAACGACCAAGCATTTAAAGGACGGCGATAATACAGCAACTTGCCGCTGCTGAAAAGTCAAAACAGCAAAAAAAGAGGTTATTTTCGGTAACGGGTTGGATCAGCCACACCAGCTTCATTAAAACCCTGCACACGAAAGCGGCATGAGTCACACACACCACATGCTCGGCCTTCATTATCCGCCTGATAGCAAGAGACGGTTAGACCATAATCCACCCCTAATCGAACACCTTGGCGAATAATATCTGCCTTGCTTAACTTAACCAACGGAGTGTGCACATGAAACGCACTACCTTCCACTCCAGCCTTCGTGCCCAGGTTAGCTACGTTTTCAAATGCATCGATGAACTCTTTCCGGCAATCAGGGTAACCCGAATAATCAACGGCTGTGACACCAATAAACAGATCTTTGGCACCAATAACCTCAGCCCAGCCCAATGCAAGCGAGAGGAATATAGTATTACGTGCAGGCACGTAGGTAGTGGGAATACCCTCTTCCAGCTCTTCTGGTATAGATAGCGACTCATCTGTTAATGCTGAGCCACCCAGTCTATCCAGGCCAATATTAATAATTTTATGCTCAGATACTCCAAAAGATTCTGCAATCCAATGAGCTGCTTTCAATTCCACTCGGTGCCGCTGCCCATAATCTATACTCAAGGCATAACATTCATAGCCTTGCTCCTGGGCAATCGCCAGGGTTGTGGCTGAATCCAGTCCACCTGAAATAAGGATAACAGCCTTAGGTTTTTCACTCATTTCGCTCTCTCATCTCCCCACAGCTGTTTATGCAGTTGCAGTTGAAACCTGACCGGCAAGTGGTCTCTCAAGATCCATTCAGCCAATTCTGTTGCGTCCTGATGCCCATGGCAGGGTGAAAATAGTATTTCACAGCGTTCAGCCAGACCCCACTCATTCAGCTGCTCCTTCGCCCAGATATAGTCGCCTTCATCACAGATGACAAACTTAACCTGATCATGCAGCTGAAGATATGCGATGTTGTCATAGCAGTTGCTTTCACATTCACCTGAGCCCGGGGTCTTTAGATCAACCACCTTTACAACTCGTGAATCCACTTTTGAAATATCCAGCATGCCTCCTGTCTCAAGCGATGTGTTATACCCCGCATCACAAAGGGATTTTAAGAGCACCAGACTCTCATCCTGGGCCAGCGGCTCTCCCCCTGTCACCGTCACATAGCTGGATTGAAATTGAGCTGTAATTTCAAGAATTGATGCAATAGCCATCTCTTTGCCAGATTCATAAGCAAATTGGGTATCGCAGTAGTTGCAGCGCAAAGGACAGCCTGCAAGTCGTATAAATACCGTTGGTATGCCTACAGTACGAGACTCACCCTGTAGCGAAAAGAATATTTCAGTAACACTAAGTGTCAAGAGCGCACCTTTACCACCAGCGCTCTACATGTACCTCACCAGGTTTTTTCCGGGTTTTTTCTCTGAAGCCATCTGCTGCCAACATCTCCAATGTCGTATCGATCATGCCTGGATTGCCGCATAAGAAAATATTGGTGTTTTCTGGCGTTGGTTTTATGCCCCACTCTTCTTCAACCACGCCACGTTTCCAAACATCTTGCACATGCCCAGTCTCCCCTGCCCAAGGGATAGTTTCTTCAGTAGGACGGCTAATAACAGGAATGTAATCAAAATGGTCTACAAGACGTGCAAGCATGCTTAATTCAAGGCGATAGCCAAGATCCCAGGAGTGACGGGCACCATGAATAATAGTGAATTGTCTATCTGAGTTTTTCTTTAGAAAGGTCCGAATCATGCTCATATATGGAGCAAGCCCTGTGCCTGTTCCCATTAGCGCTAAATTGACGTGATCGGGCGTATCGTCCAGCGTAAAAATACCACTGGTTTTCTTTCCCATGTGTACCCTGTCACCTTCTTTAAGCGCGAACAGGCGCGGCGTTAAAGAGCCAGATCGAATCAGCGTAATATAGAATTCCAGATACTGGTGATTTTTTTGGGAGGATGAGGCAATAGAGTATGCCCGCTTTATCAGCTTGTCTGGAGGCGGCGCTTGAACTTCAATATCTGACATTGGGCTAGCAACACGAGGCGCTTTACCCGGCAGACCAAGTACAACAAACTGTCCAGGAGCATAGTCAGGCAGATCCCATCCATCCGGTTTAACACGCAAAATCATTGTCTCCGAATTAACAAAAATCGGAGCACTAACTATCGCATTCAAATCTTTACTGGCAGCCATTTAGATCTTACGCTCACAAGTATTCATATAAATTATATTTAAGTGTATTAATTCGCGCTAAACCGCCAAATAACACAACTCCATAAAACTAAGGGTGGGTACACTACAAAAACAATCCCCAGTATACAATAAGTAAACACTAATTGATCATAACAAAGCACTCATTTTTAGCCTGTTAGCACAAGAGTATTAGTGGCTTCAGCCCCAACCTCATTTAAACTCGTATCTCCACAAAAGCACACCCGAGGCAATATTTTCTACAGGAGGTGTATTTTGTCTGTGCTTCATATCCCTTAATTTATCATCAAATAGATCATATGAGCAGCAATTCCGCTTGAGCTACCTGCTTAGTCGCTTCATCAAGTATTTTTAAAGAATTTTCTGGATTAAGCTCACCCAGCTGCAGCTTCGCAAAACAGGGGATATCAATCATACAGGGATGTTTATGCATTTCCGGTGTTCCAACGTAGCTGTGCAGTTGTGCAATCAGCAATAGATCGCAGATATCGGGTTCTGGCCTGTGATCACGAGACCAATACTCCGCCTCTGCTGCAGCAATAACCATGTCATCAGGAAAACCCCATGCTTTTAAAATAGCCTCCCCGGTTACGCCTCGTAACAAATGAATAACATGCTCGATCTCATGTTCATCATCAACAAGCTCAGGATATTTTTCGATATAGCTAATTATGGAAACAACGCCAACGTCGTGTAATAACCCCATCAGCATGGCATGCTCTGGGTCAAATATTTTTGTTAAGCGCGCAAGTATAAAACACAAGGCTGCCACTTCTGCACTGTGATACCATAAATGATGCATATACTTTTGAGTCATGAAATTCTTTGAGCAAAATAATTCACGCAAAGCAAAACTCAATACCAGTTTATGTGTCGTATTAACGCCAAGCCGTACTACTGCTCCAACACATGTTTCAACCGGTTCACGTCCAATATAAAGCACAGAGTTAGCTGCCTTAACCAATTTTGCAGTTATTGCAACATCAGTCTGAATAATCTTTGCGATATACTCAGCATCCGAGGTTTCATCCTCTAACGCCCGTCCAATCCTTATCGCAAACTCAGGAAGACTCGGCATAAATAATCTATCATTTTCAAGATCTTCAAAGATTTTGACTGCAAGCACATGTTCAGAAGCTTTTTTATCATCAGGTACAACAGATACACTTACACCATCATCATCTTGTCCAAGGTGATTACGTGACAAATCTTTAAGCATACAGCTTTCAATAATAAGGTATTCAATATCACTTAAGGCAATAACATCATATTTGCGCGGGAGTAGCTGTGCAATTGGGTAAGCAGCACTTGCAGAGCCAGCAGCAATAGCCGAACCACCACCATCAGGTGCACATTGTTCCACAATCCCTTTAAGAAGAAAAAAGCTATAGGCATCAGTTGTCCCATATTTAATTACAGATTCATTTTTATATGCAGAATGAATATAAATAGATTCCGCCAGTAGCTCTCGTTGAGAGTCATTAAGATCATTTAATAGAGGAAATCTTTTCAAATCATTACTATCTGGATGACGCCCTGTATTCTCCATGCGCTTAGACCTAAATTTACTTGATAATACGATAGCAAGGTTTGTAGACCTTACCTGGCAACTTCATTCTATGCTGACTAACAAATGATGCTAATAAGTTATCCATAGGACCAATAATTTCTTTATCTCCATGTATTTCAAAATGACCAAATTGTTCAATGGCACGAATCCCATCATCTTTCACATTACCTGCTACAATTCCTGAAAACGCCCGCCTAAGATTAGCTGCTAACAAATGACTTTCCTGGTTTTTATGCAATTCCAGCCCGAGCATGTTTTCATGTGTTGGTGCAAATGTTTTTTGAAACTCACGTTCAATTTTTAATAACCAATTAAAATAATAGGCATCACTTTTTTCACGGCGAAATTTTCGTACTTTCTTTATTCCATTCAATACTTCACATGCAGCCGCTGCCGGATCATCGATTATAATTTTGTAACGCTTACGTGCTTCATCCCCTAAGGTATCTGCAATAAATTGATCTATCACTTTGAAGTATTCTTTCGCTCCGGCAGGACCAGTAAACACTAAAGGAAATGGCATATCTTTATTTTCAGGATGCAAAAGAATACCTAAAATATAGAGTATCTCTTCTGCTGTGCCCGCACCTCCAGGAAAGACTACAATTCCATGCCCAGTACGAACAAATGCTTCAAGTCGCTTTTCAATATCTGGCAAAATAACAAGATCATTCACGATAGGATTTGGTGATTCCGCAGCGATAATACCTGGCTCCGTTATGCCAATATAATGACCATCATTAATGCGTTGCTTTGCATGCCCAATAGTTGCGCCCTTCATTGGCCCTTTCATTGCTCCTGGCCCACAGCCAGTGCAAACATCAAGCCCTCTTAACCCCATTTCATGCCCTACTTCCTTGGAATACTCATACTCTTTGCGAGATATAGAATGCCCTCCCCAACACACGACAAGATTTGGTTTTATTCGCGGCTTAAATATATTCGCATTGCGTAAAATATGAAAAACGGCATTGGTAACACCATCTGGTGAATCTAAAGCAAAATTGGGGCTATCAATAATTTCATCACTGGCATATACAACATCTCTCAGCACTGCAAACAAATGTTCGCTTATCCCTTTAATCATTTTTCCATCAACAAATGCACTTGCCGGAGCATTTTTAACTTCCAGCTTTACACCACGCGCTTGTTGTATAACGCGAATATCAAAGCTTTTATATCGCTCCAATAGCTCTTTGCCATCATCAAGACTATTACCACAATTTAACACGGCTAAAGAGCAATTTCGGAAAATTTCATATATACCACCTTGACTTGTATCTAATAGTTTACTTACTTCAACTTCCGCAAGAATATCAAGGCGACCGTCGGGTGTAATTCGTGCATTTGCTACATCATACATAATCGCACCACCATTAATTGTTAAAGCCAAATTCATTGATTATTTCACAAATAGGAGCAAACACTTCCTCCTCATGATCCAGAATTATAAATCCTGTATCATAAAACGATGCATTAACATCTTGATGTTCCCACCTACTTTCTGCTTTAAAACAGATTTTTTTAGTTTCACCACTGTCATCGTACCACTGCATTTCAAGGTTAAATTCTTTATTCAACTCTATTGGTTTGTCACTGATTAGCATTAGGCCTTCTGTTGTTATATCAACAATATGTCCAAGCAGTTTTTTAGTCTTAAAATCCCATACTCTGAGATAATAAATAAGATGCCGACGCCGGATGGATCTTCTTCCATCAGCCCCTTTTAACTCTTTTTCATCATGTTCAAATGGTTTCTTTATATACATATGAACCTCTATTAATTACCTATATTTTGCATTAGCTTGATTCGCAAAATAGACCACAGCATATTTATTATTCAGTTACTGTACATATCTCAAAATCATTTAATTCTGTCATTTTAATCTTACCATCAGCTCTTTTTTTGCCTGTTGCTGTTCAATTGCACACTCACCTCGGATCGCATCTACAAGCGCCAGTAATATATATAATTCACTATCTTTCTTTACTGCCTTTGGAACAGATTTGTAGAGAGGTGAAAACGAAAGCCCTTCAACTTCGGAAGTAGAATCAGGCCACACATGCGGCATATCTATTACTGTTGGACTAAGTTTATGCAGTGGTGGCGCTGCAAATGCGGTAGGAACACCCACGCATAACTTGCCAAGCTCTGGCGCACACACATACTTAAGGCCATGCACAAGAAACTCAAATAAATGTTCAATATTTGGCGCTATCTTGGTGCCTGCTTCATACGCTAGCCGTGAGGAGATAGCTCGTTTAATTGCCGCATGCACTTCAGATTGGCTCATCTCAAGTTCTGAAGCCAACATGCTGTATGACCAGCCTGAATGGCCAAGGGCAACCAACTTCAACAACACAACAATATCTTGGGGTTTTAGCACCATATCAATCTGATATTTTCATTCGCTGTTTGCGAATAAAGAATAGTGCATATTGGGGGACTGTCAACGTGTTAACTCAAAAGGGAGGCATCATCCGTGACCTATAACATCCATTTTTACAATGCTAATACTGTTTTAAAACAATAGGGTATGACCTATAAATCACCATAGCAGTGAATAATCAGGGTGTCTCACTCCAAACTCTTGCTTTGGTTTTTTTCAACATATGGCAGCGATTACAGTTTTTAAAGGTTGCGGCAGGAAAAGAGACCTTCCCATGGCACTTACCACAAAACTTTCCGCCAATCACATCTCCCATTGTAAAATTATTGCCCCCTATTGTCTTTTTAAACGGTTCTGGATGGCAGCTATCACAACTTAGCCAATAGGTGTGCATACCATGTGGAAATATAACATCAGGTATCTGAGGTATCTTTGTTTGAAAGACCATAAGGTTTGCAAAGTAGCCTTCGTATTCGTCTTCCTTTTGCTCTTTAATAGAAGCTCGTGGTCGAATAATGCCTTCTGTTACTGCTTTATTCCAATTTACAAAGCCCGCATGATCTTTTGGCAAAAGCTCAAAGGCTGTGGGTTCGCCTGCAAAAACATCTAAATCTTTAGATAAGCTGTAGATATCAATATTGCCAACATATAGTCGCAATAATGACTCCTGCTCCGCGTCACACTCTGTGCCAAGAAAGTTTTTACAGATATCTGTTAAACCACCTTTTGGTTCAAACTCCTGCTCTTGTGCAAGCACAGGCATGGTCAAAAGAGAGATAAAAACCAACAGGACAAATAACTGACATCTTTGCATAGCAACAATCCTTAATAACGCACCATTTGTATGATGACTATAGCGCAAGCGGTGCACAACCAATTTCACTCTAAATGACAATTAATAACCTGCTTTAACGCAAATTATCAACTGTTATTTAGAAATTACCTCTAGATTAACCCTTAGTCCAGTATTTTCTTTGTTGGATAACTCTCTACTTCCAGCTGGAATATTGTAGATAGCAGTTATTTATCAAGCAAAACTACATACAACATACAGCGGCAGATCCTCTAGCGCAGTCGTAATCTAAAGTAGATGCGAACCATATTCTCTGTAGATGCGTACTAGCGCACACTTGTAACGTGCCAGGGATAACATTTACAAGCATCCACATCTCTTAACTTAACTACAAACTCCCTAACAGTTAACTGATTCACGTTTTATATATAGCAACCTCGCTAGACTTCTTAGCATAAATAGAAGCCGGAGGAGAATCATGTTACACACACACACAAGAATGCTGGTCTTTTTCATACCGCTATTCTGTTATGCAGAGCTTGTAAGCAGCGCAAATAACGCACTTTCAACTAAAGAGGGACTGGGTACTACAACCCTGCAAGATCAACAATCCAACTTCATCATCAACCTACCTCATGTAACAACAAACGAAGTGCTTCAGCAGATTACTGATACTCAATCAACACTAAGCAAGCGAAGAATCGCATTATCTAAAGCTGAGAGAAAAAGCAGCTTTAACGCCAAAGATGGTGCAATAAGCTTGATAATGCCGGGTGGATTTCTTTATGCCGCAGTCATTAAGCTACGCCATATTGATATAAAAAAGCAGCTGAAGAAGGTAACAGAACAACTAAATGACTTGAATCAGGATTTACTTGCCTTTAGGTCTACTAGCGTCAACAACACCCTAATAGCAACAGCAACAGTACACTGACAATAGACACAGTTGATCTACACAAAAATGGCAGAACGAGAAAAATAATTAGGCGGGACAGAGACAAACAGATGAAGTGCTGATGGCCATTCCATAGCCATCAGCAAACCTTACTAACCTAACCTTGCTTAGATAGCATCCACAATTGCATTCAAGGTCGCACTAGGGCGCATGATAGCTGTGGTCTTCGCATCATCTGTGCGAAAGTAACCACCCAGATCAGCAGCTGGCCCTTGAACTGCATTTAGCTCTTCAACAATCTTTGCTTCGTTAGCAGCAAACTCTTTTGCAACAGGTGCAAATTTAGCTTGCAGCTCAGCATCGTCAGACTGTGCAGCCAGTGCCTCTGCCCAGTACATACCCAGGTAGAAGTGGCTGCCACGGTTATCCAACTCACCACACTTACGAGAAGGCGACTTGTTGTTATCCAGCAGTTTGCCAGTTGCCTGATCCAATGCTGTTGCTAGAACCTGAGCCTTTGCATTGTTTGACTGGCTGGCAACCTGCTCCAGAGAAGGAGCCAGTGCCAGGAACTCACCCAGTGAGTCCCAACGCAGGTGATTCTCTTTTACCAGCTGCTGAACGTGCTTAGGCGCAGAACCGCCAGCCCCCGTCTCAAACAGCCCACCGCCATTCATCAGTGGTACGATGGATAGCATCTTTGCGCTGGTGCCCAGCTCAAGGATTGGATAGAGATCAGTGTTGTAGTCACGCAGAACGTTACCGGTTACAGAGATGGTGTTCTCACCGGCACGCGCACGCTCAACAGAGAGTTTGGCTGCTTCATAGACTGACAAGCAACGGATATCCAAGCCATCAGTGTCGTGGTTAGGCAAGTATGCATCAACCTTCTTACGAATTTCCTGATGGTGAGCACGATCTTCATCCAGCCAGAAGATTGTTGGCCAGCCAGTCGCACGGGCGCGGTTTACGGCAAGTTTCACCCAATCCTGGATTGGAGCATCTTTGACCATACACATGCGCCTGATGTCACCCTCTTCCACATCATGCTCAAGGA
>Ga0316190_10003821_pt1 | contig 10920 bp, 10 predicted proteins | sample Eddworburrow2_MG_FD_204929 | JGI IMG/M metagenome (GOLD analysis project Ga0316190, IMG submission 204929) | Coastal sediment microbial communities from Maine, United States - Eddy worm burrow 2 | ecosystem: Environmental > Aquatic > Marine > Coastal > Sediment | place: USA: Maine | collected... | reverse complement strand
GGTCACCTCACGGTCCCAGGGCCGCCAGCCGGTCGGTGAGGAATCGACGCTCGGCCTCGTTGCCCCCGAGGTCGAGAGCGGCGTGGTATTCGACCGCCGCCTGCTCGGTCCGACCGAGGCGGCGTAGCAGGTCGGCTCGGGCGGCGTGGAGGTAGCGGTATTGGCTGAGGTGCCCGTCGGCCAGGAGTTCATCGATGGCGGCCAGGCCTGCCCCGGGCCCGGTGTGCATTGAGAGGGCCACGGCCCGGTTGAGTTTGACCACCGGATTGGGGGTGACCCGGACGAGGCGGTCGTACAGCCAGAGGATCGAGCGCCAGTCGGTCTGGTCCCAACTGGTGGCCGAGGAGTGCAACGCCGCAATGGCGGCCTGGAGTTGGTAGGGCCCGACCACGCCGACTGACAGGGCCTCGACCATGATGGCCTGGCCCTCACCCACCATCTGTCGGTTCCAGCGCGACCGGTCCTGGTTTTCGAGCAGTACCAGGCGGCCGTCGTCGTCGCTGCGGCCCGCCCGGCGGGCGTCGGTGAATAGCATCAGGGCCTTCAGCCCCAGCGCCTCGGCCCGACCCCGGGTCCAGTCGGTGGCGTTGGCTGCGGTCTCGGAACGGTCATTGAGCAGACCACTGATGACCTCGGTGAGCCAGCGGGCCTCATCGCACAAATCGCCCCGGACCAGGCCCGGGCCCTCGGCGTTGGTGTGGCCGGCGGTGAAAATGAGGTACACCACCTGCAGAACGGCGTCGAGGCGTTCAGGCAGGGCCTCGATATCGGGAACGGTGAACGGCACCTTGGCCTTGCGGATCTTGTCCTTGGCCCGTACCAGGCGTTTGGCCATGGTGGCGGGGGCGATGAGGAAGGCCTCGGCGATTTGGCTGGTCGACAAACCGCAGACCTGACGCAGGGTCAGAGCGATTTGGGCCTCGGTGTTCAGGCTGGTGTGGCAGCAGCCAAAGATGAGGGCCAGTTGGTCGTCGATCAGCTCGGTAGGTTGACGCTGCGGGGTCGAGGCCAGCTCCAGCAGCGCCGGTAGGCGCTCGGTGAATCGTCGGTCCCGGCGAACTCGGTCGATCGCCTTGCGGCGGGCCGTGGTCAACAACCACGCACCGGGCTGGTCGGGTGTGGCGCCGGGTCGCCAACGCGCTGCCGCCTCGGTGAACGCTTCCTGGGCCGCTTCCTCGGCCAGGCCAAGATCGCCGAGGTCCCGCGTCAGGATGGCCACCAGAATTGGCCACTCCCGCGCAAAGGCCTGGGCCACCGTGGACTGGGTCATGGGGCCGCTACGACAGTTCGCCGATTTCGAGCACCGGTCGGACCTCAACCGATCCGTAGAACGCGGTTGGAACCTTCGCGGCCCAGCCGGTGGCGGCGTCGAGGTCGTCGACGTCGATCATGTAGAACCCGCCAAGCACCTCCTTGGTCTCAGCGAAGGGTCCGTCGGTGGTGACGGTGGATCCTTCGCTAACCTGCACCGTGGTTGCGGTGCTGATGGGGTGCAGTGGTTCTCCGCCCAGTAGCACGCCGGCGTCGGCCAATTCCTGGGTATAGGCGAACCACCTCTGCATCTCAGCCGCCTGCTCGGAGCTGCCCTCGGCCGGACCGGCACCCTCGGCGCTGTACAGCAACAACATGTATCGCATGCTCTCTCCTCGTTTTCTGGTTCGGGTTCGCTGTCGGCGGGCCCGTCGTCCTCCGGTGAGATCCCACGATTGGGATGGGGACAGCTTGATGACGAACAGCATGGCCGATAATGGACACCTCGGGTGATCATTGCGACCGACGGGTATTCTCCGGCCATGGCCCACGGCACCCACGACTACGTTCAGGACCCCCGCAACCGCGACATCGTGATTCGAATCAACGATGAGCTACGCCCCCGGCAGGAGGCCGTGGTCTCGGTGTTCGATTCGGGCTTCATGCTCGGTGACGGGGTGTGGGAAGGCATCCGGGTGCTGCGGGGTCAGTTGCTGTTCGCCGACCAGCACCTCACCCGGCTCTACGAGGGAGCAAAGGCCATTGACCTCGACATCGGGCGAACGCCCGCGGAGTTGGTGTCGATGATGCACGAGACACTCGAAGCCAACGCGATGCGCCCGGCCCCCAACGGCACCGACTCGATCCATGTGCGGCTGATGGTGTCCCGGGGGGTGAAGTCGACGCCGTATCAGGACCCCCGCTTCACCATCACCGACCCGACAATCGTCATCATCGCCGAGTACAAGAGCCCGCTGCCCGAGACCTCGACCCAGGGTATGTCGTTGTTCACGGTGCACGTGCGGCGCGGGCGCCCCGATGTGCTCGACCCGTCGTTGAACACCCACTCCAAGTTGAACTGCATCACGGCCTGCATCCAGGCGGCCAAGGCCGGGGCCGACGAGGCCCTCATGCTCGACCCTCAGGGATTTGTCGCCACCTGCAACTCGACACACTTCTTCATCGCTCGCGGCCGAGAGGTCTGGACTTCCACCGGGGACTACTGCCTGGCCGGAATCACCCGTTCCAATGTGCTCCGCTGCAGCGAACAACTTGGTCTCACGGCCCGTCAGAAGAACTTCAGCCTGGCCGATGTGTACTCCGCCGAGGAGGCCTTCGTGACCGGGACCTTCGCTGGCCTGGCTCCCGTCGGCTCGGTCGATGGGCGGACGATCGGCTCCGGTGGACGGGGCCCGATTACCGAACGCCTGCAGCAGGCCTACATCGAACTGTGCAATGAGAGCGCCACTGCGATGGCCGCCGTCGACGCCGGTGGCGTTGGGCAATGACGACCAGGATTGCCATGTGGTCCGGGCCCCGCAACCTGTCAACGGCCCTGATGCGATCGTGGGAGAACCGGCCCGATACCAGCGTGCTCGATGAGCCGCTCTACGCCTACTACCTGGCAGACACCGGTCTCGACCATCCCGCCCGACGGGAGATCATCGACGGCGGCCCGGTCGATGGGGGAGCGGCCATCGCCCGATGTTTGGCCCCGCTACCCGATGGGGTAACCGTCAGCTACCAGAAACACATGAGCCACCACCTGCTCGATGATCTGGATCGTTCCTGGCTCGACGAGGTGCGAAACTTCCTGCTCATCAGGGACCCGATCCAGGTCCTGGCCTCCTACACCCAGGTGCGATCTGAGGTCACCCTCGACGACATCGGCCTCACCCAGCAGCTCGAACTGGCCGACCGGGCCGAGCTGATCATCGATGCCGCCGACTTTCTGGCCAACCCTGGCTGGTACCTGGAGGCGTTGTGCGGGCACCTGGGCCTGGGGTTCACCGAGTCCATGCTGTTGTGGCCCGCCGGGTCCCGCCCCAGCGATGGTTGTTGGGCTCCTCACTGGTACGGAGCGGTCGAGGCCTCGACCGGTTTCCGCCCTGCCCCCGATCCGGCAACGCTGCCAACGGTCGACGATCTGGCGCCTTCGCTGCGGTCGCTGGCCGTTGAGGCCACGAAGATTTACCGCCAGTTGGGGGCTGGCCGCCTGCAGTGGCAAACACATGGCTTCTAATTCCGTCTAGCTACTGAGAAATACTATAAACTAACTGTATTAGGCGTGGACAGCGGTAGCGGTTGCCGCTGCGGTGGGTGAAGGTGGGTTCATGGCGCGGTCGGGGACGCTGGACGAGGAAGGCCAGGTGACGGGCCGGTTGGTGGCGGGTCGGGCGCTGAGGGGTCTGGTGGGCAGCCTCATGATGGGTTGGCCAAGCACACCTTTGGCCAGCCCCGGGCGTTGGCTTCGGAGTTGGCCAGTGTGTTGCCATCAGCGGTGGTGGGATGTTTGGATCTGGACGGGTTGGAGATCGTGCCCGGGTCGTTTAGCGACGCCGACCTCCGGGCCAGTCACAGCGATATCTTGGCCCGGGTTCCCGCCGCGTCTACCGGAGAGGTGTTCGTGTACGTCGTGTTTGAGCATCAGAGCACTCCTGACCCGTCGATGCCGTGGCGCATGTACTGCTACCTGGCGCAGGTCTGGACCCGATTGAAACGCGACGACCCATCACCAGGGTCGCCGGTGGTGATCCCGATCGTGTTGCACCATGGGCCAAGCGGCGACGCTGTTTGACGTGCCCGACGCTGACCGGGCCGCCGCCATCCGTTACCTTGTAGAAAGGCTCGACACCGACTCGTTCGAACAATTCCGGCAACGACTCCGAGTCGAGCACCCAACCCTGGAGAAAGAGATGACCACCCGATTCGGGTCACTCAGCCCCGAACACGCAGCCCGCATCAACACCGCCGAGGAAACCAGCCTCAACACCTGGATCGAGCTCGTCATCACTGCTCCAACCCCCGAAGCCACCCTGGCCTGAGGACCGTTTGTGAGCCTTGGTCAGGTCGGTCGAGCCGCGATGGCCGGCCGGAACTAGCGATTGGTGCCGCGGATGTGAATGGCGAGACCAAGCAGTACCAGTGGAGCGCCAATCAGCGCCGTCATCGGCGGTAGTTCGGCGAAGATCAGCCAGACCAGGAGTGACGCTCCGAGCGGTTCAACCAACAGGGTCAACGAGACCGTCACCGAACCCAACCGTTGGAGCAGGGAGTTGAACACCGTATGCCCGGCCAACTGTGGTCCGGCGATCATGGCGCCAATGGCCAGCCAGGTCGTGGTCGAATAGCCCCAAAGGTCGATGTCGAAGGCAACGATGACCGGCACCATGGCGAGGGCCGCCACGGCGTAGGTGCGGCTGGCATAGACCGAGGTGGTCAGGGTGGCCCGGAGCCGGGCCCCGACGGTGAGGTACACCGCCATGGCCGCCGCTCCGATAAGGGCGAGGCCGTCGCCAAGCAAGGCCTGGTCGGCCTGCCCGAAGTCACCGGAGGTGATCACCGCCGTGCCCACCAGAGCCAGGGCGATGGCCAACCAGGTGCGCAGGCCCGGGCTTCGCCCCATCAACAGGAGATACAGGGCGATGATCAGGGGTGCGGTTGAGACCAGGGTGACCGACGCCGCCACCGATGTCAGCTCAAGCGAGGCCAGCCAGGTGGCAAAATGCACGCCGAGGGCCACACCGGCCAGGCCGAGCGACGGCCATTGACTCCTGCTCGGCCGAGAATCTGATCGCCAGGACGGTCCAGCGAGGATCAACGCCCCGCCTGCGGTTCGCCAGAAGGCCAACGCCACCGGGGAGGCATCGATCCAACGCACCAGAACCGCCGAGGACGAGACCGCGGTGATGGCGATGGCAGCGGCGGCAACGGTCAAAACCGTTCGGCGTGATGCCTCCTCTTCAGCGCTGGTGGGACGGGGCAGCATCGCCGCAGGCTAGCGAGCACATCTCCATCCGTGGGTTTGGTTGGTAGTTGGGGCGACAGGCGACACCATGAGGAGGTGAAGCCAACTCTCGTCATAATGGCCGCCGGAATGGGGAGTCGATTCGGAGGGGTGAAACAGATCGCCCGGGTCGGTCCTCGAGGGGAGGCGATCCTCGATTTCTCCATCAGGGACGCCGTAGCAGCCGGTTTCGGCAACGTGGTCATCATCGTCCGGTCCGAGATCGAAGCTGACATTCGGGCCCATCTGGCCCAGTTGCACGATGGTGTGCCGATCACGCTGGTTCGCCAGGACGACCTGGGCCCAGCCCGGCAGAAACCCTGGGGCACGTTGCACGCCGTGCTCAGCGCAGCCGATTCGTTGACGGATTCCTTTGCCGTGATCAATGCTGATGACTACTACGGTCCGGATTCGTTTGTTCTGGCCGCCGAGGCGCTGGCTTCGCTCGATGCGGGCCATGCCGCCAACATCGCCTTCGAGCTTCATCACACGGTGCCTCCGGTGGGGGCGGTGACACGGGCCGTCACCGCCGTCAGCGACGGCTACCTGACCGCCATCGTGGAAACCGACGGGTGTCAGCGTCTCAGCGATGGCACCTTCTCCGCTGGTGGTGAGATCGTGCCCCCGTCGACACCGGTATCGATGAACCTGTGGTGCTTCCATCCCTCTGCCCTCGACGATTTCAAGGGGATGTGGCAGTCGTTCCACCGGGCCAACGCCGATGATCCCAAGGCCGAGTGCCAACTGCCAACGGTTGTTGGCCAGTTGATGGCCGGGCAGCGGATGACGGTAAAGGTGGTGCCATCGACCGAACAGTGGATCGGCATCACCAATCCCGACGACTTTGAGTTGGCCAAGGCCGCACTCGCCAACCGCTGATTCGGTACTGAAGCGGCCTCTTGTCGGGGTCATTTGGTTCAGATGCTAAGGCCGGACCCGGCTCGTCCGATGGAGAGACGAAGCCGAGATCCTGTACCCGCTTGGCTTTGAAACCAACCCCCACACAAGAGGACGAACCATGTTCCGACCATTGGCAGTTGCCGTGGTGGTCAGTGGTCTGCTTGGCTGGTCGACCCCAGCCTCCGCTCAGCAGACCTCGTTCAATGCCACCGCCGAGGCCTCGCTGCAACTTGAGGCTGCTCCCCCCACCAACCCGATCAACCTGGTATCCCAAACCGAAACCGACGAGGGATCCGAGAGCGATTCCGAGTCGACCTCCACCTCGGTTGAGGACCAGTCGACCACACCAGACCCCGATGGCGACCAGGAGTCCGATTCCGGCTCGATCATTGATCTGCCATCTGAATCCTCCACCAGCGAGGAAGAGAACGAACCGACCAACAGCGTGGCCCTCGTCAAGAGCGTGTACGCCGGGCACGACGGTGGAGCCGGGTGCTCCACGGCCAAGACCTTCGCCGAGGCCAAACAACACGACCCGGTCACGTACTGCTTTGAGGTCACCAATACCGGTACCGCCCATCTGGGTGAGATCATGATCACCGACCCGTTCATCTCGAACCCGATCACCCTCGTCGGAGCGGAGTCGGTCCCGCTGGCACCCGGTCACTCGGCCCACTTCTACGCCCATGCCACGCCGCCCGCCGATCAGGCTGACGGGATTGCCGACGACACCTTCACCAACGTGGCGTCGGTGAAGGCAACACCCCTCGACGGTGCCTCCAACCCGGTTGATGGAGAGCCCGACGTCATGGCCTCGGCCGAAGCCATCGTCTTTCCTCCCGAGGTTGTGCCTGAGCCTGGTCTCACGCTGACCACCTCGGTGTACGCCTGGCACGATGGCGGGCTGGGATGCCCGGCGGCCGATCTCACCCTTGTAGACGAGGGCGACCCGATCACCTACTGCTACGTGGTGACCAACACGGGCAACACCCATCTGGCTTCGATCTCGCTTGAGCAGTTCGACATCGAGAGCACCCCAGCGTTGCTTCGGGCCGACTCCAAACCGTTGGCTCCCGGCGACTCCGCCTACTATTTCATGCAGGTGAGTGCCCCGTTGGTTCCGGCCGAAGGGATCACCACCTCCGCTTCGGCGGTCGCCAACTCCGTTGACCCCAGCGGTGCGGACCTGACCGGTGTGGGCGATGTGTCGGCCGAGGACGGTGCCCAGATTCAACTGCCCAGCACCGTCATCCCGGTTGCGGCTGCTGATCCAGCTGCTGATCCAGCTGCTGCTGCGGCCGCTGATGCCGACCCTGCTGCTGCGGACCCGTCGGCCCAGGCGACCACGCCTGATCTTGAACAGACATCGGCCCCCGATCAACTGGCCTACACCGGCTGGGCGAGCTGGATCATTGTTATCGCCGGCATCGGCCTGGCCGCCGCCGGGTGGTCAATGGTTCAGCAGGCGCCGACCCGTCGCCGCATGATGCCCGCCGTGCAGCCGGAGCGAAACTTCGAATAGCTGCCCCTGCGGAGAACGTAGGTTCACAAGAAACTCTGGCCGTGTTGCCCAAGCCGATCCAGGCTTGGGCAACACGGCCTCTTGTCGTCGGACCGCCTGAATACCTCCGATGACAATTCCCCGTACCGGAGGGACGCTTTGTAGGCTGCCGGATGTGGTGGGCCGCAGTCCTTTACCGTGGCAGCGGCCGTGTTGAGCCGGCGTCGACGCTTCGAGTTGATGATCTCCACCGCCTGGGCCATGACGGCGGCGACCATCCAGCTGTTTGTCATTGCCGTGCTCGCCGTCGAACTCATCGCTGAACTGGAGCTGACCCGATGGCAGCTTGGTGCTCTGGGTGCGGTCAACACCGGCGTAGGCGCCATTGTCGCCCCCCGCCTGGGACAGTTGGCCGACCGCTTGGGTTCAAGCCGGGCCATGGTGTTGTTGGTGGCCATGAGCGGTGTGGGCCTGGTGGCAACGGCGGCGGCGCGCAGCTACTGGTTGCTGGTGGCCGCCTCGGTAATCTCCGGCTTGCCCCAGGGGGCCAGTAACCCGGTGACCAACAAGGTCATTGCCGAGCAGGTGCCTGCGGCTCAGCAGGGCTCGGTGATGGGGGTCAAACAGTCCGGCGTGCAGTTCGCCGTGTTCCTGTCCGGAGCGGTGATACCGATATCGGCGGCCACGTTCAGTTGGCGATGGGCCGTTGTGGGTATCGGGATCTTCACCATCTTCACCGCTCTGGTCCTCCTTGTTCGCCAGGCCACTCCGGCACACGATCAGGCCGTAAGCATGGTCGTCGGCACCGCACCGGCACCGGCACCGGCACGGCAGGTTCCACCGGTGCCGCCGGTCGAGGTCGAGGTCGAGGTCGAGGTCACAGGCAGGGGAGCAGGTCTGGACCCGGGGACTCAGCGCTTCGTAAACCAGGTGGCCATCTACGCCTTCCTGCTCGGCATGAGCGCAGGAGGCATCACGAGGTTCTATCCCCTCTACGCCCACGAGGTCCTTGGCTATTCCGAGACGACGGCCGGACTGAGTGTGAGCGTGGCCGGGATTGCCGCCATCGTGGCCCGGATCGTCTGGGCGAAGTTGGTCGAGAGCGCCATTGCCACCAAACCGGCGCTCGTGGTGCTGGGAATCGGTAGCGCCGTAACCGTCCTGGTGATGCTGAGCGCCGAACTTGTTGGGCGATGGCTGCTGTGGCCCGCGGTGATCGGGGTCGCGTTTACTCTGGCCGCCTGGAATGTGGTGGCCATGTTGGCCGTCATCAAATCGGTCCCGGCCAGGCTCTCGGGCCGAGCGAGCGGCACGGTGCTGATGGGGTTTCTTGGCGGTCTGACGCTCTCGGCGCCCCTCGTCGGTTGGTCGATTGACGAGTTTGACTCCTATTGGCCCTCCTGGCTGACCCTGGTCGTACTGGCCCTGGTCGGTTCGTTGGTGGTAACCACTCGTCGGCGTCCCGGCGGGGGCATCGCTCCTTGATGGCCAGGGGCGGCGGTTGGCCCTGGCCCAGGCCGGTGTCCCGCCCCGAACGCGACCGCCGCTCCCGACCATCGTGGTGGGGAGCGGCGGCGTTGAGTTCAGTTGCTGCGGCCGTGGCCTCAGAATCCACCCATGGTCGACTCCAGGAACTCCTCGTAGCTATTGATGAGTTCTTCGAACTCGGCGGTGTCGAGGGCGGCGAGGTAGTCGACTCCGAGGTAGGCCAGGGTCGGGTAACCAGAGACGTACCAGCGACCGTCACGCTCAACCACGGTCAGACCCGGAGGGCCGGCGTCGGCGAAGGCATTGGTGTAGTCCTGCTGGAAGTCGAACAGGTCCTCGGCACCAGCGAGGCCAAGTTCATCACCACAGAGTGACTCGGGGACACCGTTGTTGGCCACGACGAAGCAGTCGCCCTGGCGGGAGATGGTTGTCTCATCGCCGGCAACTCGTAGCCAGCCCTCGTAGGTCACGAAGTTGAACTCTGCGGCGAAGGACTCGCCGTCGATCGTGGCCGACCCCGACACCATCTCCTGGGTGACCGTCAACGTTGCCGGGCTGCCCTGAATCGTGCCCTCGATGGTCATGCCCTGGCCGTTGGCGGTTGCGGTGAGATCGAACATCTGGCTCGGGTTGGTGCTGGCGAAGGCCACCACGACCTCGTCGAAGGTGACGACCTTGCGTCCGTTGCGATCATCGGCCGAGGTCTGGGCTGACACCAACTCCCACGACACACCCTCAGCGGCAGCCTCGTTGCGGACGTCGTTCAAGTCACGGGTGAACTCCGGTGAGTAGGTGCCCCAGTAGTCATAGGCCGCCCGGAACTCCCGCGGGTCCATCATGGTCAGGACACCCTGGGCATTCAGGCTGAGCAGGTTGTCGAGGAAATCGATGGCGGCCTGCTCGGCGCTGTCGGACCCCACCGGGGTCGGAGCGAGATCGAGTGGAGGCGGTTGCTTGTCGTTGGCGAAACCGGCGATCGTGTAGATCAGGCTGACGAAGTAGCCACCGTCTTCCTGGACCACGGCGAATTCGAACGGCTCGCCCTGGTCGAACGCCTGACCCCAGTCGATCACCTCAGTTTCAGTCGACTGGTCGTCCAAACCGGGCTCGTTGTCCTCAATCCAGTCGGTGACACGATCGCCGAGGCTGTTTCGCAGTTCCTGTGGGTCGAACGTGGCGGTAACCAAACCCTCGGTCACAGTCACCCACTGGATGTCCTCGCTGCCCCCAACGGGCTGGAGGACCTCGTACTCCAACGCTCCGGGCTCTCCGGCGGCCGGAATGCTCAACTCGATCCCGAAAAAGCCTTGGACGTTGCCTCCGTCATCGACGAAGCCATCCGACAACAGCTCAAGGCGTGCCAGTTCAAGGGCGATGGCGGACGACGGCTCCAGGAGCGCTTCCCGCTCCGATGGCAGCGCGATCTCGGCCACGGCCAAGAAGTCTTCGTTGTCCAGAGCCGAAAAGAACTGGGCCGCCGCCTCATCGGGGGTGTCGGCTCCGGCTGGGCCCGACAAGGAGCGCGAGAGCGCAAAGGCTCCTGCCGCCCCCAGGAGGCCGACCACAACAATGGCGGCGATGACCCCGAACCGTCCCAGGTTGCGCTGAGAGCCTTCGCCGGTACCGTCAGCCGCCACCAGCGGTTGGGCCTCGTGACCGGCCTGGCCGGGCTGTTGGTACTGCTGTTGACCGGGTTGGTATTGGGGTTGGCCGGGCTGTTGGTACTGCTGTTGAGCGGGTTGGTATTGGGGTTGGCCGGGTTGTTGGTACTGCT
>Ga0316190_10003820_pt1 | contig 10923 bp, 10 predicted proteins | sample Eddworburrow2_MG_FD_204929 | JGI IMG/M metagenome (GOLD analysis project Ga0316190, IMG submission 204929) | Coastal sediment microbial communities from Maine, United States - Eddy worm burrow 2 | ecosystem: Environmental > Aquatic > Marine > Coastal > Sediment | place: USA: Maine | collected... | reverse complement strand
AAGTTCGGTGACCCTGGTACTCATAATCCCTTGGTCGTAGGTTCAAATCCTACACGGCCCACCAATTCCATAGACATCAATGGCTTATCGCGCCATGACCGGGGGACTTTGGTCTCTGGGTGGGTGTACCGATAGTCCCCTGCTCCAGGGTGGCCGTCTCGGGTCATCTCTGCCCTGCCCTTCAGTGATGGAACACCCGCTGTCGGCACCTGTGGCCCGCCGTGGGGAGTTCATTACCTCGGGATACCTGAGCCATCCAGAGCTACCTGCCTGGGTCCGCTGATCTGGAGGGGTTTGACCCATTCGCTGGCCAGCCCTATTTCCGATAAGCAGACCTTCCTCAATGCAGAAGAAATGCTGCTTCGGCCTTGAATTGCCAGCCACCAGATTGTGTAGAAGACGGCAGCTTTATGCGCATTGCGGAAGTTAAGCGGCACGGTCGCCGGGGCCTCAGATCGGGCGGTGCTCGGGCAGGGGCGAACGGCCGTTACCAACACATAAGAGACATTCGCAAGAGCGAGATCGGCGAGAAGGATCACGTTCCAACCGGATCGGAGACGAGGACCGCAATCGACCCATTGCGGAAGTAGCGGATCCGGCGGGGAATCTGTCGCGTTCTCACAACAGCGGATGGGCCGAGGGGATGTATGCGACCGACATTCCGAGTCTTGCGGTGATCGCATGCTCGTCGTGGTCTCCGACCGCAGTGTCCCAACACCTGTCAGTCGCCGATGGGTGCTCGCCCCACCGATTTCGCTAGCCGCAATGCCTCGTATGCCACTGAGCAGGGGCCGCAATGAAATGCAGACCGGTCATTCGGAACCGGGAAGCCGATGCGGGCGATCACAGTTGCTGGCGTGTAGCTGCCGACCCGCTCGCCTCATCCCGCAATCGCTCTCTCGGCGATGGCCAGTAGGAGTGCCCGCACGCGACCGCGACATACTCGCCGTTTTCGACAGCTCGATTAAGCACGCCCGCACAATGATCACACCGCCGACCACGTCTGGCAGTTTCGATTGAAGAGCTGGCTCGCTAGTCAGCGGTCGGTATTCGGACGGAAGCGCGCGGGGTTCTCAGCCGCCTTTGAACGGCGAACCTGGCGACCCCACCCAGGGGCCTTACCCGCAAGCTCTCGAATGCCGCCCAGCCACCGTGAGGTCTGTCAGTGTAGGGGGAACACGTAGTTCATCCAGGCGGCCATGCGCAGCAATACCTTGCGCAGAATCCCGACATGGTTGAAATGCTCCGTATAGACGGCGGCCTGGCCGAACCGTCCTCCGGGAAGGCGGTACTCGGCATACCTGGGGTCGGTGATCCGCAGGGCGACCGCATCCCGTCCCGGGCTCTTCTGCTGGTCGAAACGCATGAAGTCCGCCCCGGGCTGAAGCTGACCCTCGCCAATCGCAGGGAACACGAAGTCGACCTCGGCACTCAGAATCACGCCCGGCAGCGAGTCGAGCACGACCTCCGCCGCATCGCCTTTCTTGAGTCGTAGCAGGCTGTTCTGCCGAAACCAGCCGATGTAGATCCCTTCCTGCTTGTGAACGAAGGTCATGACCGGGCGCATCGACAACGGCAGGGCCATCATGCCGGGGCGCAGGGTCTGCTGGGTGACGAACCCGTCATCCGGGGCAGTAACGACGGTTTGCTCCAGGTCGTAGCGTGCGTCCTCCAACTGCGCATTCAGGTCGTCGACCTTTGCGCGGGTCTGATCCAGATCGCGCTCGCTGCCGAGCTTCTTGGCAAACAATTCCTCAGCCCGCTTCAGGTCCTTCTTCGCTGCCGCGATTTCGCCCTCGAGACCCTTGACCTTGTCCTCGAAGGGCTCGGGGTCGATCTTGAACAGCACGTCGCCGGCCTCCAGCGGTTGGTTCTGCTGCACCGGAACCTCGATGATCCGCCCCTTGATGTCTGGGATCATCGGTGTCGTCGTGTAGTACTGCCGAACCACCTCCGAGTACGGATGGTTGTAGTTCATGATGAGCAGCAACCCGCCGATCAGCACGATGCCACCGAGCACGGCAGTGGGCACGGTCCACTTGTTGAGCGGGATACGGAAGATCTTGAAGACAGCAACGCACAGCGCCGTGTAGGTGAGGATCAGGAGAAGGTCCATGGCTCAGTTCGCCTCCGACGTGATCTTCTCGATGGCTTGCAGTCGAGTGGAGATAGCAGCAAGCTCGGACTTGAACGCTTCGATTGTCGCTGGGGTCGTCTCTTTGTCTGCTTGGAATCCCCATCCGCGGTCCTCCCGATACAGAGTCGCCCAGATCCACAGGAAGGGCCAGATCAGATGGAGAGTGAAAAGGCTGACCCAGCCGGCGACATGGATGGCGTCCTGCTGCGGGTGGTTACGGTGCTTGGCGATCTCGTAGGGGATGTCGTGGATGGCAATGATGCCGTAGAAGATCACGAGCGCAACAAAGATCAGCAAGCCGAGCGCAAAATAATCTAGAAACATGGCTGTCCTCCGGGTGATGGCGGTAGTCGGGCATGGGAGCCGTGCTGCCCATCTGATGTTGGATAGATATTATCGCATCGGCGTTTCCAAAGGGCCTCGGATGGCACGGGCCTGAATCTCGGGGTTACTTTCCTTCGGTGTCAAAGCATCTCGGCGACAGCGGCTGGGTACAGCACGAAAATCTATAGGATGCGCAGATCCCGGCCCGCCCGCCCGTTCGATGGTGTTCAGGAACGGCTATCCCGACCAAGGCCCGCTTTTCGAGTGATCACAAACGCGAACGCCTGATCGATACTTGCAGAGCCCACGAATCCAGACGCGCGTTACCCGAGATGAGGGGCCCGCAAGACGCGTACGTGGAGCTCGACCGCAAAGCCAACCCAGGCTCGACGTGCTTACAGGGCGCGGAATCCGCCACCGACCCAATCGAGAACCATCTGGGCAAACTCGTCGGCCTTGTCCTGATAGGAGAAGTGGCCGCAGTCCTTAAGAACGGTCAGATCGCTGCGTTTCATCCGCTCGTGCAGGTGCTGGCCGTTATCGACGAAGAGCAGTTGATCGAGCTGGCCCCAGTAGATCTTCACGGGCAGATCGATCTCCGCCAGGTGCGGGTCCACCGTCGCCAAGCTATCCGGATACTTGGCGAACCACTGGGTCACCGGCCCGATGCGGCCGTCATAACTGGCGACATAGTCGGCAACCTCCTCCGGCTTGGGTACATAGTTGACGTAGCAGAGCCGGTTGGCTGCCTCCACGAAGGCACCGGCGCCGGCGATCTGAAACACCATTCGCCAGAACCCGGAATGAACCATCTTGTCGATGACGCTGCCGTTGTGCGACGGCGCGATGCCGGGGCCGTCACCGATCAGCAGACTGGCGGCCCGGTGTCGGCTGTGGATCACGTAGTGGAGTGCCGCCGCCATGCCGACGTCCGGCCCGACGATATGCACCTGTTCCAGGCCGAGCTCGTTGACGAAGTCCTCCAGAAAGCGCCCTTGAGCCTCGAAGGTCATGAACTCCACGCCGCCCTCGCTGCGCCCGAAGCCGGGCAGGTCCAGGGCCACCAGCCGGGACTGCTCGCCGAGTCGTGTCCAGATCGGATCGAAGGCGAGGATACTCTGAGGGAGCGGACTGAGCAGCAGCACTGTCGGGCCGTCCTGCTTGCCGCCCTCGGCCAGGCGCACCTTGACGCCGCCGATTGTGCGGTATGCGGGCTGCATGCTGAATCCGGCGGCGGCGGACGTGGGCTTGTCGCCCCGCCCCGAAGCCCGCTGGGCGGAACTGATAGTCTTGTGCTCAGGCGTGATGGCCAGCAGCACGCCTGCATTCAGCTTGCCGTAGAGGCCAATGGGATCGCTGGTCGCACTCAAGAAAGTCTGGCTCCAATAAAGTTCGGAAGTTGAAAAACCTAGCCTGCTGATCGATTTTTTGCTAACAATCGTTGGGGAAATATCCGCTTTTGGCCAATCCGGGAGGCTTCAGCGTTGGCACACGATGACTGTTCAGAATTGTTGTCAGCGCACGGGATGAGTCGAGCGCTCTCTCGACGGCTGGACGATTTCGAAGATTTTCAGAGCGCATTCGCCCAATGGAAGGGGGAATTCCGCCAGATGTCGCGCGGGAAGTTCCAGGGGACCGTCCAGGTCGCCAGCGGACAGCGTTTGCGCGTGTTCCAGGCGGAGACCAATCAATCCATTCTCACCCGCGGTATTGATAGCTCTTCGTACATGACGTTCATCCCGATCACCGCGCGCAACGCGGCGACCGTCTGGCAGGGGCGGAGACTTTCTGAGGGGCAATTGATCATCAAGCGCCCAGATGTCGCGTATCACAATCAGACCGGTCGCAACACCACTATACGCTGTCTACTCGTGCCGGCGCAGACGTTCCAGGACGCCGCCCACGCTCTCGGCGCCAACGATGCGGCTGCGGATGTCGCCTCGTGGACCGCGGTCAGTCCCTCGCCGGAGACGATGGGCAAGTTCGAGCGAACGCTCACCACGCTGTTGGCCAAGTCGATGCAAGAACCGGGTCTCCTGGGCAGTCCCGATGGCGACCTACTCGAAAGCGAGTGTTTGCGTCGGTTGATCGACGCCTTGGTCGAACCGACGGCGGACGTGCAGACGCGTCTTCATTCCTTCAGCCGATCAATGCTGGTGAGGCGTGCCGTTCGTTTCATGCACGAGCGTTTGGACCAGCCACTGACTGCGCTCGACCTGTGCGCGGAGCTGGGGGTGAGCGACAGGATGTTGCGTCGGGCCTTCCGTGAGGCGTTCGGACTGGGTCCGCTGGTCTATTTTCGGCTCATGCGCATGCATGAGGTCCGGGCGGCGCTCAAGGCAGCACGCGGTGGCGATCATGCGGTGACGGAAATCGTCCGGCGCTGGGGCTTCCGTCGTTTGGGTTCTTTCGCGTCCGAATACCACCGCCAATTCGGCGAGCTTCCCTCGGAGACGCTTGGTGTTCGCGGATGGCCCGGCGTTCAACAGATGACCCGCCGCCGCGTTTGAGTGTCGCTTCGCTCCATCACCAAAACAGGCTCAAGTCTCTGAGCAAGTTCTACCTACGCGGTCGATACTTGTCGTCGGCCAACGCGCGCTGGTCAATCTCATGCTCGGGGTCGGTTTCCCGACGTTGGGCTAAGGTTCTCGGGCTCTCCCGAGCTGCATTGTTCCGTGAGGTCCGCTGCTGTTCGGCAAGCTGACGCTCAACTTCTCAAGTCAAGCAGCAGATGTAGATCCTGCGTCATTTTGAGCCGGAAATTTATCGGCGTCCGGTATCAGCGTTGAACCGTCGTTGGGAGTCGATGGACGGAGGATCAGATCGAATGGACGCTCACGGACGTTCAATTGCCTGGAAGCATGTGACCTTTTTGCTACACGGAAGACTTCCGAGTAGATCCGCTTACTTCCGCTTATGGCCGGTTGCAGCGGTAGCCGATGCTGCCAGGAACGTCAGCTATTCCGCCTAACGCCCCATACTCGAAAGCTGACGGTTATTTGTGCGGTGCAATGGTCCGTAGTCAACCCTGAACGGTCCTTAAGCATTTCCTGACTGACGGTGTCAGGATGCTTTGCACCGTTGCTGGCATCCTCGGCTGTTCTCGACACTATACCGGTCCTTACCGGCGGAGACCGGCTCGGCAGCAACCAACACAAACCGCTCATTCGTGGAACTACCGGAGTAGGTGGGAACTCAGCCCACAGAAGACTTAAACTTAGGGTCCGAAGTCCATTTGGAGACGGAAGAGTATGCCAACTCTTGTCTGGTCTAACGACTACAGCATCAACGTTGCGGAAATTGACGAGCAGCATAAGAAACTGCTTGAACACGTCAAGAAACTCCATGCGGGAGTGGAAGCACAGATTGACAAGCAAGTCCTGCATCAACTGATCGTGGATCTATACGAATTTACAGTTTTTCATTTCGCGTTTGAAGAAAAGCTGATGAAGAAACACGGAATGGACCACATCAAAAAGCATCACGAGGAACACAAGCTGATGCTCGAGCATCTCAAAGACGTGTGCAATGCAATGTCGGATGGCAAACGTCCGGCGTTCTATTCGGAATACGACGTCTCCGATGACTGGTTTCTCGCACACATTAAGGGTTCCGACCAGAAGATGGGTGCCTTTCTCAACAGTAAAGGCGTGTATTGACCGGGAGCACCCAGGAGCCGACCTATGCCTTCACTTGCCCATCCGGCCGGTACCGGCACATACCGGTCATGAGCATCGCGGGCCATTTAGTGGGGAGCCACACAGAGCCGCCGTTCGCCAACGGTGACCGTAAGGTGAAATGCAAGGGCCTCAAAGGCACTGACGGTCAGTGGTCAGTGAAGTTGCTATGGTCGAAATTTTCTCAACCTGGCGCGTCAGTCACGCTCGTGGGTGGGTATAACGAGAACCGGTCTGTTGGATCTGCGCAGTACACCTTCGCTGATGCTGCCTACCAGAAGCTGATACATCGCGCCGTGTCCGTGGGAGCCGACTACGATCACATCGATATCCAAATCCGCGGCTTCCTTCAAAATCGTGTCAACCGTCTTGCCGTGAACAAGAAGAGCGGTCGCATCTATCCCTGACTCACGAAATCGCTCTGCCAACTGCTGAATCTGGCGATGCTGCTGATGGAACTTCTTCGCGAGGGATTCCCGGGCCTCGACCGGATCTACCTTGAATTCAATCGTTTCCGGTTCCGGCGTGGCGTTATGCAGCAGCCAGACCCTGGCGTTCAACGGTCGGCACAGCTTTTCGATCTTGTTCAGGAGACTTTCTGTCGAATCAGACAGATCAACACATACGAGAATCTTCATGTCCTCTCACCTTGAAAGATGGAATTTCTAGTAAAAGCATGGTCTCAAATCGTAATCAATGGCTATAAGCCAATTAATTCAACGTTTTCAAAAAAGCGATCAGTTCCTTGCGATTATCTAAATTCTGCATGTTTTCAAATGCCTTGGCGTGTTTGGAATCGCTGTCTTTTTCGGCCATTCTGATGCCCGGGATAAGTCGATCTGGATCGGTGATGAGCAAATCGAGGTTTATCTCAGACCAAATGTACTGCCTGGAATCAACATACTGTCGGAAAGCTTCGCTGTATTCGAACCCATCAGCAATGCCGGCGCGACGGTTCACAATTCCCCAAAGATAAGGGCCTCTCTTGTTTTTTTTCTCCGCCGAAAGATCGTGGCAACCCCCACAATTCTCAACAGCCAGCCGCTCACCTTTCTCGATACTCGACCAATGCAACCACAAGCCAAGCATAAAGACCACCATGAGCATGAGTATAAACGGTTTGTGTTTCATGGCCACCCTCTCGGTCCGGCGTTTATTCGGCAGGTATGGCGAAAACGACGACAAATGCCAGAATGCCTGCCACTGTAACAAAGTGAGCGTTGTGCAGGTGGCGAACCTTGTGTTCGTGATGATGGCGGTTCGCCAATATTGCGACGAAACACTGCAACAGGTAGTACAGGGCAAAAGCACGCGATGCATAGGAAATGATTTCCAGCAGGTCTGCAGTCCAAACCAGTGCTATGGCGAAGATTGATACTACAAGGTACCCCATGTTGGTCTTTAGTTTTCCGCGACTGCTCTCGCTCGCCAGACTTCCAGCACCAACAGTATCTGCGACGGCTGCACTGAATTGGCTCATGATCGCCGCCACAATCAGCATAAGGGGCAATGCGGTTGCTACCAGCCCGGTTGCTGCAACAATTTCTGCAACTTGGATATGCTCAAGGTTGAGGTGTTGAACAATCGGCATCAATGCAATGACCGACACGACAAACAGGGCGCCGCCAATCAACTGTGCCCAGCGCATGGTTCGTACGCGAACTTCCGCGTGGTATTTTTCACCCAGAAAACGTGATGTCTCAAAGCCCTGTACCACCAGCAGAATACCCGCCAGAATAAACACCTTTTCCAGCACGTCTCTGTCCAGTATCTCAAAGGAGAGCGACTGTTCAGATTGCATAAAATTGTAATCGTAGACGAATACTCCGAGCAGCAGTGCCGCCACAATCGACAACTGTAGAGACATTGAGTATGCCTCAAGTTTTTCAAGCCCCCCCAGTCCGCGAAAGAATCCCGTCGCGGCAATAAAAACGATGACAACGGTTGTCAGGGTTCTTTCCAGGATGTGCGCATTCTCGAATCCGAGAAAGGTCAGGAGAAAAGACGATAACAGAGACAGGTAGAACGCAACCGCAGTCACGTAGGCGAATGACAGCGCGGCATTGGCAACCAAATCGACTTTGTATATTAAAGGGTGAGCCGTCCTTTCATGCAGCAGGGGCTCGGCATGAATAATGTTGAAGCGAATGACGCTGCCAATCGCATAGGCGAACAAAACAATACCAACGACTGCGAAAGGGGAATACACACCCACAACGCTTACAAGCAATGGCGGCAGGATCAGAAACCCGCTACCGATTATGGAGGAGAGTGGCGTAAGTGTTGCGTGCCAAGCGTTGTTTTTGGTCACCCGAGGGTGGAACATAAACGCCAATACCACGGCTGCGACAACCAGGATTATGATGTTCAGCATAAGCCCCCCTTCATACCGTTTGTTGTTTTATTGCACTAACGTTACAGAAAAAAAGTATCCAAGGGAACTTAACCGCTTCGCGGTAGCCCTGTTGGTCCCGACATTGGGTTGCGCCCTTTGATCATGCTTTCGAAAGGTAACCGATCATTCCGCACCGAGCCAATCGCGTATTGGATAGTGGACCTTCCAGAGACGGAAGGCGCCGCGTAGTTCTTGAGAACATGAATTTCTGCCATTAGTTTCTCCTTTATGAAATGTGCAAAAAGGAACACGCGAGATGCATCAAAGAGCACGATTTGATTCAGCGAACGGTGGGTCAAGGTTCTCCTCGATCACTCGGCGCAGTTCACCGTTGACCCAGGGTTCATCGGGTACGATCACCGCGAGCCCCCAGCTGTCATTGGCAAGGTAGATACCAAGGAAGAAGCCATCCTCCTTGGTGAAGCCCTCCCAGTAGAGGTCGGCCAATTTGGTGCCGTCGTCCCAGATCTCATCTATGGGACGATCAACGTCGTCCGGCGTAGCGAGCGCAATCCAACCATCCGATTCCGGCGAATAGCCGAACCCGTCAGCTTCAAAATCAACAATCAATTTCTGGACGAGGTCAGCGACGATGGGGTAGGCGGGGTCATCAGGCGGGAGTTGTTGTAAGTCTGATTCGCTTTTGAATTGCAACATCGTTTTTTTCTCCTTTATTTCGGGCACAAAAAAAACCCGCACAGGGCGGGCAGGGTGAATTGAAGAAATCAGGTTGAGGTTTAAAGCGTAGGAATTTACTTCAGATAAGATGACACCAGTGCCGAAGCCCGGTTTCCGATAGAAAGCGATATTTATAGCGATCTCTGTGATGAATCCTTAGAGATCGCCTAAAGGGGCGACAGCAGGGGCGAGACGAGTCCTTTCCCGGATGAGCGCCACCCAGCTTGAGCTGAACTTACCCTGCTCGTATGCTCAGCAGGCCAAGGAGAAAGGACGTAAACAATGAAGTCTGCTGCACGAGTTATTGTGTCACTCTCGTTGCTGACCATTTCTTGTTCCGACACATCCCAAAATACATCTGGAATTGAAGCAGTAGAGCAGGAATACGAAAGGTCGTGGATGGATAGTGATGAGTTTTGCAGCAGCATCCGTCGCGTCACTAAGGACGCTATCAATGGCTTCGCAGCGTTGAAAGCTGATGAAAGGACGGTCCCCGTCTCGAAAACAGAATCAATGAACCGTGTGTATCGTGATTATCGAGAGAATGAGACATGGTTTCATATGCCAGCGGCTTCCGACTGCTATATATCAAGCAGCTTAGACCGGCCGCCGGGAACGATGAGATGGTCTGACTACAAATGTCGCTGGGTCCATTCAACCCTCGATGAGGCGAAATTGGCGTTTCGGGATCTGAACCGTTATATCGAAATCTGCATGGAGACGGAGCATATTGAAGTAAGGCAAGAGAAGGACGGTCAGAAATTGTCACGGAGAATTTTCCGGGCGCCGGAAACCAGCCTTCATTTGTACACGACCTACTACACGACGAATTCTGATGATGAGGTGATGGGACCACCTGCGCTGGATATTATTTTTCAGGCAAGCAGCAAATCCCGATAACCACCGTCAATGCATGGCGGGGCCGAGGGGGCGTAACCCTTAATGATGTCCTTGGCTATCCCTTAGTGATAACTAAAGAGGCGAACTTCGAGGGGCCCAAAAAAGACCGTGATTTCCGGAGAAGGCGCCTTCTCCCTAGACGTCACTCGATGAACCAGAAGGTGGCCGAGTTCCATGGCTCAGTGAAAGTTGAATCGGTGTGGTCGATGGCATTGTTCGTGGCTGCCTTGATGGCTATTGCTCAAAGGCTTTAACGCCCGATCTGAAGCTAAACGTGTGTTACCGGTCATTCATGCATAGGATTGTGCAGTTCGCTGTATTGGCATTTACGAGCCGAGCAAATCTTTCATCCACTTGAGGATTTCTTGCCACTTTCGCTTTGCCGCTAGAATGCTTTCGTCCCATGAAGGTAAGTCCGGTAGGTTAAAGTTCTTCGCCGCCTCCCAGGCTTTCGCCGGTGATTGTTTCAGCTCAGCGATAACCTCTTCCTTGGTTGGAATCCGTTGGCCACATACTTCAATGGCATTCGCGTCATTTTCGGCCCCCGGGTTGAACGCGACATCCAGCGCATGTAAATCTTTCATAGTCTTGCAGGCATCGTCCAGTTCCAACGCGGTCACCCCGACGATCGCCCCGATGCCGATATAGGGAATGGACTCGGCGGCAATCGAGCCAACGCTTCTCGCCGTTGCCGTGGCGACCCTGCGAGAGATGCGCTCGGTTGTTTCTTGGACAGCTTTGCCCAGCGTGCGTCCTTTGAAATTCACATGTTCTAGACCATTGATTTTCTTGTTCAGCGAAGCAATGTATTT
>Ga0316190_10003817_pt1 | contig 10926 bp, 12 predicted proteins | sample Eddworburrow2_MG_FD_204929 | JGI IMG/M metagenome (GOLD analysis project Ga0316190, IMG submission 204929) | Coastal sediment microbial communities from Maine, United States - Eddy worm burrow 2 | ecosystem: Environmental > Aquatic > Marine > Coastal > Sediment | place: USA: Maine | collected... | reverse complement strand
AATACACGAGGCAAACTGGTAAGAAAATAGCTAACACAACCAGTCCACTTGATGGTAGATTTGGAGTCTGGAAGAACAGATTACGTTCCCATAGAGGAGCTACAAAGCAGCTAACTTTTACGATGCTTTGTAGTTTCTTCTCTGAGCGAACAGATTAGAGTAGCCGACTTATTTTGTTATTAAGCCAGGAATACTGGAGTAACGATGATGTGCCTATTGCTCAGATGGCGAGAACTATACTAAAAAAAGCTACGCAGAGGTTGGATATTTAGTTCAGGGAATCTTTGGTGTAATTGCTGCCGTCTTCTAGCCTTGCTGACAAAATGTACTTTTCGCAGCCTATGGCGGTGCAGCTTGATGGGGTGTAGCTGTATTCGCCTGACTGGATTAAATCTCCATATGGATCGATTAAAGCATCCGGGTCAAGTCCAGGCAGTTTTGTATCGTGTTGCTGGACTAATTCTCTCTCGGTAGGGTATTCGCCAAAATCGTTGTAGTGTTCTTCGATCTTTTGATACATGGAGTTAATATCGTTTTTTCGCTCAGTGTCTCGGGCTTTTGTCTGAGAATTATCGTTTGTCGTGCCGGCACTAAATAATCCTGAAAACAATGCTAGTAGCAAAAGTAAAAAGGTCATTTTTTGCCACCTCGCTTCAGCATACTAATAGTAAGCGCTGCACTCCAGGAAAAGTTTTTAGCGCCAGCCGGCTCGCCGCTTTTGGCAGAGAAGTATTCATAAGGTCCATGTTTGGTTACCATTTCGATGCTTTTGGATTCTATCTGACGGGCTTCCTTTTCGTAGCCGTAACGCCGCAAGCCATCCGATATTAACCAGTTGGTGTTTATCCAGGTTGGGCCCTGCCAGTAGCCAAATTCTTTATACCAGCTACTCGCTAGCGGCACGCTTGGTATAGGGTAATCTGTCCAGAATTGTTTTGCCGACGTTAGGTGCTTAACTAGTTCTGCTGCTCGTTCTTTAGTAATGCTGCCAGCGTAGAGCGGCATTAGCGCGGCAATGGTGGGTTCTTTGATTAGCTTGTGGGTTATAAAAGTTTGCGAATAGTACTGTTTGTAAAATCCGTCCCATAGTTTTTCTAGGGATTCTTCAGTTTTTTCCATGCTGATGACGAGCTCTTGTGGGACTTCGCGGCCAATAGTTTTGGCGATGTTTTTTAAGTGATGATTGGCGCGAGTTAAAATACTGTTAAAAGTCAGGTCTTGAAAACTAAAATGTGACCTGGCTAAAATACGTTCGATATCCCAGTTTTTGCGCTTCAGGCGCTGGACTATTGTAAAATACAAAATGGCATCAATGCTACTGACTCTTTGGCCTGGCGGCACGTGATGGGCGGTGTCACGCCGAAACAACAATATTATCTTTTCTAGTTTAGATTTTTCAATTGCGCTAACCCACCAAGGCTTACTGTGCAGGTGTAGCTGTTCTATCCATGGCGGTGAATTATCTAAGCCACTTTCCCATGGGTGGATAAGCAATATTAGCCCCTCGTCGTGAGGGTCGCGTTCCTTGTACATCCACCGGTGGTAGGCCAGCAAGGCGGGATACATATCCTGGTACCAAGCTCTGCGTTCAACCATTTTCATTTTTTCGCCAATTTGGACAATGGCCTCTGCTAGCATTGGTGGCTGGGTTAGCCCGCTAGTCGATAAATTGTCAGGAGCGAACGGGCTACGCCACGACTGCCACATGCGTCGGTCGCGCTTATGGGCGTCACCTTCAGCAAATATCATATGCGGCAACATACCGTTACTCCACTGTCCACGCAGTAGACTGGTTATCTCGTTTTTGGCCCGTTCTAGGTCGTATTCGGCTAGGCCAATCGCAATGAAGCAGCTGTCCCACAGCCACTGATGAGGATATAGGCCTTCGGCCGGGACGGTATAGTCGCCGTGCTGATTGTTCTTCAGTATTTCTTTGCAGCCATCAATAACTTGCTCTGGAGTAGGGGCGTCAGATTGGCTCATGTTGGTTTTAGTATAACCGTTTTTGTCGGGTAATTTCTAGCGGAAGTTCGTGAATGTGGTCGGAAAGTCGAAATCCTTGGATTGGATTAGTCGCATGGCAGACTGGAGTTCATCCTTTTTTGCGCTCATGACGCGGATGGCGTCGCCTTGGATTTGGGCTTTTACTTTTGGCAATTCGTCGCGCAGCAGTTTGGTAATTTTCTTGGAGTCATCTTGCTTTAGGCCATTTTTGAAAGGTACTACCCAAATCATGCGTAAGTTGGTCGTCTCGGCTTCCTGACTAACATCAAAAGTTTTTTGGCTGACGTTACGGATGCCAGCTTTTTTGCGCAGCATTTCGATAATAGCGTCTAGGTGATACTGATTGTCTCCAGATATCTTGACGCCTTTTTTGTCGTCCAGCCACTCCAGCTTGGCCTGGGTACCTTTCAGATCGTAGCGGTTTATCAGCTCTTTTTGGACTTGGTCGTAGACATTGTTCATCTCGCCAATGTCGTATGTGGATTCTATATCAAAAGAAAATTGTGCCATGGACTAAATTATATCACTTATCCTACGACAGCGCTCAGCAAGGCCATCCGCACGTACATACCATTTTTGACCTGGTCAAAATACACGGCTCGCGGGTCGCTGTCTACATCAGTAGATATCTCGTCCACTCTTGGTAGCGGATGCATCACTATCATTTTTTCTCTAGCCTTCTTTAGCAGCTTGGGGGTGATAGTGTAGATGCCCTTTACGGCCTGGTAGTCTTTGTCGTCTTTGAATCGCTCTTGCTGAACTCGCGTTACGTATAACGCGTCCGTTTCAGCGATTACAGATCCTAGATCGGTATGTTCAGTTTGGCTTAGCCCGCTTGAGGATAGCTGCGACATCAACTGTTTTGGCATTCTTAGAGACTGGGGCGAAACGTAGTTTACTTTCACGTCTTTATAATTAGACAATAGTCTGGACAACGAGTGTACAGTCCGGCCATGTTTCAAATCTCCTACCATTGTCACTGTTATAGCGTCTAGTTTGCCTAAGTTTTTCTGGATGGTGTAGCCGTCTAACAGGGCTTGAGTCGGGTGTTCACCAACACCATCTCCAGCATTTATGAGTGGTACTTGTGATGCCTTTGTGGCTCTCTGCGCTGTTCCTGGCTCTGGATGTCGTAATACTACGATGTCAGAGTAGCAGGATAGCGTCGTGATAGTGTCTTCTAGCGTTTCGCCTTTTGACACAGACGAGAATTCCACGCCTGTTATGGGGATAGTGCCGCCGCCCAGTCGTTGCATGGCACTTAAGAACGAAGACGAAGTCCTGGTGGAGGGTTCATAGAATATGGCAGACATTATTTTTCCGTCTGCAACGTGCAAGAAGTCCGTCGGATTTGCAACGATATCGTCAGTCAAGGCGTAAAGGACATCAAGTTTTGCTCTAGTCAGTTGGTCGATAGACAGCAAGCTAGTACCCTTAAATATTTTTATTGCGCTGTCTAGCAGCTTCGTGTTTAGCATATTATATTTAGTCTCCTATTATCGGGTCGTTGTTATGATTTAAAAAAGATCCCAAATAGGGATCCGCGATAAGTCTTAGTAAAAATAATCCGTAATAGTTCGTTGGCATTAGTATCTAAGGTATCAATTTGTTCTGCAGTTATCAAGCGGCGATTTTTAGCACGGGCCGGGTGGTGGCCTATCAGGCTTAGGCCGGGACTGGTGTTGTGCTATAATTGAGCTTATGTTTGGGTCCTTATCCATTGGCGCAACTGTGTTGCGGCTCGAGGATTTTGAAGCGGCGTCCTGGGTTTTCCACTCGCTTGTATTGTTTTTTGTGGTCGGTTTTTTGCTATTTTTATTCACAAAGCGTTGGTATTTTGCGCGCAGACGGATAGCCAGCCACAAGATAACCGCTGAATATGAACCACCGATTGGTCTGAATCCTCTGGAAATGAGTTATTTATTTCGGAGAAAATTGTCGCAGCAGGATTTTGCAGCTCAGTTGGTCTACATGGCACAAGAGGGCGTTGTCCATTTCAGAAAACATGACGGTAAAAAAGTGTTGATGCCTGGACCTAAATATAAAGGCAAGTTAAAACCCTACGAAAAATCTATACTAGACGTGCTAGACGATCACAAGCCGGTAGTTGTTGCTGAACTTATAGATAACTATGAAACGGTTTTTAGTAGCGGTGACGAATATGTGAGCTTGAACGAATTCGTTCGCATGGATATGACGGCCGTGGGCTACCTGCGCAAGACTTCCGTTGATCGCTACCTTGCAGTGTTGTTGAGGGCCACAGTACTAGTGTTGACAGTTACAGTCTGGCTGCCTTTGGTGGCATCTTGGGTGTATCATACGTTTTCTGTTGGCAGTAGTGATTTGGCGTCTGTTGGTGATGTGTTGTTGAGCGTACTGTACTACGGAGGCGTGTTTTTTGTGCCAGCTTTGGCATCCGTCGTTGTAGTCAAATATTGGCAGTCTAGATCTACCGGCAGGCGTTGGATTGTACAGCCGGGTTTGCATAGGGTGTGGCCACAGATCGTAGGCTATCGGCAGTTTGTCGCACTTTCTGAGAGCGAAAAATTAAACTTCCAGAGTAAACGCTTGAAAAAGGCTAGCGCCACCAACACTTTGCCTTATGCAATTGCGCTGGGTTTTGTTAAAAATTGGAGAGATATTGTTACTTAGAGACTACTTTTAGTGTCAACGTGCTTGTTGGCTTGACGCATTCCAGATACAATATGTACTAATGAACCAAATTGAAGCGGCTCGGGACAAGCTAAAAAAAGAGTTTGAATCTCTAGAGGATAAAAAGGCTATTTTGCGCTCGATTGAGTTGCGGGCGTTATTTGACGGCATCCGCGAGGTTGAGCCGGAAAAACGCGGTGAGTACGGCAAAGCTGTAAACGCGCTAAAACAAGAAGTTCATAAGTGGCTTGACGATGCCGAAGCTGAGGCCGAGAGTGCAAATATTGAGCCAATTGACGTTACGGCACCGTGGGACGTCAACACTACTGCTGACAAGCGGCCTAGTTTTTTGCCTGCTGCACAGGGTTCTGAGCATCCTCTGATGAGCGAGATCGATGTAATTAGCGATATATACCAGCGTATGGGATTCGTCGTAGAGACTTCGCGCGAGATTGACGACGATTATCATATGTTCGGCAGCTTGAACTTCCCAGAAGGACACCCAGCTAGGGATGACTTTGATACCTTCATGACAGACGAGGGTTTGATCGCTCCAGCGCACACCAGCACCATGCAGAACCGAGTTATGAAAAAGTACAAAGAAAACCTAGAAAAGGGCGAGCCGATCGCTGTGGTTATTCCTGACCGCGTGTTTAGAAACGAAGACTTAGACGCTACCCATGAGCATACTTTTTATCAGATAGAGGGTGTTTATGTTGGCAAGGACGTGGTTGTCGGTAATCTTATTGAGACATTGAAGAGCTACATGAGTGACTATTACGGCGAAGAGCTGAACGTTAAGATTCAGCCGTTCTATTTCCCGTTTACAGAGCCGAGTTTTGAATTTGCCGTTGAACGGCCAAGTTCTCTACGTAAAAACAATAGCGAAGAGCAAAAGTGGCTAGAACTGGGCGGTTGTGGCATGATCCACCCGAATGTATTGAAAGAAGCAGGCATTGACCCAGGTGTTTACACTGGTTTCGCCTGGGGCTTTGGAATAGAGCGCATGGTGATGATGAAACACGGTATAGAAGATATTCGCCATTTCGAATCAGCAAACCTAAAATTCTTGAGGCAGTTCAAATGAAAATCGTAGATAAGATTTCTGTTGCTGAGCTCAAAGAAATGGCCGAGAAGATGGATGGCAATTTAGTGAAGGCGGATGTTGATATTGCGAAAAGAATCGTCATTATTGATATGCCGATGCATTTTGAAGGAGAGCAAGAGTTACTGAAACAAGGATCAAAACAACAGAATCTATGGGGCGTCAATTTGTTTCCAGCTTATTACGGAACGGATCAGTTCGTCGTGTATGATTCGATGATCAATATAAAACCTAGCCATGGAAACCCTAGTATGGATGTGAAGTCCGAGGACGTCAAAACGCAAATAACATCAATCATAGATGGGGTTGTGCATGAGTAACTATCACACAGCAAGTCTGGCAGATGCTGATGTTTTTGCTATCATGGGCTCTATATACGCTGAAGTTGCTAGGTATGACACAGCTATTAAATCCGATAACATAGATCAAGCAAGCCAGGCCGCTGAAAGAGCGCAAGAAATCATACATTTTTCGCAAGGGCTAACTCAAATTAACCCGGCTCAAAAGAGTGAAATTTTACGGTTCAACGATGTTCTTAGTGAACGAGTTAAACATCGGGAGCTGAGCATGATGGACGACTATTTGTTGCCTTTTGCTGTTTCAGCGAGATTGAGGCAGGCCGTATGATTGTCATAACAGGAGCTAGCGACGGGCTGGGTGCTGAATTGGCGAAACTGTATGTTGCTGACGGCAAAAAAGTTATTAGTCTTTCAAGAACGACACCGTCAAACGGCGTTGAGCATATAGAGACTGATTTATCAGATCCGAAAAGTGTTGATGCCACGATTAAACAACTCCTTGAAATGAACGAGCCAATCGAAGCGCTTGTTAACAACGCTGCGTTGCAGACTATGGATCCAATTGGTGAACAAAGGCCCGAAGCAATTAGCAAAGTACTGCAGGTTAACGTTGGTGCCGTTGTGCACTTGACGTCTGGGCTGCTTAAAAAGATAGTAGCTGACGATGGAGACATAATGATCGTCACGTCAAATAAGGCATTCGCTCCGTTCACCAGGGATCCACTCTACGGGACCTCTCAGTATGCCGAAAGAGGCTATTCTGTAAGTTTGCAAGAAGAGCTTAAAGAGTCAAGAACGAGAGTCATCAATTTTGCTCCATGCGGATTCGTCAGCCGAATAGTCGAAAAAGCCACAGGTGAGAAAATTGCGGATCCATCTCAGTGGGCCGCTCCAAAGGACATAGCTGTCGTCATGAAACAAATTCTTGAGTTGCCGAAAATCATACAGGTGTCTGAAATCATTTTGGATAGAAAGGCAAAAAAATGAAAAGAGTGCTTATAACAGGGGCTAGTGATGGGATTGGGCGATCTATTGCGCTAAGGCTGGCTAAAGATGGTCATGAAGTGACTCTATTCGGCAGAGATAAGTCGCGACTTGATAAAGTTGCAGCTGAATGTGGTGGGGCTGAGGTTTACGCATTTGATATGAACGATCATGATGCACGAGAAAAGACTCTCAAAAGGATCGGTCAAGTAGACGTGCTGATAAACAATGCTGGAATTTGGCATAAAGCTGGCGGGCTAGAGACTCTTTCAGATGAAAAGGTCATAGAGGTGATCAATACTAACCTAGTTTCTCAGATTCTGCTAACAAAAGCACTTCTGCCAGGCATGAAAAATAAGAAGGGGTCAGCTATTATAAATGTTATATCAAAGTCCGGTGTTGTCGCCCAGGGTGGGCAGAGCGTCTATACTGCCAGTAAGTATGGCATGCGCGGATTCACCGATGTCTTGAGAGAGGACACTAAGGATGATCAGATTCGTATTGGGGCGGTTTACCAGTCTGGCACAAACACTGAAATGTTTAAAAAAGCAGGCGAAAAGTTCTCGACAGACTCTTTAACTGAACCAGATGATCTGGCTGACGTCGTCGCTTATATGCTGAGCAGGCCTGAGAAACTATGGATTAATGAAGTAAGGGTGGTCAAGTAATGGTAAAGTACGATTATTTTATTGGGGGAAGATGGCGGAATCATAAGGCGATCGAGCATGTGATGGAGTCAGTGCGCGGAGCGGGCAAAACGGCCTATTGCTTTATTGAAAACACCTACGATTCAGACGGTATATCAATAGATGAAAGTTCTGACGTTGAGGCGTCAATGCAAGGGCTTGAAGCGCTTGCTGACTGGCGGACTAACCCAACGTTCAGGCAAATTTTTGATAACGATATGAACGGCATTAGAGAATCAGAAGAATTCATTATTGTGTTCCCGGCAGGTAAATCCGCGCATATGGAGCTAGGAGCCGCATACGGCATGGGCAAGAAATGCTACGGGATTGGGGAGATTGAAAAAAACGAAACGCTGTATCTAATGATGGATGAAATATACCCAGACGTAGAAGCGTTTGTTAAAGATAGAATAGACGAGGAACAGTAGATGAATGTTAGCTTGAGGTTGGTTCAGTATTGTAACCAAGGGTATCAGTCTGTACCTGATCCCTATTCTTACGGAGTTGATGAGATTGTCGGGCGGATTGGCGCCCAGCTGGGTGCAGTTGAGGATGTTACCTATACTGGTAAAAAATACGACGGTGTTCTTGTCGCTAGGGTTGTAACCTGCGATAAGCATCCTGATGCCGACAAATTGAGCCTTTGTATGGTAGATGACGGCGGCGTTATGAAAAATGTTGAACGAAACGATGAAGGCCTGGTGCAGGTTGTTTGCGGTGCGCCAAATGTGGCTGCTGGGCAGACCGTAGCGTGGTTGCCACCAGGATCGACCGTGCCGAGTACTTATGACAAAGACCAGTTTGTTTTAGAGGCTAGAGAGCTGCGCGGCAAGGTTAGTAATGGCATGATTGCCAGCCCCAAAGAGCTAGACATTAGTGACGAACATGAGGGTATTTTAGAAATAAATGTGTCTGAAGTGGGCGAGGATTTGAGCCAGCCGGGCACGGAGTTCAAAAAGCTCTACGGTTTAGATGACGTAATAATTGACTGTGAAAACAAGATGTTTACCCACCGCCCAGATTGTTTTGGCGTAATGGGAGTGGCCAGGGAAATTGCTGGTATATTTGGCGACGCATACAATACGCCTGAGTGGTATAGAAACGCTTTAGAAAATCCTGTCGATGAGACGTTGCCTTTGGAGGTCAAAAACGAGATTCAAGATTTGGTTCCTAGATTTACTGTCCAGTCAGTGTCGAATGTTGAGATCAAGAAATCGCCGTTGTGGTTGCAGATTTACCTGAAGAATAATGGCTCAAATAGTATCAACAATATTGTTGATTATACGAACTACTACATGATGCTTACCTCTCAGCCACTTCATGCTTTTGACTACGATAAGGTCAAAGCTTTGAACGACGCAGAAAGTGTAGCGATATTCCCACGCATGGCTGAGGACGGCGAAGAGCTAGCACTACTTAACGGCAAAACTGTAAAGCTGAACAGCTCGGACATTGTTATATCTACCGACAAACGGGCAATCGCTTTAGGTGGAGTTATGGGCGGTGCAGACACAGAAGTGGACGAAAACACCAAAAATATCATCGTTGAATGCGCTAATTTTGATATGTATACAATTCGTCGCACTAGTATGCGACATGGACTGTTCACTGATGCCGTGACTAGGTTCAACAAAGGCCAGAGCCCGCTGCAAAACGACAAAGTCTTGGCAAAAATGGTTGATGAAGTGATCCAGAATGCAGCCGGCACAGCGGCCAGCCCGATTTATGATATTACTAGTTTTGACTTGAACGCTGACAATCTGAACCATATATCGACGTCTGTCGGGTTTATAAATAGCCGACTGGGTTCACATCTGAATGCTGATGAAATCAAAAAAATGCTAGAAAATGTTGAATTTGTTGTTGCTGGAGAGGGCGAAAATCTAGAAATAACCGCGCCGTTTTGGCGAATGGATATAGCTATACCTGAGGACATTGTTGAAGAAGTTGGCCGGTTGTATGGCTATGATAATTTGCCCGTTAGTTTGCCAGCGCGCAGCTCTAAGGCTTCGCCTAAAAATCAACAGCGTGAGTTTCAGCAAGTTCTGCGCAGCAAACTGTCCCGCGGTGGTGCAAATGAAGTACTAACCTACAGCTTTGTGCATGGTGACTTGATGCGCAATGCCGGAGTTGATCCAGATGAATGGGCGTTTCATTTGCGCAATGCGCTTAGCCCCGATCTGCAATATTACCGCACGGCGCTGATTCCTAGTTTGCTGGCCAAAGTTCACGGTAATTTGAAGGCCGGAGCTGGTACCGATAAGAATGAGTTTGCGATTTTTGAATTCGGAAAAGTTCATATCAAGGGGCATAACGAAGATGATTCGGACCTTCCCAAGCAAATGAACAGACTATCTCTGGTATTTGCGGCCGATAAGAAAACTCAAACTAAGTATGCTGGGTCACCGTACTACGCTGCTAAAAAATATCTAGATGATATCACGGGCGGACGAGCTGTTTACGAGCCGCTTGGTGGTATGGAATATCCGATGACTAGCTCTTATGCCAAGGGGCGAAGCGCCATGGTCAAGGTGGACGAGCAAGTTCTAGGAGTGATCGGCGAGTTTCATCCTAAGGCCAAGAAGTCTATGAAACTGCCAGAATTTTGCGCTGGCTTTGAGTTGGACATTGATTTGTTGATGGCGAAGGTAATGCCAAGTGCCTACAAGCCACTGTCAACCTTCCCAAGTACTGCTCAGGACATAACTCTGGAAGTTGCGGCTGATATGAACTGGCAACATGTTTACGATTTTGTGCACGCAGAAATTGCTGTTAGTGCGGCCGAAGATGATCTGAGCTACACGGTTGAACCGCTGGATATATTTAGGCCAGAAGACTCGGGCAAAAGCCGAATTAGCTTCCGAATGGAGCTGGCGCATCACAAGAAAACTTTGAAAAAAGAAGAAGTTAATAGTCTGCTAGATCATGTAGAAAAGCAGGCAACAGAAACACTTAACGCTAAGAGGATTTAGTCTGATGTTGGTGGCAAGAAAACTATTTGCTGTTTCGGCTAGGGTAAGTTTTGCCGCACTCTTTCTGGTGCTTCTGCTATCTGTGCGAGTAAGCGCGCAGGGCGTGCAGGATTTTGTGATTACGTCGCTTTCTGCTGATTACGATCTCAGCAATGAAGATCCACAAGGCCTTTTGAAAGTACGAGAAGTCATAGAACTGGACTTTAGTGGTCAAAACAGCGGAA
>Ga0316190_10003816_pt1 | contig 10927 bp, 7 predicted proteins | sample Eddworburrow2_MG_FD_204929 | JGI IMG/M metagenome (GOLD analysis project Ga0316190, IMG submission 204929) | Coastal sediment microbial communities from Maine, United States - Eddy worm burrow 2 | ecosystem: Environmental > Aquatic > Marine > Coastal > Sediment | place: USA: Maine | collected... | reverse complement strand
AAACCGTAATTTATAGTTTGACAGTGTACTAGAAGCTCATTTTAACCACAGAGATCGCAGAGGGCTCAGAGAGAGTTTGGAAGCATAAATAAGAATTGTTTGATTTTTTTGGTAGGTTCTTTTGACTAAAAGAGATTTAGACATCCGAACCCTCTCTGAGTCCTCTGCGATCTCTGTGGTTGATAGTAAGCGTCCTAAGCTTGCACTTCTCCCTACTTCAAGTTTTGACGAGCAGTGCTCCGCATAGCCCGGAGATCCAATTTACCACTACTCAAAACAGGCAAATTATCGACTTTCAAGAAGTAATCTTGCTTAGGAATAAACAGGTTTGGCAAACCTTGCTCTGGAAGCTTTTTGACCAGCTCCTTCACATTCGCTTCATCATATGTATGAAGAACGACCAATTTTTCCCCTTTTCTTTTGTCAGGAAGGGACGTAACAGCAAAAACCATAGGATCGACGCCTGCAGCAAAGTGCAGAGCCTCTTCAACGCGACAATGAGGGACCATCTCACCGCCAATCTTACTAAAACGACTCAAGCGGTCGGTAATGACCAAATAACCATCTTGATCCAAAAGTCCGATATCTCCGGTAATATACCAGCCATCACGCATCACTTCTGCAGTCAGATCATCACGGTTCAAATACCCTTTCATGACATTGGGACCTTTCACCAAAACCATTCCAGGGATTTCGTTCGGAAGCTCATCATAAGTCTCAGGATCCACAACTTTGATCATCACCCCGGGAAGTGGCGGCCCCACTGTTCCAGGAACAAAACCACACGGATATTCCACATCAATCCGACAGTCGAGCATATTGGTTGAAACCACAGGACTACACTCAGTTGTCCCATACCCTTCAACTGGAACAATTCCAAACTTCTCTTCAAAAGCTTCAGCAAGCAGACGAGGCATTCTTTCCGCTCCAGTCAGCACACAACGAACAGATTTTAACTTTTCAGCCGGGACCTTCAACATGTACCCACGTAAGAAGGTAGGTGTGCTGATCACAACGGAGACTTTGAACCTTTCAATCAAGTCGCCAATGGCTGCGTAATCCAATGGGTTCGGATACAGTTTAAGTTCTAAGTCATAATTCAATCCCAACCAAAGCAACATAAAGCCAAAAGAGTGGAAAAACGGCAGAACTGCCATTGTACTCTCCCGACCCGTGCTTGTCAGAAGCACTTGCGAAATCGCATCGGTATTCGAACCAACATTAAAATGAGTTAATGTAACACCCTTTGGTTCACCGGTCGACCCGCTGGTAAAAATCACTGCCAAAGGATCTTTTGCATGAATTTTTTTTCGAGCTCCGCAGGCCTTTTCAAGCCAACGAATCGGCGAAGCCATCGCGAGACATATTGCCCTGAGGCGATCTTTCGTCGTAATCGTTGTTTTCACGTCTTCCAAAAAGACCAAATTCACTTCTTCAGGAAACTCCAAGTCAATTTTTTCTAAAAATTGACGACTTGTGAGAATCACATTCAAATTGGCTTGACGAATCGCTGAAAGAATCGGCTCAACCCCCGTCGAAAAGTTAAGATTCACAACCGCACGTCCAGACAGCGTTACCGCAATATTGGCCAATACCGAACCGACGCACTGTGGCAGCATAACCCCCACATGGTCATCTTTTTCCCAAAGTGACTTCAGCTTTCCCGCTAAAGCAATTCCCCCAACTAACGTCTTGAAGTAACTAAGCTTGGGAAGTTTATCATCACCGATAATCGAGCGAAATGGACGCGCCCGCACGTTGCGGATAAACCCATGATGCACAGGCTTTGCAAGTCGTTTTCGCGCCATCCAAGCGTCATAGCCCAAAGCTTGAATGAGACTGATTACGTCTGGCACCGGAGTTCGATTATCACACTGCTCTCCAAAACAAATGGTCACCGGATGAGGAAAATTTCGAAAAACAACACGCCCAAATCGGTCGTCAAAGAGCCCGCCCCAAATATTATCCAAATAAGCAGGCACAATGGGAACGGAGCGGCCCTTCATGATGATCTCAAAACAGCGACGGAAAGAGAGCATCATTCCAGTATTATTGGCATGTTCTTCAGGAAATAAACAGACTATATGTCCCTCTTTCAACAATTCGCCCGCTTCTCTGAGCTCCCTCACTAACGCCCCGGGATGCTCAGTCGTTGTCACGGGAACCGTACATAATAGTTGCGCGAAAGGACGAATCCACCACTTCTGGTAATAGTGTTTTGGGATCAGAAAATAGATTTCCCGACGGCATTTCGCTTGTAAAAACAGCATATCGATCAAGGAGAGCCTGTTTGTACAAATCAGAGCTGGTCCCTTTTTCGGTAAATTCCGCTTTCCCTTTATTCGAAATCGATAAATCGTAAAGGAAAGAATCCAAAAAATGATTTTAAAAATGAACTTGAATTTTCTTTTGTTGTTACTTGATTGATTCATACCACTCATTATCCACAAAAGTGAATTTGAAGGAAAGATCTTCACTCTAAAAACCTTATGTAAACACATAAAAATATATTGATAAATTTCACTTTCTCCACTAGATTGACATCCAAAAGCTTACCACTGTGAAATACATGAAATTATTACGATTGCTCATCACATTTATTGTCATTTCCGGCCCCTTAGCTGCTGGTCCTGTGTTCTTTAGGGAGTGCTGTTGTCGTCAACCCTGTTCCTACATCACATGGCGCGGGGCATGCTGCGTTCCAAGCTATAATCTTTACGCCGATTTCCTTTACTGGCAGGTACACCCCGATGGACTCGATTTTGCTCGTGATGGCGGAATCGCCGCTCTGCCAACAACTGATGTGGAGCAAGGAAAGATTCTAAATCCGGGATGCCGAGCTAACCCCGGAGTGCGGATTGGTTTGAAAGTCGATCTAGGCCCTTGCTGCACCTGGGATGTATTCGGACAGTACACCTATTTAAATAACAATTTTCGCAAAACTTCGAGCAAAGGACTTGGAGTCGAAGGACTGCGCCCTCTTGTTTGGAACTTAGGTGTTGGTGGCAGTGAAGACATCAACCTTGCTGAAGGGAGGTGGAAACACGAAATCAGTATTCTCGATATTGGATTGGGAAATACATTTTGTGTTGACTCCTGCTTTTCTTTCCGACCTCATCTTGGCCTAAAGACGACGTGGCAAAAACTTCGTTATCGGGTCAAATATGAAAATATTGTCAACGCAACAACCACCAGTCAGGATCAAATTTGTTTTGTCACTGACTTTAATGGAATTGGGCTTCGGGGAGGAATGGAATCTCAATACAAGTTATTCCGCTGCCTCAGCTTTGTTGGAAACTTCGCGTTCAGTGCGATGTATTCCGATCTCAATACCAACCGACAAGACGATCACATTGACAACATCAACTCAGGAACTTCTCCAATTATCGCCAATACATGGTTCAATCGAGAGCATTGCACATTAATTCCAGTCACAGAGATTTTAGTCGGACTTCAGTGGGACATCCCCATGATGTGTGACTACGAGTACCACATCATGATTGGCTGGGAAGCCCAAGTGTGGTGGAACATGATGCAGTACATCTTCGTCAACAACAACAGTGGCGGGAATGCCTATGAATTTGGCGCTCGCGGAAACATCTCTTATCAAGGCCTCACCGCACGTTTAAGCGCTAGTTTCTAGCCATGCGAACTTGGAGTTGGAAGACCGATTTCATATTCTTTAAACCCCAAAACACTTTTGGCACTCATAAGGCCAGTACGTTGATCCACATGAGCTGAACTCTTTCGAAAACTAATTCTAATGGAACGATCACTTGCCATATTTGATTTAAGGCTCAATATTCCCATGCCCAATGTTCCAAGACCGCATGCACATGTAACACGCATGGGTAATCCACCACTTTCAAGAAACGCAGAATATGCCCTTCCACCAAATAGACTTGTCCTTTTTGAAAATTGCACCTGATCATTTGAAAATTGCCCATAATATTCAGCCATGCCTTCGCATCCAGAAAAAAATGGTACCGGTTCTGAATCGATCATCCTAGGATCTGCCATACTTCACTCTCCTTGTGTTTGTCATTTACTGATGAGAGATCATCACAGATCGATTTTTTTTTGTCACTTTTTTCAATTTCCATCTTGTTATTTAGCATTTAATCAATTAATTTTGTTGCCAAAGTTAACACGACGAACCAAAGGGAACCACTATGGCAACATTGAAACAGAAACTCGTACAACTCATGACCATCACCATGACAGGGATACTCGGAACTGCTGCCGCACAGTGTCCATATGAATGTAGCGATGATCCATTCTATTATGATCCATGCCGACCCGATCCTGCTTGCATTGAAATGTACAACATGGACTATCAGTTTTATGCTGATTTTATCTGGTGGCAAATTGCAGGAAGTGGGCTCGAATTTGCTCGTCTTGGCGGAATGCAAACCGATCCAACTCTGGAAGTGAATGAACGAGGGTGCATTATTTCCCCAAAATGCCACTTTGAACCCGGTTTCCGCATTGGAATGATGTTCAATCCTTGCGGATCGACCTGGGATATCTTTGGCCAATATACCTACCTCTATACTAATGTCTCTACCGAAGAGAGTGTGGAGCTGGGTGTGGCGGGTCTTCGACCTCTCATTTGGACACATGCCTACGGAGGTTCCACGGATTTGACTCTGACCCGAGGGGAATGGCAGACACATTTCAATGTGTTTGATTTTGGCTTTAGAAAAACATACTGCATTGACAACTGTTTTGATTTTCATCCTCATCTTGGCATTAAAGCCGCGTGGCAAAAATTCCAATATGATGTGACCTATCAAGAAATGGAATCCACATCGACAACTTCGCAAAGTGTGCAAAGAATTCATACCGATTTTAACGGAGTTGGATTGCGTGGTGGATTTGATGCCGCGTGGAGATTTTCCTCATGCTTTAGCATCGTTGGTGGAACAGCCTTTAGCACCGTTTATTCAGAGATTTGCAATACTCGTGAAGACACTTTCACAGATGACATCAATCTCAACACCCCAAATACAGATATCAATGTCAACCTAAAGGAAGAGGCTTGCGCTTTAATCCCTGTGATTGAATTAACATTTGGCATTCGTTACAACGAACACATTTGTGGTTGTTATGATGTCTTTGCGTTTGTTGGATGGGAAAACCAAGTGTGGATGGACCTCAACCGTAATATTTACATCCAAAACACCACCACTGGAAACAACAACATCCAATTTGGACCCAGCGGCCATGTGACTTATCAAGGACTCACTGCCAGATTCGGAATTGGATTCTAGTTTCCAAAAAAATTACAGGATGGGCAGGATCGCTATCGCGGCAGGATAGACAAGATAATTCTCCCATCCTGCATTATCCTTATATGCTAATTCTCAACACTTTAAGCCTTTTGTCACATTAATTTCCGAATCATCTATATAGAGATATAGATGAGGTTATATGAATCAAACTCCTGAACATCAACGACTCAAAGAATACCGCGAGTTCAAATCCAACTGGAAACATTGGGGCCCATACCTCAGTGAGCGTGCCTGGGGAACTGTCAGAGAAGACTACAGTCCGGACGGGGACGCTTGGAATTATTTCCCTTTTGATGAATCTCATTCACGCGCCTATCGATGGAATGAGGATGGCCTTGCTGGAATATGCGACCGGAATCAATATCTCTGTTTCGCTTTATCGCTGTGGAATGGGAAAGACACAATATTGAAAGAGCGGATGTTCGGGCTTTCCGGTCCCCAAGGGAATCACGGCGAAGATGTAAAGGAATATTACTTTTACCTCGACTCGACCCCTACCCACAGCTACATGAAGATGCTTTACAAGTATCCGCAAGAACCCTTCCCCTACCAGGATTTAATCGACACAAATGAAAAAAGAGGATACCACGACCCGGAATATGAACTGATCGATACAGGCATTTTTGATCAAAATAAGTACTTTGATGTGTTTGTCGAATACGCTCATGCGAATCAAGATGATATTTTGATCAAGATTGAGGTAATCAATAGAGCCAAAGCAGATGCAGATTGCTGGATTCTCCCCACTCTTTGGTTTCGGAATACCTGGAGCTGGGGTTATCCCAAAGGACCCATGAATGATGTGAAACAAAAGCCTGAATTGTTTGCAGAAGATGAGAGCATTGTCGCAAAGCATGACGATCTCGGCGACTACTACCTGGAAATTGACGGAAATCCAGAACTGATTTTTACCGAAAATGAGACGAGCTCAAAAGAAAGTGAAACACCCTATACAAAAGACTCTTTTCATCGGTATATGATCCAAGGTGACAGTGAAGCTGTCAATCCAGAACAGGTCGGGACAAAAGGGGCGGCAGTATACAAAAAAAACATTCCAGCCGGAAAATCGGCAGTGATCAAACTTCGCTTAAGCAAACAAAAGCACCGCGAACCATTTTCGAATTTTCAAGAGACTATTGACAAAAGAAAGCTTGAAGCCGATCAGTTCTACAACGTCATTCAAAACCCTAAATTAAATGAAGATGACAAACGTATTCAACGTCAAGCTTTTGCGGGACTACTTTGGTCAAAGCAACTTTACAACTACGATATCGTTGAATGGCTAGAAGGCGATCCTGACATGAAAGATTGCCCTAAAGAAAGGTGGCAGGGACGGAATCATGAATGGATCAATATGGCCTGTTTCGACGTAATTTCCATGCCTGATAAGTGGGAATACCCGTGGTTTGCCTCCTGGGATCTGGGTTTTCATTGCGTTTCACTTGTTCTTGTCGATCCCGATTATGCCAAACGTATGCTGACGTTGATGACAAGGGAGTGGTACCTTCACCCTAACGGTCAAATCCCCGCCTATGAGTGGTCATTTTCGGATACGAATCCTCCCGTTCATGCCTGGGCCACACTCAGAGTTTACAAGATCGATGCAAAAAAGACGGGTCATTACGATGTGGCTTTTCTACAGGAAATCTTCCACAAACTATTGCTCAACTTTACTTGGTGGGTAAATCGAAAAGATGCACAAGGGTTGAATGTGTTTGAAGGGGGCTTTCTAGGACTCGACAATATTAGCATTTTCGACCGCAGCTCCACATTGCCAGAGGGTGGAATCCTTCAGCAAGCAGATGGAACCGCATGGATGGCGTTTTACTGTCTGACGATGATGAAAATAGCTCTGGAGCTGGCTAAACATGATCCTGTCTATCAAGATACTGCCACGAAGTTTTTTGAACACTTTTTGCGAATCGCGAATGCCATGACTGATTGCGGACAACGAGGACACTCACTTTGGAACGAAGAAGATGGGTTCTTCTATGACGCTCTCAATCTCCCAGATGGCGAAATTATTCCCATTAAAGTCCATTCTCTCGTGGGTTTATTGCCTCTTTTTGCTGTTGAAACCATTGAACCAGAAATGCTCGAACAAATGCCCGTGTTTAAACGTAGAATGAATTGGTTTATTCAAAACCGTCCCCACTTGGCGGGTAAAATGGCCTGTGCCAAAACTCCTGGTAAAGAAAGTCGACGGTTGACTGCAATCATGACAAGGGAACAGTTAGAAAAAGTCCTCACTGTTATGCTCGACGAAGAGCGATTTCTTTCCGATTACGGTATCCGATCGATTTCAAAGTACCATGAAAAACACCCGTATAGTCTAAAAATTGATGGGCAGGAATTTACGGTTAGCTACCAGCCTGGAGAATCCCAAAACGGGCTTTTTGGTGGAAACTCCAACTGGCGGGGGCCCGTCTGGTTCCCCACTAATTTTCTGATTATCGAATCGCTACAAAAGTTTCATCACTACTATGGCGATTCATTTAAAATTGAATGTCCAATCGGCTCTGGGAATCAAATGAACCTGCGCGAGGTTGCCACCGAATTGTCCCATCGCCTTTGCCGCCTTTTTTCAAAGACAGGCCAAGGAACCCGGCCCATATATGGCGATCAAAATATTTTTCAAAACGACCCAAACTGGAACGACCTGATTTTATTTAACGAATACTTCCATGGAGATACCGGGTGCGGCCTAGGAGCCAGCCATCAGACCGGCTGGACGGGTCTTGTGACCAAATTATTACAACAATCTGGAGGAATCCAATGAACCAAAAAAATCTACCCGAAGTCCACATGCCTTCAAAGCCCATTGAAAAGGTGCTTAAAGGACAAAAGGCTTTAGTTACAGGAGCTGACGCAGGAATTGGAAGAGGGGTAGCGATTGCCCTCGGCCATGCCGGCGCTGATGTTGTGGTGAACTACCACAAAGATGCAGATTCAGCCAAAGAAGTGGTCGATGCGATCAAAGCCACTGGCTGCGAAAATGTCTATGCTCACCAAGCTGATGTTTCGCAGGAAGATCAAGTGATCGCCATGTACGAAAAGATGTTCAAAGAGTTTGGAACGGTCGACATTTTGGTCAGTAATGCGGGCTTGCAGTCGGATGCTCCCCTTGATGAAATGACCCTTGCTAAATGGAATTTGGTCATTGGAGTCAATCTTACTGGACAATTTCTTTGCTGCCGCGAAGCGGTCAAAGAGTTCAAGCGCCGCGGAGTCAAGAAAGAGGTCTCTTGTGCCGCGGGAAAACTCATCTGCATGAGCTCTGTCCACGAGGAAATTCCATGGGCTGGACATGTCAACTACGCCTCTTCTAAGGGGGGAATCAAGTTGATGATGAAAAGTATCGCTCAAGAAATGGCGCCCCATCGAATCCGTGCGAACAGCATTGCTCCCGGAGCCATCAGAACGCACATTAACCGTGAAGCTTGGGACACACCTGAAGCTTACAATAAATTAATGAAACTGATTCCCTATAATCGTATTGGGGAACCAGACGACATTGGTCGTGCAGCCATTTGGCTCGCGTCCGATGATAGTGATTATGTCAACGGAAGCACTATTTTTGTGGATGGAGGGATGACGTTATATCCTGGGTTCACACAAAACGGTTAATGGAGTTGTTATGTCTGAAGAATATGATGTGATCATTATCGGAAGTGGCGCCGGTGGCGGAACGCTCGCCCACCATTTAGCAAAAAATTCCGATAAAAAAATCTTAATCCTCGAAAGAGGCGACTACCTGCGGCGTGAGAAAGACAACTGGAATTCTCAAGCGGTTTTTGCGGAAGAAAAGTACCATACCCACGAAACTTGGGTAGACAAAAAGGGAAAAGAATTTCGCCCAGGAACCCACTACTATGTTGGTGGGAATACCAAGGTCTACGGAGCGGCCCTCATGCGCCTTCGCGAAAAAGATTTTGGCGAAGTTCATCATAAAGGGGGCATCTCCCCTGCCTGGCCCATAAACTATGAGGATCTCAAGCCTTACTACCTTAAAGCTGAAGCCCTTTACCATGTTCATGGAAAACGGGCCGAAGATCCCCTAGAGCCATCAGATGAAAATCCCTTTCCCTACCCCCCTGTGTCACACGAACCGCGTATTCAACAGCTCTCAAAAGACCTAGAAAATTTAGGATTAACTCCCTTTCATCTTCCCCTAGGCATTAAACTTGACGAATCCGATTGGCACAGTAGCGCCTGCATCAAATGCGAGACTTGCGATGGATTCCCCTGTCTTGTCGATGCAAAGGCCGACGCTCAAGTTGTAGCCGTTGACCCAGCCCTACAAAATTCCAATATCACCCTGAAAACCAACAGCTATGTCGAAAAGCTCATCACGGATGAATCGGGAACCAAAGTGACAGAAGTCCATGTATCAAACGATGGAAGGACTGAAACCTATCATGGTAAAGTTGTCATCGTCTCTTGCGGCGCTGTGAATTCAGCAGCTCTTCTCCTCCGTTCTAAAAACGAGAAACACCCAAATGGACTTGCAAACAGTTCAGATGTTGTTGGCCGGCATTATATGTGTCACAACAATAGTGCCCTGATGGCTCTCTCGACAAAGCCTAATCGCACAAAATTCCAAAAAACATTAGCCTTAACCGATTTCTATTTCGGATCGAAAGAATACTCATATCCTATGGGATTGATCCAAATGCTCGGGAAATCTGACGCAGAGATGATGAGAGGAGACGCTCCCTCAATCACGCCGTTAAAAGTTCTCAAGGAGATGGCACTACACTCCATTGACTTTTGGCTCACAACGGAGGATCTTCCTGATCCTGATAATCGCGTGACGGTTGATCAAGAAGGAAAGATTCATTTAAGCTATACCGAAAACAATTTAGAATCACACAAGCAACTGATCAAAAAGCTTGAAGAAATGCTGGAAAAGATTGGATGTGAAAAGAAGCTTCTTCCCAATAACATTTATCTTGGCAAAAAAATCCCCATTGCCGGCGTTGCCCATCAAAATGGAACTGTAAGATTTGGAACTGATCCAAAAACATCAGCACTTGATGTGAATTGCAAGGCTCACGATCTGGAAAATCTCTATGTTGTCGACGGAAGCTTTTTCCCATCGGCATCAGCAGTGAATCCCTCTCTCACGATTATTGCCAATGCCATACGAATTGGGGATCACCTGTTGCAGAAAATGGGAGTACACAATTTCGCAACAGCGCAACATTAAGTACACGTAGGGTCAAAGGCCAAGGTGATCATCCTTGGCCTCTAAAAATTTTCGGTAATAGATCACATTCTCTTCATAAACCCCTACCAACTCCGTCCGGTCGCTTTCATCGGCAACTTCTGAGAATGTAGGATTTCCTTCCTCATCCACCTCGTAGGTGCTAGGTGTCCCCATCTGAGTACTGCTCAAAGCTTGCCCATGCCAGTGGTGAATTTGATCCCCCTGTTTTTGCTCGTTCCATTCCTGATGACCCTGAAAATTATCATCATAAGAATTCCATGTTAACGCCTCTTCTAGAAAAGGAATTCCCAAATGGTCGCAAAGCTCTGTCATGGTTTCGCGCGGATCGGTATACAGTTGCTCGGATGAAATGATCTTTACACCATTGGGATTAAGCTCGCGAACGACCTCATACTCTTCCCAT
>Ga0316190_10003815_pt1 | contig 10927 bp, 7 predicted proteins | sample Eddworburrow2_MG_FD_204929 | JGI IMG/M metagenome (GOLD analysis project Ga0316190, IMG submission 204929) | Coastal sediment microbial communities from Maine, United States - Eddy worm burrow 2 | ecosystem: Environmental > Aquatic > Marine > Coastal > Sediment | place: USA: Maine | collected... | reverse complement strand
CAGAATTTTTTTGAACGCACCATGGGACTGCAACAAGTTATAGAGTTCATTAAGGTTGATTTTAGCTGCTTGGGAAATAACATTAAGATCGGGTTTTTTGGTCCAGTCCGCAGCCATAGAAGAAATAAAAAACGATGACTTGCCGATGTTCGCATTAAAATTCTCAAAGGCGAGGCGGGTCCTGCCATAATTAAAGTGCCCTCCGTCAATTTCAAGCGGGTATTGGAGGCGCTTGTAACGGGCGGCTAAATGAATATTCGAAGCTTCCACTTCTGCATTCAGGCTTGCCAGGTCATCTCCCAGTATCAAGACCCCCGTGGCAGTGCCTTTGACATCGTAAATGAGGCTAAGCTCTTTTAGAAAATCCTTATTTTTGACAACGCGGCTTAGAACCGGCGGCAGCTGGGATAAGTCGGCATTGACACCGATGTTGATGTGAAAGGGTGCCAGATCTTTGTTGAAACCGATTGTCAAGTTACCGTCCCGGCCGCTGGTGTTTCCCAGCTGCGCCTCAAGGTTCTCGCCATGCAAAATTCCCGCTGAAATCAGCGCATCCCCGATCACCCCATCCAGATGCAGTTCAGCGCCGGGGATGAAGATTTTTCCCTGTGTCATCTGCCCTTTGATGACAATATTGTCCAGCAGCCCCAATTCTGCCATTTTGGGTCCCCGCGTGCGAACCGTCATCCAGGGAACATAACCTCCCCTGATAATTTCAAAAATATTTCGAATCGTTTTAGATTCACCCATCAGTCCGAGCGCCACCTGCCTGACCGCAGCCGCATCAATCCGGGTTCCGTTTATGGCCAGCTGGATGTCCGGCAGATTCTCATCATAGGAAAACATCCCGGTGGCTCCCAATTTGGGGTAGTCCAATCCCATTTCCGTCAGGGAAATGTCAACCGTCTTGTCGCCGATCTGAACCGTGCACCGGATACGACCGCCTTTAATATTTATATGTTTTTCACCGCGACTCAATGCCAGAATTGGCACAGTTCCGTCGACAACGGCTTCCAAATTTCCGGTGCCGTCCAATTCAACATCGATGGCAAAATTTGCTTTGGTGTCTGTTACCTGCAGGGCGGAATCTTTTAAAAGATAAGCCATTAATTCCTGAGGACGGAACTGGGAGAGCCGAATGTGTCCCTTGCCTTTAAAATCCAATGGATTCAAGGAGCCATTGACATCGATTTGATCCCAAAGATTGGACTTACACCTGATGGAAAAGTCCAGCTCCTGCGGACGGCGATGATAAGCGGCCTGTACTTCTCTGAGCCTAAATTCGCGTCCAAAAGGATCTACAAGGTTTATATTACCGGAATTAACCCGCAGCTTCAGCTCCGGCAATTTAAATTCCGGAAGCCCCCGAATGGCCTTGAATATCGCTGCTAAGATGTCGTCAAACGATGCTGGTTGCTCAGGCTTCGGTACTTCATGACGGATTTGAGGCAATTCCATAAAATAATCCGCATATTCAAGGGTGACAACGTCGGCCTGCAGTCTGCCCAAAAAAAGAGGTAAAATTTTTGGAAAAATCTTCATCTGGTGCATTTTAATTGTAAAACTATCGGGAATCCTTATTTCAACTTTATGGACGACCACATGGGGCCGTGGAAAGTAAGACAAGTCCAGATGCCGGTAATTTATCACACCGCCGATCTCCTTGGATATTGTATTCTCGATATTTTCTTTCGCCATCTCCAAATTGATCAGTTGCGGCGCGATCATTATGACGACGACGGTGAGGACGCCAATAATCAGCAGGCTTTTGATCAGCAGGTTGGAAATTTTCCTGAATTTGCTCATGACGGATTTTCTAACTGCAATTATATTGCCGGTCTCGGTAAAAGCGAAAACCAAAAAACACTTATGGATTGCAATGCCCGATCAAATGTTAAGTATTACGAATGGTTAAATAGTGTCAAGGTAACTTCTCAATAAATCAGCGGCCACCAGCAGAGCTGGGGGTATTCGGACGGCCCCCTGGGAGGGACCCAGGTTACCTCTGCTGTGGCCGCTGTTAAAGGTATTGACCCATGGTTGGATTTGCTGTATTTTTATTTGCTTTTTTATGTTCGAATACTGAAAACCTGAAGTAATTTACCAGTTCATAGGTGAAGGGGGGCTAGATGTACAACGAAACAGTTATGGATCATTTCCGAAATCCGAGGAATGTGGGGGTGATCGAGGATGCCAACGGTGTCGGCGAGGTCGGAAATCCCCTATGTGGTGACATGATGACGATATATTTGAAGATACTTGACGACCACATCGACGACATCAAGTTTCAGACTTTTGGGTGCGGATCTGCTATTGCCGTATCAAGTATGCTGACGGAAATCGCCATGGGAAAAACCATCGAAGAAGCCAAAAGTATTACAAATAAAGATGTGGCGGCAGCATTGGAAGGCCTGCCGAAAAACAAGCTGCACTGCTCCAATTTGGGGGCGGATGCGCTGCAGCTGGCGATCAAGGATTATGAGGACAGAAAAGCCGGTGTCACCCGGGCAGAACCCAAACGCAAAGATGAGCATGAGCATACGCATGGGGGAAAATGCTACTGTCCATACTGTGATATTGAGCTGGCCATGGAAGCCACATTTTGTGATGCATGCCAGTCCAATCTTGACGAGGAACATTAGATTGGCAAGCTCGGATTGTGAAAATCAGGCTTTCTTTCGCAATGCGATCTTTAAAAGGTGATCTCACTTTTATTTCTCTTAGATTTCGGATTTTGGATTTTAGAATTTGGATTCAAGGTTCGCCTCCGGCGGATCAATTTAATAAAAAATGATAGAGCAAAGCGTTACGACAAATCCGCAATCCGATATCTAAAATCTAAAATTGTACTAGGTGATAACAATGACATCCATTAATTTCGATCATATTTCAGCCAATCCGCTTTTGCCTGAAGTTAAAGAAGCGATGATCGCTGCAATCAACAATGACTACCATAATCCCTCCAGTCAGCATCGGGCCGGCGAACAAGCTGCAGACGCCCTGGAGCGGGCGCGTGAATCAGTGGCGAAACTGATCAATGCCGCAATGCCCAAGGAAATTGTGTTTACGTCCGGAGGCACCGAATCAATTAATCATGCCATTAAAGGTGTGGCACTGGCCAACGCCGAAAAAGGTAAACACATTATTACCTCCAACATCGAGCATAATGCGGTCATCCGTAGTTTAAGGCGACTAAAGTCTGCCGGTTTCAACGTGACGTCCCTGTCGGTGGGTGATACCGGTCGAGTGAATCCTCAAGACGTTGTGGATGCCCTTTCCGAGGAAACTGTTCTGGTCTCGATCATGCACGGTAATAACGAAACCGGAACCCTTCAGCCGGTAGAGGAAATTGCTCAAATTTGCCGGGATCGAAAAGTGATTTTTCACACGGACGCCGTTGATTCAGTTGGGGTCTTGCCCTTTGACGTCCAAAAAATCGGTATTGATTTGCTCAGTTTTGCCTCCAATACGTTTTACGGACCCACCGGTGTTGGTGGTCTGTATATCCGTCGTGGAACCCGCGTGTTTCCGTTATTGGATGGCGGTGTCCAGGAAAACAATAAACGGGCGGGTACTGAGAATTTAATCGGCATTATCGGCATGGGCAAAGCCGCGGAGCTTGCCCGACGGGATATGGATTCGAATCTCGCCCATGTTCAGAGGCTCAAAGAAAAATTCATCGAAGACTTACCGGATTATATCGATGAGTACATTATTAACACCCACGGGCAGCACAGCCTGCCGAATCTGGTGTCGGTTTCCATCAAGTATATTGAGGGTGAAAGCGTGGTTTTAATGCTGGATGATGACGGTATCTCGGCATCAACCCGATCAGCCTGCGCCACCGGCTCGCTGAGAGCATCCCACGTGTTACTGTCATTGGGGCTGAGTCATGCCGATGCCCAGGGAACGCTGGTGGTTTCTTTCGGGGTGGACAATACCGATGAGGATATAACCGCATTTTTGGCATCGTTAAAAAAGGTCGTCAACACCCTGCGTGAAATTTCACCCCTGTATAAAAAGACCCTGGGGTGAGCTAAGGGCTCGCACAAAAATATCTTCAGTTGTTGAGTGCCGATGCATTCAGGGCGGCTGCTTTGTGAAAGCTTTGAAAATAAAATATGATAAAGTGGAATCAAGTTTGAGATTTCTCAAGGGTAACGAAGTTCGCATCGTCGGAATCCGACATCATGCTGTCAAAGTACATGTCGATAATCTCCCTGTGGGCGGAATACTTACCCATCAGAAGATCTTTAAAACCCATATAGCCGGGTTCCGCCATTAATTCATCGATTTCTTGGGCCTTTTTACCCAGCTGCCGGCAATATTTGTCGGTGATGGTTTGAGGCGCCGTACCTCGTTTTTTTGCCACACGGTGGGTGGCCTGGGTGCGACTGCATCCATTGACCTCTATTTCATAAACAACCTCAAGAATCTGCGCCAGTGATTTGGGCAAGCCCTGGATGCTGACGGCCGGAATTGAAAAGCAGGCTGCCGCTTTCTCTTGTTTTTCTGCCGTACCAAAAAGGAGCCTGTTAAGTACCGAATTGGGTGTGTCAACAAGCGGTTCGGCGTTTTGTTGTAGATGGCACCAGATCTTTTCATCAATCTCGATCAAATGCATTTTCATAGAATGCTCTCCCTTAGTGCTTCAGCCCGAAGACTAGGCGCCACGATTTTCTGCCGTCATTGACGACCACATCCTGTCGACGAATTTGGGTCACTTGATAACCATCCACGGATCCTCCTTCGCGAACGATGTGGCTATTGATGACCGCCATACGTTTAGCGGCGTCACTGAACCATGCCAGCGCCTGAAGTTTAAGTTTGGTATCGTCCATTCGGTCATACTTTCTGGTTGTAAGCGGTTTTTTTGCTTTAGAGGCCGGTTTGCCCGATGGGACATTTTTCCCTGCGATTGTTTTTTTGGATGCCGCCGTAGCCTTCGATGCCGGCCTCTTTGGCAGCGGTCTTTTAAGCGTTGCCACTGTCCCCGGTTGGGGGGTGCGGACGGCAGAAGTCGGTTTTGAATTTTGCGGATCGACTGTCACATTCGGCATTTCAGAGAGCGCATCCGCCGCTTTTTCTTTGATATTACCTGCGGGTGAGGCCGATTCTATCTTATTTTTCGACAGTTTGGCTGTCTTTGTAGGACTCTCGGTCGGATTTGTGGCGCTTATGGGTATTTTAGCCTTATAAATGTTTGATTCTTCCAAAATCGATGTGGGATTTCCCTTTTGCTTTTCTAAAACTCCAGGTGGCATTTTTTTTGCGACCATGGGTTGTCGCCGGTTAATAATGATGATTGCCGCAACGATAATGACCAGCACGACCAAAAAAAATCCAATCAAGCCGGGCACAAACCAGCGCCGCCTTGTCCTCGAATTGTTCGCCTCTTTCCTGTCGATGGTCTGCGGCATGGTGAAGAATTCTTCAGATCGCGGCGATAGCACTTCTATTCTTTTTAAAGCCTTCAGGATGGAGCTCAATTTAAATATCCTTTATCCCAAATCCGTTATTCTGCGTATTATATCACAGACCGGGGAACCATTCGAAAGCAGATCAAAATTAGGAATTTCATCCGGGCCTGGGATCATTGTTCTTTGCTCAGCCGGGGCATCTCAAATGTGCCTTTAGATTTATAAAGTATGATTTTTGTTAGAGGGCCCACGAAACCATCCGCAAGTATGCCGGATTGGGTTTGTATCTCTTCGATGGCATTGCGGGTCCGGATATCGTAATTGTCGTTTAGTTCAATATTGCGATAGCCCAGTTCATGCAATAGCAATTTAAGGGTAATGATAGAATCCTTATTGGTGCGCGACGGCAAAGTTCCCGAGATAGAGAGAAAGTCTTTCCACGGCAGATAGGCAACTCCCGACCAGTAAATGTTGACCTCTTCCTCAATTGCCTCTAATACCGCGTTTTTCTTTGGGATGTCGAAATTTACTTTATCACCGTCTATATAGCTGAGTGTCAGATATCCGGGTTCTTCGCTGTCCGTCGGATAAAACTCCAGAATGGCCGGCAAATCCAAGCGTTTGAGCAGATCCAGGTTCGTCTCCAATCGATGGATGAGAATACCGCGAGGTTTGGCTGTCAGACGGAAAAAGGCATGATCATCATCCAAACTGTAGAAATAAGGTTTGAATTCAATAGGTGTTTGCCACAATCCCATAGCAGTCTTGAGTGCCGTGTAGCGTGACGTCCGAATATCCATGGCCGCTAGATAGTCCGCCAGCTTCAGCGTTTCTTTTTGGTCCGGTGCCGGATCGCTCACCACAAGTTCCGGTTGGTCCGAGGGCGTATTCTGCTCTAGATCTACCGCAATGTCAGCGTTTAAAGCCTCAGGCTCGGCGACGGTTGTCGTCGCGGAAATTTGCGGATCGGAAATACGAGGATTGTCCGGTTCGGAGGTCTCAATATCTGCCGGGGCCGGCTCCCCGATCGAAACGCTCTCAACCTCAGTGTTTTGCGGATGTTTGAAAAATTCAGTAATCCCCTGAGTTAGAGGCTGGTGAAAAATGGCAGCCGCCGATATAAGGCTTAAGGCTGCTAAAATGATAAATGTCTTTTTCCAGCCGGCACGGGCAAATATACCGGTGGCACCCGAACCCATTAGTTCCTTAATGGTATCCCGGGCAATGCTTCCGGTAATTATATGCCGGTTTCGACCAAAAGCAGTCAGCAGCGACCGGTCACATGCAATATTGATGACCCGGGGAATCCCCCGCGAATATTTATATATCTGACGAAGTGCGGACCGAGTGAATTTGATTTCCGCATCTTGAGCCGCAATATTGATACGGTACCGGATATACGCTGCCGTTTCCTTGTGGTCAAGGGGCGAGAGATGATATCTGAGCGTAATTCGTTGACTCAGCTGTCTAAGCTCGTGGGCATCCAGGATTTCGCCGAGTTCAGGCTGGCCGACCAAGATGATCTGAAGCAGTTTTTCCTGGCTGGTTTCCAGATTCGACAATAACCGTAGCTGCTCCAATACCTTTCGGCTAAGGTTTTGAGCCTCATCGATGAGCAGAATAACCTTTTCACGCCGGGCTTTTTTGCGTATGAGGAAGGCGTTTAGTTTATCAATTAAATCTTTCGTATCTTCGGCATCATATTTAATCCCCAGCTCATCATTAATGGCTCTGATGAGCTGTCTGGGACCCAGCCTGGGATTGAAAATATAAGCTGCAGTGGTGTTCGGGTCCAGGCTTTCCAAAAACGCCCTGCAAAGGGTGGTTTTGCCGGTTCCCACCTCCCCCGTAATTTCGACAAAGCCGTCTCCCTCAGCCAGTGCATAGTTCAGATGGGCCAGGGTTTCCTCATGGTTTTTACTCAAATAGAGGTAGGCCGGATTTGGCACCAGCTTAAACGGCTTTTCCTTAAAGTTGAAAAATTTTTCGTACATTATTAATAATATTAAAAAAATCACACCAACGTGTCAAGATTGAATACCTGAAGCCAGCGATTCTAACTGTTGCCATAATCTAAGCGTCGGATAATCCTTAACTCGGATAAACTGGAAATAACAAAGTACAAGCACCAAATGACAAATATATTCCAAATTTTTAATTACTGAAACCTGAACACCGCCACCTGAAACTTTATTTTCTTACAACATGTTGTCAGATAAAGGCTTTTAAATATATAGCTCCTGGCTCCAATGGGACACGGGATTGTTCTCAATTCGCCATATAGGATTCCAATATCTGATGTCGCTCGGCTTTATCTTTTTGGGCTAACTGTCGGCATCCTTCGAAGAATTGATCCAGTTCCCCCGCATATTGAGTCAGCATTTTTTGAAAGGCCGGTAAAAAATCATGATATGCAACCACGCTGCTGATTTTGGCATTGTTCAAGGATTGATTCATCCAGACATCATAGGCCGATAATTCAACCTGACGTGTTTTCAGCTGGTCAAATTCGTTGAGAAGCTCTGCGAAGATGGTTGCTTTCCGCACTCTTTTTTCAGACGGTCCAAGGTCTGTTTGATATAACAGTTCAAGCTTTTGACGATACTGCATGATCAATTGGACAAATTGCCGTCGACGGCGATGTTGACTAAGATAATCGCTGTATATCCGCTCAGAGCCGGATGCAAGCTGCCATCTTCGTAGTCCTTCCTGTTCCACAAACGTGGCGAAACTCTCATTAAAAGCGGTGTCATCCTTCACATATAGTTTTTGGTGTGCAAGTTCATGAAACATCAGTGCGGCCTTTTGGGTCTGCGAAAAACGAACAAAGGTGCTCAATATTGGATCGTCAAACCAGCCCAGGGTCGAATAGGCCGTCACTCCGCCGACATAGACGTCATAGCCTTGTTCGTTTAGTTTGTGGGCATATTGCTGAGCATTCGTTTCGTCGAAATAGCCTCGGTATGCGGCACATCCGGCAACGGGGTAGCACCATGTCTTGGGCGTTAGAGAAAACTCCGGAGCAGCAAACACATTCCAGAGGACAAATGGCCGATTGAGATCAACGTACGTGAGATAGTGGTTGTTCACTGGAAGCTGAAGTTCATTTTCGGCAAATTCCCGAACCTTTAGTATGAACGTCAGACTCTCACGAAGGGGCTGCGGAGAATTCGAATCTGCCACGATCGCGGAAATCGGCTGTCGCTTCAACAAAATGCGACATTGTCCATCGATTGCCTGGCTGTAATAATGAACGGTTTGGCACCCCCATAAGGTGGCCCAACAGATTAGGATCGACAAAACAACTTTGACTTTATTCAGCTGCAACAGCATCAATTCATTTAATGGGGTTTAACCGACCGAAAGTCTAGTTTATGGGCAATTCCGCGGTCTATAAGGGTCTACGGTCACCCTTATTTGATGAAAAACGAGGTCTGACATCAAAGCTTTTCACTTTCTGTGCCGACAGAAAGATACTCGATGGCGCACATAACCGTATTCCCGGTCAAGGTTGTCAATTTCAGTTGTCCTGCGGATTTTGACCACCTGCTAATCTTCATTTTGTCCTTGACATCAAATGAGCTTGGGTTGCCGTATTTTTCGACCAGGATATTTTTTATGGAGACCAGCCGGGCGGCGTCTCCTTTGGTTGTGGCAAAGTGAGCAAGGACCACTTTGTATAACTTACCGTCGGCTGAATGCTCATCAAAATAAAAAGCCACCCCAAAATCGTGGCCCATAATTTTGATCCTTTTTTTCAGCTTGCTTATGGGGGTATCGCCTGCTTCCCAATTATTCAGACCATAGAGTTTTGTCACCTCGGAAAAGGGCATCCCCCATTTTGCTTTACCCCAGCCTGAGATATCCGATTCGGCGAACACCAATTGAGGTAAGACAGCTATCAAACATATTAAAAGCATATATCGACGTGGGTGCATGGTCGTTCCTTTGTAGTCATACAATCGGCATGTAAGGAGCGAAACATTAGGTCCTGCAAACGATTTGTAAAATTTTATCACTCACCCGGCGAAAATACAAACATAGATTTTTTGAGGTTGTAACCGGTTTTATAAAATTTCTGTATTTTCGTTAAGCATTGTGTTAAATTATAATAATTATTGGTAGAGTTCAGCCACTAGGACACGAAGGCACAACATCAGGAACTTGCCGCGCCCATGATAGTCATAGTCGAAAATGTTGGAGAAGTATAGATGGAAAAAGAGAGATCTTTAGAGGGCTTTATTGGTGGAATCGAGAAATTGCCCACGCTTCCCGGCGTTGCCATTAAAATATTGGAGGCAGTGCAGAAAGAGGAGGCTAAGATAGATGAGATAAGCGATATTATATCGATGGATCCGCCCTTGAGTGCCAAGGTCCTCAAGTTGGTCAATTCTTCATCTTATAATCTGCCGACCAAGATTACGACGGTCCTTCACAGTATCAAAATGTTGGGGATTAACACGGTCAAAAATATCGCCCTCAGTTTTTCCCTGGTAAATAATTATCAATCAAAGAAATCGAGCGGGTTTGATTATACCTGTTTTTGGAAAAATTCACTTGTCGGCGCCGTCGCCGCCAAATTACTTACCGAAAAATTGAATCCTGAATTATTGGATAATGCGTTTTTCATGGGACTGTTGCAGAATATAGGGTCTCTGACCTTCGGACACTGCATGCCGGCCCAATATGATCTGGTCCTATCGGAGATGGCGAAAACAAACTTGGAGGACCAGGATGCCGAAGCGTACATTCTGGGATACAACCATCAAGAAATAGGGGAATATTTGATGAAGTCCTGGGGATTGCCCGAGACGTTGTACATGCCGGTGGGCTACCATCATAATCCCGAAAAGTTGGCATCCACCCAATCCAGTATTCTGGTTCTCACCAGGATTCTGCATCTGTCTTCGCTTTTTATTGAGTTGTTTGATGACAAATCAAGAGGACTCAATCTTTGGTTGATCAACCGCAATGTCGAGGCATATGGCTTCAAAGATAGGATAGATGTGAATCAAATCGCGGAAGAAATCCATCAGCAAGCTCAGCAGGTATTCCCCATTTTTGAAATCGGCCTCGAACATGATGCTGACTACAGCCATATTTTTCAAGCTGCAAAAGAGGAGTTGTCAAAGCTTTCAGCTGAAATGGTGAACACCCTTTTGGCACAAAGGAATGAAATTAAAATGCTTAAACAGCAAGTCGTCCGAGACAGCATGACGCATCTTAGCAATCATCAGCATTTTTTGGATCTTTTGTCACAGGAAGTATCCCGGGCGGAAAGATATAAACATCCTCTATCACTTCTAATGGCTGACATTGATCTTTTCAAAGCGATCAACGATAATTTTGGTCACCTTGCCGGTGACCGTGTCATTAAGGCCGTTGCCGGTACCCTGCAACAAGAAATAAGAGATTCAGATCATGTAGCGCGCTATGGCGGTGAGGAATTTGCAATTTTACTGCCGGATACACAGATTCAAGACGCATATGTTGCAGCCGAAAGGATC
>Ga0316190_10003814_pt1 | contig 10928 bp, 9 predicted proteins | sample Eddworburrow2_MG_FD_204929 | JGI IMG/M metagenome (GOLD analysis project Ga0316190, IMG submission 204929) | Coastal sediment microbial communities from Maine, United States - Eddy worm burrow 2 | ecosystem: Environmental > Aquatic > Marine > Coastal > Sediment | place: USA: Maine | collected... | reverse complement strand
GGGGTGGAGCGTCGGTCGGGCGGGGCGGTGGGGGTGGAGCGTCGGTCGGGCGGGGCGGTGGGGGTGGAGCGTCGGTCGGGCGGGGCGGTGGGGGTGGAGCGTCGGTCGGGCGGGGCGGTGGGGGCAGATCGGGCCGAGGGGGAGGGATTGGACCGGGGGGTGGGACCGAACCAGGAGCCGGTATCCAGCCGGGGGGTGGTGGATACACGGGTATGGGGGTGCTGGCCGGCAGGCCGGTGTCAGAACGGATCAGGCCGGCGTCGACGCTCATGGCGTTGGCCAGCAGCTCCAGGTCGTAGCCCTCCTTGCGCACTCGGAGGTCGAAGTACAGCACGGCGGTGATCGCGGCCGAGAACGGGGTGGTGATGACCGAGGCCAGGGCGCCGAGCGCCGTCTGGAAAACGAGCTGAGCGGAGTAGCTGTTCGAGACGAACGGGAACGCGACCGCCAGTCCGGTGAACATGGACCCGATCACCAGGTTGATGAGCAGGGCTAGCACCAGGATGGCGAACGTTTCCCAGAAACGGCCCTTGACCAGATGGCGGGACCGGCCGAGCGCGGCCATCACTCCCTGGTTGCCGTCTTCGAGCAGCATCGCAGGCATGGCGACGGCCCAGATCACCCACAAGATCACGCCGGGTATGACACAGAGGAAAAAACCGAACAACACGCCAAGGCCGGAGAGGATTGACAGGCCGATCACGGGAAGTAGCCGGGTCACGGCAAAGCGAATCGACCGCCGCCAATCCGCCGGTGTCCCGAGATAGGCGCCCGCGGTGATCTGGAGGGTGGCCGCGGTGGCGATCGAGCCGCCGACCACGCTGAGGAGTACGGCGACGATGTTGCCCGCGGCGAACAGCCCGATCTCCAACCCGTCGAACTCGAGGGTTTCAGGGTCGATGTCACCCTGATTGAACGGGTTGGTTCCCACCTGTTCGAAGAACTCGGGCGTGGACGAGATCTGGATGAGGCCGCTGATCACGAGCACGGGAAAGACGGTGAGGGCGGTGGCGATGGCCATCGGCACGAATCGTCGGAAGTAGATCTTGAACGAGGCATCGAGCATCTCACCGATGCCCAACGGCCTCAGAGCACCGGGACGCATCATGGCATCGACCCTACTCTCGGTCTCTTCGGGCGAGGTGGAGCGAATTGATGCCGATTCCGCTAGACACGTTGGCATGGCAGCGGTCGCAACATCTCAGACCAGGGCAGCTTCGTTTGTGCCGGCACGCTGGTTCACCCCTGGGCGTACGGCTCCGGTTCGGGTTGTAGTGATCCACACGGCCGAGCTTCTCGAGCGGTCCGACAGTGCGGAGAACCTGGCGAAGTTCTTCGTCACCGGTGACCGCAAGGTGTCGGCCCATTGGTCGGTCGACAACAACTCGGTCGTGCAGAGTGTGCGCGAGGCCGATACGGCGTTTGCCGCGCCAGGCGCAAACAACGAAGGGATCCAGATCGAGCTGACGGGCTTCGCTGACCAGTCCCACTCCCAATGGAGTGATCGCTACAGCCAGGCGGTGATCGCTCGGGCTGCGGCGCTGACCGCCGAGATCTGTGACCGTCACGGCCTGCCGGTGACCAGGCTCTCGGCCCGGGATCTGAAGGTCCCGGGGCGCAAGGGCATCACCGGACATGCCGAGGTGTCTCAGGCGTTCCGGCTGTCGAACCATACCGATCCTGGTCGCCGGTTTCCCTGGGACACCTTCATCTCGAAGGTGAGGGCGGAACACGCCCGCCTGCGGGGCGGGTCCCGGGTGTTGCGCCAGGGGGACCGGGGCTCGGGCGTGGCGGAGCTCCAGCGTCTGCTCAACGCGCTGGGCTACAAGGCCGGCCGGGTCGACGGCGCTTTTGGTCCCACCACGACCAAGGCGGTCATCGCCTTCCAACGCTCCAACGGCTTGGATCCTGATGGAGTGGTTGGTCCGGCGACGAGCGCGGTGCTCAGTGCCCCTGCGGGCGAACCCTTCCCCGGGCGAGTTCTCAAGTACCGACGTCTGTTTGCCATGCGCGGCGACGATGTTCGATCGCTCCAAAAGCGGCTCAACGACCTGGGGTTCTCGGCGGGCGCGGCGGACGGTGTGTTCGGGCGCGGCACCGACCGCGCCGTGCGGGCATTTCAACGCGCTCGCGGCCTGGTGGTCGACGGTCTTGTCGGTGCTCGAACCTGGGAGAGCCTGTTCCAGCGATAGGAGAGCGGAGAGAGGTTCCGGTTCGCCCGGCCCTCAGCGCGCGGAGGCCGGTTCGGCGTCGACTTCGGCGACCAGGTCGATCAGGCGGCCGAGAACATCGAGGCGTTCGGCGGTGGTGCGGCCCAGCGGGGCGGCTCGCAGGGTGGTGATCCCGCTGTCGCGATAGGCGCGGATCCGGGCCTTGACCATGTCGTCGGTGCCGAAGAGATTGGTTCGCGTCACCATCTCGTCGGGGACGCGGGCGCGGGCCGCGTCCCGTTTGCCGTCGAGCCAGAGGGCCTGGATGGCTGCGCAGTCCTGTTCGTAGCCCGCCCTCTCGTAGGCGTTCTTGTAGAAGTTGGTGTCGGGCGAGCCCATGGCGCTGACCGAGAAGGCCACCCCGTCGCGGTGCCGTTCGATCAGCTCGGACGGATCGTTCGCGAACGCCACATTTCCTCCGGCCATCAGATCGATCGACGAGGGGTCCCGTCCGGCGCTCTCCGCCCCGGCGCGGATGGGATCGATGAGCGCGCCCCCCGCCTCGGGCACGAACGAGGTGCCGACCCACCCTTGCGCGACCTCACCGGTGTATGTGAGAGACCGGGGTCCGAGGGTGGCGAGATAGATGGGGATGTCATTGGCGGCCATCGCCAACCGCAGGGCTTTTCCCTGGCCGCCCGGTCGGGGCAGGACGTAGTGGTGACCGTCGTACACCAGCTTCTCTCCGGCGAACGCGAGCTGACAGATCTCGGTGACCTCTTTGAGTCTGGCGAGGGGACGGTCGAACGACTCGCCGATGAGTCCCTCCACCACCTGGGGGCCGCTGGCTCCCAGTCCGAGAATGAACCGATTGTCGGACATGTCGGCCAGCGTCATCGCGGTCATCGCGGTCATCGAGGGCGCCCGGGCGGAGGTCTGCATGATGCCCGTGCCGATCTTCATCCGCTCGGTGACCGCCAGCAGGTAGGCGGCGGGGCTGACCGCGTCCCAGCCCCACGCTTCGGCGGTCCAACACGAGGCCACGCCGATCTTGTCGGCCTGGCGCACGTACTCCGCTCGTTCGGGCCAGTCCTTTTTGGTTCCGACGGCAGCACCACCGACGGCGATCGAGATGTCCATGCCGGCAAGGTAGCGGATCACCGGTCACCGTCGCCCGGTGTGGTGTTGGCCCGAGCCGACGTGGCAGGATCGCTGAGCCGCGACAGCCGAGATCGAGGGGGATGACCGTGGTGGACATGACGGAGATGGCATCGGGATTGCAGTTTCCCGAGGGGCCCATAGCGATGCCTGACGGCAGCGTGATACTGGTCGAGATCGCCCGAGGAACCCTGAGTCGGGTTACCCCCGACGGAACCGTCGAGGTGGTAGGGGACTGTGGGGGCGGCCCGAACGGCGCCGCGTTCGGCCCTGATGGCCGGGTCTATGTGTGCAACAACGGCGGCTTCGACACTGCCGAGAAGAACGGCCAGATTCGGATTCTCGAGACGTTGAACGACTATGTCGGGGGCTCGATCCAGGCTGTCGATATCGAGACGGGGGAGGTGGAAACGATTTACACCGAGGTGGACGGCGAACCGTTGAAAGGCCCCAATGATCTGGTTTTTGACCGCGACGGAGGGATGTGGTTCACCGATCACGGCAAGCAGCACGCCCGTCAGATCGACAAGGGCGGGCTCTACTACGCGAAGCCCGACGGCTCATCGGTCGCCGAGGCCATCTTCCCGCTCGAGGGTCCCAACGGTGTAGGTCTGTCGCCCGACGAGAAGACCGTGTACGTGGCCGAGACCCATGTCGGCCGGGTCCGCAGCTGGTCTGTCTCCGCGCCAGGCCAGCTCGATGCCCCCTATGGCAAGGGAACCCGCGGTGACCTGCTGGTCGGTTTGCCGGGCGAGCAGTTGCTCGACAGTCTCGCGGTCGATGCCGAGGGCCATGTCTGCGTGGCGACGATACGCAATGGCGGTATCACCGATATCGACCCGTCCGACGGCAGCTACACCCATGTGGCGACCGGGGACCCCCTCACCACCAACATCTGTTTTGGTGGTGCTGACATGACCGATGCCTACATCACCTGTTCCCGGAGCGGCACGCTGACCAGGACCACCTGGCCGCGCCCGGGTCTCAAGCTCAACTTCAACCCGTACTGAGTGTCCTGTCAGGCTAATCAAGTCACGAATTCATCAACGCATCAACCTGACAGGACACTCGGGCAACGTTCCGCGCGTACCGTGGCCTCGGCACAGCGGGAGACGAGACACCGTGGGAGACGAGACACCGAGGGAGACGATGAGCGGGGCGGGCCACCGACGATGAGCGGAACGAGAGACGGGCTGTGGTGGGACCTCACCAAAGCGACGGGACCACCGGGGGGCGCGCCGGTGGTGCTGTTGCCGCCGACATCTCGGAATGCCAGGTACTGGCCGCCCGCGCTGATCAGCGCCATCATCGGTACGGGTCGGGCCGTGGTCCGGGTTGATCTGCGCGGCCAGGGCCGATCGGTTTGGGGGCCGACGTCCACGATGGCGGCCTTGGTCGAGGACGTATCTGGGATTCAGCGCTCGCTCGCGTCGGGGCCGGTACATCTCCTCGGCGCCGGGCTCGGTGGGCTGGTGGCCCAACAGATGGCCATCGAGCGGCCCGAGGCGGTGAGCGCCCTGACCGTCATCAGCTCGTCGGGCTGGTATGTGGATCCCGGTCTGCCCGGTTCCCCCGAGGAGATCGTGGCCGGGATCTGGTTGCGACGCCGGATGGAGAGCACCGAGGAGACGATCCGCACCCTGGTCCGCAACGAGCAGGCGCTCGCGGGGACCGGTCACTTTGATGAGGAGGCGACGACCGCCGCGGTGACCAACTGGGTGGAGCACGGTTTCAGCGGTGAGGACTACCACCGCGAGCTCCTGGTCAACACGCCGGATCAGAAGGCCCGCCTTGTCGAATTCTTGGGTCCGGTGCTGGTGGTCCATGGTGGCGCCGACCCGTATCTACCGGTGGCACACGGCGCGGCGTTGACCGATTCGTTCCCATCGGCCCGCCTGGCGGTGATCGAACGGATGGGTCATGGGCTTCCCCCCGGCGGCGCCGCCGAGGCCATCGGGATCATCACCGGTTTCCTGGCCGGTCACCCGGACCAGAGCACGGGGCCGGGCGGTTCAGCGGGGTGACGCGAGAGGCGCTGGTATGGTCGGGCGAGGCACAACAGGAGGTGTTCGATGAGCGAAGCGCGGGCAGCCGGACCGGTCGATTTGGCGCTGATCGACCAGACCATCGGTGAGAATCTCGAACAGACCGTGGCCCGGTTCGGTGACAGGGATGCCCTCGTGGTTCCACATCAGGGGGTCCGCCAGAACTGGTCGGAGTTCAACGCCACCGTGGACCAGGTGGCGAAAGGCCTGATCGCCTTCGGCCTCGAGGCCGGCGACCGGGTCGGCATGTGGAGCCCGAACTTCGCGCAGTGGGTGTACATCCAATACGCCACCGCCAAGATCGGTGCCATCCAGGTCAACATCAATCCCGCCTACCGGACCAGTGAGCTGCAGTACGCGCTCGAACAGTCGGGGTGTCGTTTGCTCGTCACCCGCACCGAGTACCTGCACTCCGCGTACCGGAACATGGTCGAGGAGGTGGCGGACTCGCTCGACACCCTCGAGCGGACCATCTACTTCGACACCGACGACTGGGCGGAGTTGTTGACCGCCGGTGAATCGGTGGATGACGAGACGCTGGGCGCGCGGCTCGAGTCACTCACCCCCGATGACCCCATCAACATCCAGTACACCTCGGGCACCACCGGTTTCCCCAAGGGCGCCACGCTCAGCCACAAGGCCATCCTCAACGATGCCCGATTCGTGGGTGACGCCTGTGGCTACGACGAAACCGATCGGGTGTGCATCCCGGTGCCCTTCTACCATTGCTTCGGCATGGTGATGGGGAACCTGGCGTGTTCGTCATTCGGGGCGACGATGGTGATTCCGAGCCCCACCTTCGAGCCTGGTGCGGTGTTGAGCGCCCTCCAGGACGAGCGCTGCACCTCGCTCTATGGGGTACCGACCATGTTCGTGGCCGAGCTCGGCCATCCGGATCGAGCCGAATTCGACCTGTCGAGCCTGCGCACCGGGATCATGGCTGGATCGCCCTGTCCGATCGAGGTGATGCGCCAGGTCATAGACGAGATGCACATGCCCGAGGTCACCATCGCCTACGGCCAGACCGAGACCTCGCCGGTATCGACCCAGACGAGCACGCATGATTCGGTCGAACACCGGGTTTCTACCGTTGGTCGGGTCCTGCCTCACGTCGAGGCCAAGATCGTCGATCCCGAGACCGGGGAGACCGTGGAACGTGGTGAGCCGGGTGAGTACTGCACCCGCGGGTTCCATGTGATGCTCGGCTACTGGAACGACCCCGAAAAGACCGCCGAAGCCATCGATGCTGACGGTTGGATGCATTCGGGGGACCTGGCCACGATGGACGACGACGGGTATGTCAACATCGTCGGGCGTATCAAGGACATGATCATTCGCGGCGGGGAGAACCTTTATCCCCGGGAGATCGAGGAGTTCCTTCTGACCCACCCGGCCGTGGCCGATGCTCAGGTGATCGGGGTGCCAGACACGAAATACGGTGAGGAGCTGATGGCCTGGGTCCAGCTCACCGCCGACAGTGAGTTGACCGAGGACGAGCTGAGGGAGTTCTCACGGGGCAAGATCGCTCACTTCAAGATCCCCCGCTACATCCGCTTTGTGTCGGAGTTCCCGATGACGGTCACCGGCAAGGTCCGCAAGGTCGAGATGCGCGAAAAGTCCATCGCCGACCTCGGCCTGGAAGCCGCCGCCGCCACCAAAATGGCCTGATCAGCCGAAGATCAGTTCTGGATGGTGAACTGTCCCAACTGCGCCCAAGGCATCGATCCACTCAGCTGAGGGACCGCTCAGTCCCTTGGTCTGGACGGGTCGGCTCTGGACGACCGCTCTGGGTTGGGAAACGCCGGCTAGCCGGCCAGGCCGGTCCAGAGGGCGTCGACCTGGGCGGCCAGTGCGGTCTCGTCGCCGGCATTGTCGATCCAGTGATCGGCGACGGCCCGGCGTTCCGCGTCGCCGGCCTGGTTGGCCATGCGTCGGCGGGCGTCGTCTTCGTTCATGCCCCTGGCCACCGCCCGCTCGATGCGGATTTCAACCGGGGCATCGACCACGATCACCTGCCCGTAACCCCCGCCCGGCCAGCGGCCCAGCTGACTCTCGACCAGTACTGCCATATCGAGGATCACGACGGCATCAGCGTCGAGCTCGGCCACGCGCTCGGCGAGTACCTCGTTGATGGCCGGATGGGAGATGGCTTCGAGGGCGGCCAGCTCCGCGGGGTCCGAGAACACGATCGCGGCGAGCGCCGCGCGGTCGAGGGCACCGTCGGTGACGACGCCCGGACCGAATCGTTCGACGACACGATCATGGGCCCGGCCCCCGACCTCGGCGACCTCGCGGCCGACGATGTCGACGTCGACAACCGCGGCCCCTTTGGCGGCCAGCATCCGGGCGACGGTGGATTTCCCGGACCCGATCCCGCCGGTCAGGCCGATGACGAGGGGGGTGTCGCGGACCATCAGTCGTCCCCGAACACCGGCTCGACCCCGTCGGGTAGGGGAGCGCGGAAGGTGTTGAGCACGTTGGAGATGATCCCGTAGTAACCGATCAGCAGGGTCAGCTCGACGACACCCCGTTCGTTGAGCAGCCGGGTCGCCTCCCCATAGGCGGTGTCGTCGACGCGATGGGTCTCCAGGAGCTGGGTGACGAAGGTGTGCACCACGCGCTCGTCCTCGGCCATCGACTCCGGGGTGCGCCCCTCGCGGATGGCATCGATGATCGAGTCGTCCAGGCCGGCCTGGCGGGCCATGTTCGCATGCGCCCACCATTCGAACTCCGCCCGGTGGCGGGCGCCGACACAACAGATGGCCAGCTCGAGCAGCCGCCGATCCAGAGAGGTGCCAAAGCGCAGCGCCTCGCCTAATTTCTGGGCGTTGTCACCGACCGTGGGGGCGCGCAGCAGGGCGTCGAACGGGCCGATCAGGCTGCCGTCGCTAGCGGTGATGCCACCCCGCTTGCTGCCGACCAGATTGTCGTACAGGGTCTGCTGGTCTGTGTCGAGCTGCTCAGGCGTCAGCGCATCGAGTCGATAGGTCATCGTGTCCTTCCCGGCGGCCGTCGGCCCACCTCGGTCGGATCGTAGCCGTGGGCCGTGCGCCGATTCCCCACCGAGGCCGATCCCGCTCAGTTCGAGTACTGGACCGCGCCGAACTGGATAGCGAAGGCGTCCGCCGCTCGGCCCGCCAGCTTGTTGCCGTCGGCGTCACGGGGTACCGCGACGCTCTGAAAGGCTTCGAGTGCGGAGCGATGCTTGCTGCGCATGTCACGGATGACGGCGTCGCGTTGCTGTTCGGAGAGGTGGGTGGTGATAGTGATCGCGGCCCCCACGGCCGCACTGGCGAGTGGCGATAGGAATAGCCCGAGCGCCTTTCCGACGAGCCCGGCGATGAGATAGAGGTCGTCCCGGTCGGCCGGGCCGATGCGTTCGTAGGCCACCTTGAGGGCCCCGAGAATGGTGCCCAGGCGAGCGGCGACCGGGTAATACGGCTCGGTTTCCGGCGGATCCGACGGCGCGAGCCCGGCCGAGAACGCCGAGGTGGAGCCCACTTCGGCGGCCCCGTAGGCGTGCGCGAGCAGTGCTGTCACGGTCGTTTCGGCATCCGGCTGTTCGAGTACACCTTCGAGGTAGGCGGCGAAGGCCTGGCCGGGTCGGGTCTCCCGGCGCCAGATGGCATCGATGGTCCCGCCCTCGGGGGTGCTGAGCAGCAGGTTCGACAAGCGGGATCGGACCTCGACGACCTCGTCCTCGTCCCAGAGGGTCGTGATGAGTGGATTGTGCTGGCTCCGGGCGTCGGCGAGGGTCAACGCCACCGAGGAGAACAGGCTGGCACGGGCTCGGGGATCGTCGACAGCGAGGGTGTCGAGCATCTCCACCAGCTTCGTCAATCCGACCGACGTCACCGTCCCGTAGATCCCATAATCGATGGCCGCCTCGGCCAGCGCATCGAGCTCGATGTCGCCGAGCCCGGCGAGAAAGGTGGTTCGGTGCTCGGGCTCGAGCCCAGCGAGGATTTTGATGATGGCGTCGATCCCGCCGCGACGCTGACGGCGGTCAGTGGTCATCTGATTCGCCAGCTCCATCTGGGCCCTCGGCACCAGTGTCCCGACCACAGCGAGCAGAGCGTCGGTGTCGACGACGCGGGTGATGTCGCCGGCGAGAACAGAACCGACCGACGGTGCGACCGGAATGGCCAGCGCGTCCGCCATCTGCCGGCGCCGATCCGGGGTGAGCTGCGCCGCCAAGATGTCCGGATCGATGCCACCCCGCCGTCTCATCAGCGCGACCAGGGTGCGAGTGGACCCGCCGAGTATCAGCGCGTCGGCCAGCTCGGCCCCCACCTCGGGGTCGAGCCGATCCGCCAGCCTGGTCAGCCGCGACACGCCGAGCTGGTCGACCAGCGCCTCTTGTTCGGTGATGGTCAGCGACTCGATGAGAGTGACCGGGTCATCGGGTATCGGGCCCGGCTCTGCGCCTTCCAGATGCCGAATAATGGCGATCAGCCGGCCGCGGACCTGGTCGACACGGGCGCGGTCGACCAGCTCGGCCGCCGCGGTCACCGGATCGGCGCCGTCGAGACTGGCCGGCCTGTCGAGACTGGGTTTGGCCGGCCCGTCGAGCCGGTGTCGGGCCGCTACCAGTTGGGCTCGAAGCGCATCTCGGGAGCGATCGTCATGGAGCAATGGCCCCGCCACCAGCGCGAAGCGCCGAGGGTTACCGATCAACGCCGGCGCCAGCCGGGCGGTGGCCGCGAGCCAGCCGGGCAGCTCGCCTCCGGGGCCCAGACCGAGCGTGAACGCCGCGCTCTGGGTGGCCTGAAAGGTGCGGGCTACATCGGCGATCCAATCGAGGGTCGAGTCCACCTCGCCGAGCACCGTCCGGCTGTCGAGGGGCGGATCGATGCCAGAAGCCAGCTCGGGCCCGGTGGCGAGGAACTCGTCGACCTCGCGGACGGCGCGTTCGGCCTGGCGTCGGGCCTCCTCGGCCGCTTCGCTCACCATGGCTCGATAGCGCAACAGGGCCCCCGGGTCGCAGCTGATGCCAGCAGCGCTCACAACAGCACCCCTCCGGCTATCCCCACATCGGCCAGGGAGTCCAGGTGGTGACGGTCGGCGTTTCGCCGGTCGCGAGCGCGCTGTTCGGTTTCCGCCCGGTCGATCGCCCGGTCGATCGCCCGGGTCAACCGGTCCAGCCGATCCACCGCGGACCGAAGCGCCAAAGTTTGGTGATCGATGTTTTCGTGAGCATGGTCGGCGTAAGGGCCGGCCCACTCTTTGAGCAGGGATTCGGCCCGTGCTCTCGATTCCCCGAGGGCGATCAGGGCCTGGGCCGCGGCTCGACATCGCCGCCGCGCTCGCTCGGCCTGTGCCCGATCGAACCTCACGTCGGGTTCGGTCCAAACGTCGCTCTCCGACACCCCGCCTGTCGCACTCATGCCCGCTCGCTCCTGTCAGATCGCGCCATCGTTGTTTTACGCCGCGAACCGCGGCCCGATCCGGAGAATCTAACGTATATCGAAACAACATCAAAACTCATGAAATGGGTGGGTCGGTTGGGAGCTGCCCGCCCCTCCGTGAGCGGAGCCCACCCCCGATCTCAGCGATCGACCCACTCCTCGGCGAT
>Ga0316190_10003813_pt1 | contig 10930 bp, 7 predicted proteins | sample Eddworburrow2_MG_FD_204929 | JGI IMG/M metagenome (GOLD analysis project Ga0316190, IMG submission 204929) | Coastal sediment microbial communities from Maine, United States - Eddy worm burrow 2 | ecosystem: Environmental > Aquatic > Marine > Coastal > Sediment | place: USA: Maine | collected... | reverse complement strand
GGGCTTCTCTGCCAGGGGGGATTGTTGTGGTCGATGCTCAGGAGTGGTGGCTAGTTGTGGTTTAGGGGACCGAGAGTGGACCACGATCAATCGCACCTACGTAATCAGCCTCATGATGCCGACCAGTGGCGTGGTACACGGTCATCGCTAGCGCTGCACCATTGCTCCCGTTCATCCGACCGGTAGTTGAGTTCCAAGACGGGAGACCGGTGGAACGAAACGACAACGACCAGAAGGAAACCGCATGATCAGACGGTGGGTCCGGCACTTCGCTTCAACCAGGGCGCCGCCTTCAGGGATGAACCGTAGTCTTCTCGCCATAACTCATAACGACGATTTTCACCCCCACGATCTCTCAGATTCAGCTGGCACCTCTTCGGGTCAGCCTTCGGGATGGTATGGCGTGTAGCCCGCCGGACGCTCGAAGTCGGCGCGATCCCAGTCTGCGAGATCAGCAGCGGCCTCATAGGTTGACTCGAGAAAAGACGTCAGCGTCACATCAGGATCGTCCGAGGTCCGCACTGCCTCGTACGGCAGTACGAACTCGCCCAGGTCAGCAAGCCAGAACGCGTTTTCGGGCTGGACCGAATGCTCGGCAAAGCCCTCCGGTGTCGGATAAGCATACGAATAGAAGATCGGTTCCGGCGCGTCGGCATTGCCGGGCCAGAAACCACAACTCGACACCTCTTTCGAGTAGGCCTCCACGGTGACCACATCCGGAAGATTGGGGATCCCGCCGGGATGCTTGGGCGCTGGCCGTCCCGAGAACCGTGTCACCGCCAGATCGAAACTGCCCCAGAAGAGATGAACCGGACTGCACTTGCCAATGAAACGGGCCCGAAAGGCCTCGAAAACACGTGCCGACTGGACCAGCGCGCGCCAGAGAAGACGCACCTGGTCAGGGTCATACGAGGAGTGCTCTACATCCTCTGGAAATGGGATTGGATCTTCTAGCTCGTTGGGTACTGGGTAGATGCTGGCGTCGATTCCGAGGGAATCGAGCGCACCCATGAGGTCGCGATAGAAATCCGCTACGGTCTGAGGTTGCAGTTGCGACTGGACGACCGATCCATCGCTGGTAGCGACCAACAGGTTGTGGTCGACGAGGTCGAAGTCGATTTGAAACGTCTTTCCGCCGTACGGAATCGGGGAGGTCGAAAGACCACGGGAGGTCACATAAAGAGCCGCCTGCCACGAGTGGTTGATCCAGGGCGAAAGCTCCAAGCGCACCTTCCCGACGATCTGCGCCCAGAGATGGAGCGTGGCCAGGGTGTCTGTCCACTCGGTATTCGGCAGCTTCGGCCAGACGTCTTGCGACACTATGGGCTGTTTCATGACTGTAATCTCCGAGAGAGTCTTCTTTGGTTCATGTTACGGGCGTTTTTCTGCACCGTTCATCTTTACCAGCTGCTCCAAGGCGTCGTAGGGCTGGTGGACCACGAGCTATCCATTGAGGGTCGTGTTGCTGTTGAATGACCTAGCGTTTCTTCTTCAGCGGACCTTTGTTCTTCTTGCCGATATTGTCGGTGGCCTTGTCGAGCTTATCCTCGGCGGCGTCCAGCGGGCCAGTGGATGCGATGGATGGGGTTACCGAACTTGCCCGAAATGTTGACGAAGGTCATCTTCGCCGGATTGTCCTTCCTGGAGAGCGGACAGATCCGAAAGAGCTTCTTGGTCGCACCCACCGCTAGCTTTGGTGATCCGTTCACCTGGAATCCACGCCAGATGACCCAGTTGCCATAGGTCGGTGTTTTCGCGAGATGGTAGCCCTCCGGGACATCACCCTAGTAACCCGGAGGCAGGATTAGGGACTTGCCACCCTTGCCCTTATCCGGGCCAGTTGCCGAAGTCCGTTACATATTGGGCGCTTCGGCCCAGACCGACGCGGATAGTGCGCCCACCAGGACGCCGGTTAGTATGTGTTTCGTTTTCGTTGGTCTACTGATGTTCCTTTGCGAAATGTCAGTTAGTTGACAGGTTCGAAGTCACCGGGCATCCATGTCTTGTCGAACCATGGCTCGAGTGGTCCATAGAGCCTCAGCAGGACGTTGTATCCCTTGCCCGGCATCGTCTGAACCCAGTTGCCTTCCTGTCCTTCGGGTGCCTTGGGACCGAAGTAGACCGTAGCGGACCCATTGTCATGCAGCTTCACTCCTTCTGAGTTGCTATCCAGTCCACCGGTCTTTAGATCTGTTTCAAGGATCGAGCGAGTCTGATTGTCGTAAACCATGAATGACCAGAAATCCTTAGCCGGAATCGGCGCTGGCAAGGTCACTTTGTAGGTCTTTCCTCCATCCAGGGGCAGACCATTGATGTCGGTGGCTCCGATCTCATAGACCGAGCCCTTTCCGACCATCGGCTTCACCATCGCAGGGGTGCTGCCAGTAGCGTAGTAGTAGAAGCCAACACGGTCATCCAGGACCCTCTCGCCATTGTTCAGGAACTCATAACTTCCTCCAGCCAGAGGGGAATACCACTGGCGTTTCCCCGGGTAGAAGTAGACGTTCTCGTTGCGAGGTCTGAACAGCACCGTCCTGGCATAGGCATTGGCGATGGTGGATGACTCCGTGAGGATCTTTTTCATCCGATCATCCGGCTTGAACTCTTTACCTTTCTTGATACCGATCGCTCCGGCCAATCCCACCAGCTCAGAATCCCAAGCGTTCGCCGGCTCATACTGGATTACCTCGTTGATCTCGTCGTAGAAGCTCGCATCGTTGGCGTGGATGGTGTTGTACTGCTTGTTTGACAAATTAACGAACTCCGTCGGCTTCGGATCTTTGGCGTCGGCAAGCGGATAGATCTTGAAGGTCTTCTTGAATGCCTCAACCGCTTCCTTGGTTTGTCCTGGCTTCGCGGCGATCCGTATCAACACCCAGTGACGGTAGCTGGACGTCTTGGAAACGAAATAGCCTTCAGGAATCTCCCCTTCGTAATTAGGACCCACGAGCAGGTATTTGCCTCCTTTTCCCTGGTCGGCACCGACCAATCCAAGGTCCGTGACATAGCGGAAGAAGGCATCATTGACCAAGCCGATCACCGGCGTGCCGATCTCGATCACCACCGGGCCATCCTTCACATCGGCTTCCGCATGCACGTATGGCGTGGTCGTCTGTGGCGTGAGCCAGAGGGATCGGGCATTCATCAACTCCTCCGTGATCCCCACGGTCTGGTTGGCTTTGAAGCCGATTCTGACGTGCCCGTTGAGCATCGCATACATCGATGCCGCAGGCGTTCCATTGATGAACAATTCCACCGCGCGGGACGTGTCGACAAACTCGCTCACTTTGGAGGCTGTTTCCACCGTAGGAAAACCGTCCTGAAAAGTCAGCTCACCGAGGTAGCTGCTCTCCATTTTGTCTGGCGTGAGAAGCTCCTTGGGAACATTGGCTTTGTAGGTCGGCCCGTCTTCGGCCTGGAGGGTTGGAACGGTCATCGATCCAGCAAGAATTGCCGTGCACAGGATGAGCCTGCCCGAGTGCGTTATCTTTCTCATAAATAGCTCCGTTAGGGTTTGCTAGTTGACCTTCTCGACATCATCGAGCTTCCAGGTCTTCTCGAAGAGTGGCTTGTCCGGCCCGTACAGGCGAAACAGGAGAAAGAAGTCCTCGCCGGTGGGAATCCAGTTCGACTCCATGCCCTCGGGGGCGTTGGGCGCGAAGAAGACATCGACCGAGCCGTCGTCAATCTTCTTCATCTGATCCAGTTGCCGGGAGGAAAGCCCCACATGGTCGACACCTTCGATGAAACCCTTGGACTTCATGCTGTAGACGATGACGGACCAGAAGTCCTTGGCGGGGGTGTCGGCTCGAACGGTCAGCTTGTAGGTATCCTTGCCGTTGAACATCTCACCTTCCGCAGTCCGCAATCCCGTTAGATAGAAAGTGCCTCCGCCGAGCTCCTTGGGAAGGTAGGTGATCCAGAAGTAGCTGCCTCCGGCACGCTCATCAATCAGGATCCGGTCCTCCGTGACATATGGGAAGCCCGCTTCGGCCTGCCCTTCTGCGAAGTTCCACATGTACCAGTTCCGATCCTCCCACCACGGCAAGACAGACTTTCCGGGTGTGGTGAAGTAGGCCTGCATCCAGTCGTAGGCCCGCTCCAGGCCTTCCAGCATGGCCTTCTCCTGCTCCGCAGTCGGCTTAAACGGTTTGCCTTTCTCGATCCCGATGCCAGCCAGAAGTGACATCATCGCCTTATCCTGCTCGCGGACCGGTTCACGGTTGATCACATCGTAGATGTCCTGAAAGTAGGACATGTCGTAGGTCGGAAGACTGCCGTATTTCTTCGGATGGGCATCGATGTGCTTCGTGGCCGGTGGATTGTCCGCTTCCGACAAGTGATAGATCTTGAGCTCCTTGGCATAGGCTGTCGTATCCTCGAAGGTTGCCCCTTCCTTCATCACCGGACGGAAGGAAAATCCGGTGTTGTAGGTCGTGCACGGCAGGGCCACATAGCCGTCGGGAGTTTCTCCCTCGAAACCTGGCGGCAAGATCAGATACTTGGCCCCCTTGCCTTTGTCGTGGCCAGTAGTGCCCACATCGACGAGCGGCACATCCCAGGCATCAACGATCGTTCCGAAATAGCCCACCTTGTCATTGGCGGGAGGAACTTCCACGACGAGCGGTCCCTTTTCCGTGCTCATCGATGACCAGGCGTAAGGCGTTACATCATTGGCCGTCAGGAAACCATGGCGCGACTCGAAAGGCTTCGAGACGTAGATCACGTCGTTGACGTCACCGCCCAGATCGCGCTTTGTGGCTTTCTCAAAATCAATCATGCCTGCCGCAGGCATAGCCCAGATCGCAGCCTGGGTCGCTCGCTGCACGGCAATCTCGTAGTCGATGGTGCGTGTCGGCGAGGGTTCTCCCGTCTTCACTGCATCGCCCTGTGGGGACGAGCCTTCGTTCGGGGAACAGGCCACCAGTCCGGAGCCAACGACCACGAACAACAGAATCAGCGCTTGTCGAATACCATTTTCCATACCTTGTTCCCCTGCTTGTTTGTCGTAAATAGAGACTCGACCGGTGCGGCGCACCCGTCGCGAGATGGTCTACTTTCTGGCTGGATACAGCGTGGAGATCCAAATACGGGTAATGGCTTCGCGCACTGGTTCCGGATTGCTCCGCGGGTGACGACCGAAGGCATGGATGAACAGTGACGCATCGAGTCGGTTGAGCGCGACTGCTATCGGTCGCGGCTCGAATGCCGGGATGAGTCCTTGTTCCTGGTGCTGTGCGATGCGAGCGGCGACCGCATCATCGAACTTCCCCAGAAAGCTCGCCCATGCCTGTTCAAGCCGCTCGTCCGTAGTCGATGCTTCCGCCACGGCCCTCAGGATGGGACCCTGGGCGTGACAGACCCGCACAAGGTCATCCAGCGACTGGCGCAGCGCAGCGATGGCATCTTCCTCGTCGTTGAACCACGGAACCGCAGCTTCGAATATCTCACCCTCCAGCCCTTCGAGGAGGGTCTCCATCAGGTCGTGGAGATCATGGAAATACTGGTAGAAGGCCGACCGACTCACGCCGGTAACAGACATCAAGTCAGCGACCGTCATATCCCTGAACGGCCTCGCCCAGAGCAACTCGAGTGCGCCTTCCAGAATTGCCTGGCGCGTTCGATCTGACTTTCGAATAGGCGAGGAGGAACGAGCCTGTACCTTCGCGGCTTGGTGCAGCAGCTTAAAATGTGACACGGTGTCAGATATTACCACGCCGTGTCAGAAGGACAAGTCCATGCGCTCACACGGCTCCGAGATGCCTCTTCTGGCCAGGGAGACCTGTCGGGAAGGCTCACCAATAGCCCGGGAACCGACAATAAGGTCCACGGAAATGGACCAGGAGTGGACCACGGGCATTGAGTGACCGAACGGCCGGCAGGGGCGCCGGCCGCTTCACGTTCTTCGGAGTGGCGGAGGGGGTGGGATTCGAACCCACGGTCCGCGTGAACGGACGCCGGTTTTCAAGACCGGTGCTTTCGACCACTCAGCCACCCCTCCGCGAGTGGTGAGACACAAGAGCTTACTCGGATCAACGGCGAGTGTGTAGTCGTTGCCTCAATCTGCGAAAGCTCTACCTGGACTTGTCCTTTATGCTGCGGGTATCCCAGCCGAACACGTTGTAGGCGAGACAGCTGCCACTCAAACCTGTGATCAGCGGTATCACTCCGATCCAGCCCCAAGGAGTCTGCGGTCCAACAAAGACCAGGGAGATCAGGCCGATGCCCACGATCACCCTCAAGGCGCGGTCCACGGTTCCCTCGTTGTGCGTAAATAGCTTGGCCACTTTTCCAGCCTCCCTTTCCTACATGAATCTATTTCTTCAACCATAGCAGGCAAAGGCCCACCCAGGGACGGGAGGCCCTTGTGGGCTCCCTCGGGAGGGGCAAGCCCCTCTCCTTTAGCCCCCTCCCACCCCGGCCGGCAGGGACGCCGGCCGCTTCAAGTTGGGCTGATCCGCCCTCGGCTGGCAGGGGAGCTGGCCGCTTCAATTCTGGTCGATCAGATCTCGGCCCGGGCGGCGTTTAGGGCGTCGAGCAATCTATCGAGGTCGGCCTCGGTGGTCCTGTGGCTGGTGATGCAGGCGCGGAGAACGGGGCGGTCTTCGAAGTGGGCAGCCGATATCCAGGCCTCACCCGCTTCGACGACATGCTTCGCGACCGCCGTTGGCTCGGTGCCCGATCGTTGATCGACAAAGCAGACCGTTGCAAGACTCGGATTGTTGACCACCCTCCATTCGCTCTGATCGAGCAGGCCACACAGCCTCATGGCAAGTTCGATACTCCGCTCGATCATCGCTGCATAACCATCCCTTCCCAGAACAGCGAGGGAGAGGAAGAGTTTGAAGCCCATGAATCGCCGCGACCATTGCGCCGAATTCGAGTAGGGATCGAGTCCCGCCACACCTTCGGGCATGTAGCTCGTCTCGATGCCAAAGGTCTTGCCCAGAATCTCCTGGTCGCGGCAGAGAATCACGCCAGCGCCCATCGGCACCGCCAGCCACTTGTGGGCATCGAGCGTGATGGAATCTGAGGTTTCAATGCCCGACATCATCGCTCTGTGCATCGGACTGACACAGACGGCACCACCCCAGGCTGCGTCGACGTGGTACCAGAGGCCGTAGTCGTTGGCGACCTCGCGAATCGGCTGGAGGGGATCGATCATCCCCGCGTTCGTTGTACCAGCAGTGGCCGCAACCATGACTGGCACATATCCGGACGACCGATCTTGGTCCACCATGAGCCGGAGGGCGTCAGCATCCATGCGGCCCGAGCCATCGGTAGGCACCAGGCGTACGGCCTGTCGGCCGATGCCGGTCTGATGGGCGATCTTGAACCAGGCGAGATGGCTCTCCTCCGAGGCGTAGATGAAGGGGCGTCCCGCAAAGCTCGTGGCGCCCTTGTCGGCGAAGGCCGGCTCCGCACGTGTCAGGGCCAAGAGGGTGGCGGTGTAGTTCGCTTCGGCACCTCCGGAGGTGAAGTGGCCGAAGGTCGCGTCCTCCTCCCACCCGATCCAGCTCCCCAGGGTCCGCACGACATGCCGTTCGATCTCGACGGCAACCGGGGCATGAGTCCAGACCGCCAACTGGGGATTCAGGGCAGCGGTGATCGTGTCGGCCAAGATGCTCGGGAACGTCGGCGATGGATTGAACAGGCCGAAGTACCGAGGGTGCTGAGTGTGCACCATGCCTTGCTCCAGGAAATCCACCACATCCTCGAGCACCGCTTCGGCGCTCCTTGGCTGGCTGAAATCGTAGCGCTCCAGATGCTCGCGGATGCTCGACATGTCGAGAGACGGCATCGGGGATCTCTCGGGCAAGGTATCTAGAGCTTCATCGAGGCGGCGTGTCACCTGCTTCCATAGCGCCTCGCGGGTTTTGTTGTCCGGCAAGAGATCTCTCTTGAGAGCTTCCTGGTTTGTCATTTCTCGTCCTCTCTGTGTCGCCCAGAAACTAGCTCATGGACTCGGGTGGCACAACCCGAATGCTGTCACTCCCTCCCACCCCGGCCCGGCAGGGGCGCCGGCCGCTTCAGGGTCCCACGGCTGCCCAGGAGCTCCCCTACGCCCCTGCGCCCCTAGGCCCCTACGCCTCTACGCCTCTACGCCTCTACGCCTCTACGCCCTTCCTGTGAGAGGCTAGTCCGTACTGGTCATGCTGTACGTCGTCACTCTGCTCTTCATGCTCGTGGTTGGGGGCTTCCTGTTCCTCGAATGGGGGAGCAACTGGGGCTCATCCGCTGAGGAGCAAAGCGCCAGGATGCCCGGCGATACGTTCTTCGAGGGTGGACCATCGCGGCGCCTGGCGATGACTCGCGCCGTCACGATCAATGCCTCCCCGGCGACCGTCTGGCCCTGGCTGGCCCAGATGGGTCGTGGGGCGGGCTGGTACAGCTACGACTGGCTGGACAACGGTGGCAAGGACTCGGCGCGGCATATCGTTTCCTGGATACCGGCTCCCGAGCTCGGTGACGCATCACCGATCGGATACCTGCGTCATCTCGACCACGGTCAGTCCATGGCCTGGTGGTTGGGAGGCCTACGCTTCGCAGGTGCGACGGCTCGCCTGGTGGTGGATATCAGCCTGACCCGAAAGGGAGATCAGTCCCGGCTGGTGATTCGAAACTCTGCCGATGCTTCGGGAGTCATGGCGACAACCGCCCTTCTGGTGTTTCGCCTCATCGATTCGATCATGGCCATTCGGCAGTTGGTCGGCGTCCGCAACCGTGTCGAGTGTTTCGGGGCACGGTCCGAGAACCCGGAAACCCCCGAAACCGGGGCCAAGGACCAATACCAGCTGTACGAGACGATCTTCGCCTCTGGAGAATGGGCCGGAAGGCGGGGCAGGGAACACGCCGCTAAGTGGCGTCAGTCGGCTGTCAAAGACGGAGTGATCGTCTCCGGACCTCTCGAGCCTGGGAGCAGCTGAGATTCGCGTCCGAACTACAGCAAGGCAAGGTCGACTCGACCTACCCTCAAGGGTGGGCTAGACGTCGCCGAGCGGCCACCCATCCAGGTATCTACACAGCTACCCCTACGGAGATTCTCCGTAGAGCCTCGGTTTCCATAGGATGGATCCGACCTTACAAGAGGGTCCGCCGGACCTGCCACTCAGGGGCAGAACCGGAGCGGAACGAAGAGGGGGGTGTCGAGCCTGCCCCGCAACGGAGGACCTGCTGAGCCCCGGGCCGCAGGTTTCGACATCCGAGTTCCATAGAGAAGAGCTGCTCGCAGTCCTCTTCAATCGTGAGGGTTGCGGGAGTTCGTCCCATCTTGGGGGAGACAGAAAGGGGGATTATCCGTGCCAACTCGCAGACAGTTCATTCAGTACACAGGTCTAGCCGGGGCGGGAGCCTGGGCTCATTCGAAGCTCGGCTGGATCCGGAGGGCTTACGGCACCACGCAGGGTCCAGGCCTGAGCGATCCGGCCATGCAGCCAAAGTTCGCATCACCCGTGCCCAACGCCCTGGACCCCAGCTTCATCTACGACACCAGTAAGGGCAAGATCAAGGTAGCTGTGGGTCAGTCGGTGCAGTACACCGGTCTCGTCGGGACGGACGGCATGACACCGGTTCCGACCACCGTCTGGGGCTACGGCGACAAGAAGCTCTATACCTGGCCGGGACGCACGTTTCAGGTACGCAGTTACGAGCCCTTGGAGGTCAAGTGGGAGAATCGCCTGCTCGACGAGTACGACAATCCACTGCCGTATCTCATCACCGGCAAGGACAACACCTCGATCGGCTTCGGCGACTTCACTGGTCGGTCGGTCGTCGACACCAGCCTCCACTGGGCCTACAGTCTGCATGGCTACGAGCAGTACAGCATCGCACAGGATGGCGTGCCGATCGTGGCTCATGTCCATGGCGCCCACTCGGATTTTCAGTTCGACGGCAACCCTGAGTTCTTCTTCAATCCCGGCTGGACCGTCCGTGGGCCCCAGTGGGTGGAGAAGAAGTACCTGTATGACAACAGCCAACCGGCGGGCACGGTCTGGTACCACGACCACGCCCTCGGAATCACCCGCTTGAACGTCTACGCTGGAATGGCGGGGTTCTACATCATTCGTGATGACTTCGACACGGGGCTGCCCGGCAATCCGCTGAGCCTGCCAGCCTTCCCATACGAAGCGGCCTTCGCCATCCAGGACAAGATGTTCAAGGACAACGGCGAACTGTTCTACCCGGCGTTTCCCGGCGATCCGTTCTATGCCGACTTCATCACCGACGAAGGGGCCGTTCTGCCAGATCCTCCTTTCATAGGCGCCGGGCCCACCGGGCTGGCCGAGTTCTTCGGCGATCACATGGTGGTCAACGGCGTGATTTGGCCGAAGTTGGACGTCGAGCCGCGCAACTACCGGCTGCGTCTTCTGAACGGCTGCGACAGCCGCTTCCTGGCGGTGCAGTTCTTCAGAGTCGATGCAGGAGATACGGAAGTCGGCGGAGGAACCGGACCACTGCCGTTCACCGTCATCGGCAGCGACCAGGGTCTGGCCTCGAGCCCGACCTCGATCGGCACCCTGCTGATGGAGACCGGCTCGCGCTATGACGTTATCTTCGACTTCAGTGGGTTCGACTCCGAAGACCGCATCATCATGAAGAACATCGGCGGCGACGAGCCCTTCGGTGGCGATATTTCCAGCCCGCCAGTCTTCGGCGAAACCGACCGCATCATGGCTTTCGACGTGGTGCTGCCGCTCGATCCCGCGGTGCCAGATCTCATCCCGACTGGAATCAACTTCGGTCCGGTCATCCCGACGCCGACCAGGGTGCGGAAGGTAGCGCTGTTCGAGGGCATGGACGAGTTCGGACGGCTGCAGCCGTTGCTGGGGACCGCCGAGCCGGCCACCGACTATGCGGGCAACCCCGTCAACTGGCCGATCACTCCGGACTACGTCAATGCGGGCCTGGTGGGCCAAATGGAGGGCTCGAT
>Ga0316190_10003811_pt1 | contig 10932 bp, 14 predicted proteins | sample Eddworburrow2_MG_FD_204929 | JGI IMG/M metagenome (GOLD analysis project Ga0316190, IMG submission 204929) | Coastal sediment microbial communities from Maine, United States - Eddy worm burrow 2 | ecosystem: Environmental > Aquatic > Marine > Coastal > Sediment | place: USA: Maine | collected... | reverse complement strand
AAAAGGTAATTGTGTACCCAACATGGCATCACGTAGCGCAATACTGGTGTGTGTGAATGCGCCCGGGTTGATTAAAATAAAATCAACGCCTGACTTTTTAGCCGCGTGAATCTGATCAATCAACTCGTGTTCTGCATTACTTTGAAATGCCGACAGCTCATGACCCTTGTCTTTGGCTAAATCAATCAAGTGTGAGTCAATCTCGGCAAGGGTCGTGGTGCCATAAACTTCGGGCTCACGCTCCCCTAAAAGGTTGAGATTTGGTCCATGTAAGACTAGAAACTTCAACAAATTCCCCTGAAAAGTGGATTTAAACGATTTTAGCTGCTTTTGCGGGGATGTTACCAGTATTTAAAAGATAATACGAACTGGTTTTTGTTGGTTTTATAACTTAAAGAATCGTTAGAACGACCGATTCTGCATCGGTTTTTGACAGGGGACCGCGCCGCGTAAAGACGATTTTGCCGCTGAGGTCTATGATAACAGTGTATGGCAGGGCGCCGATATCGTTACCTAATCGTTTTGCGGCCTTGATGACCTCATCGCCTCCAACCAATGAAGGGTAATTAACATTAAACTCTTCCATAAAGCCACGGACTTCTTCTGCCTCTTGTAATGCAATCCCGATAAACTGTAATCCTTTATCTCGATATTGTTGTTGTAATTCAACAAAGGCAGGGATTTCTTCGCGGCATGGTGCGCACCAGGTTGCCCAAAAATTTAAGACTATGACTTTGTTTTGCCACTCGGACAAACTGCGTAGTTCACCATTCGAATCAGACAAACTGAAGTCTTCAACTTTTGTACCAATAACACTTTCCGGGGCAATCGGGTTGTGTACTGCTTTCACCACTGCTGATTTCTTATCACTCTTCAGGTATTGATGTAATTGATGACCACCAAAGGCAGACAATAGGGCGACTACAAGCACAGCAGATATTAGTTGCCATTGTTTCATAATGAAATTGCCTTGCTCAGATGTTCCAGGAACGGTTTCGCCTTAACAAAGCCGACAAGACGGTGAGACTTTATTTCGGCGCTGCTTGTATTAAAAAATAGAATTGCTGGTGGACCAAAAAGATCAAACTGTTTTAAAAAGGCTTTATCAAGATCATTATTTTTAGTGACATCGATTTTTAATAAGGTGAATTGCTTTAGCGCTTCTTGTACAGACGGATCACTAAAAGTATACGTTTCCATCTCTTTACAGACGACACACCAGTCTGCATAAAAATCCAGCATGACAGGTTTGCCATCACGTTGTGCTTGTTGTAATTCCTTATCGAGTTCCTCAAGGCTTGTCACATAACTAAAGGCTAATGTTTCTGCCGATGTTTGATTAGACTGCTGTGTAAACGGCCTTAACACTGTTCCGCCGCCATTTGCCGCAGCAACAATTAAGATTACACCATAGACCAGCATGACTAGCCCCAGCCCTTTCCATAAACGTTGCCAATGGGTCGTCACCGCTTCTATACGATCCAGGGCACCAATAAAGATTGCCGTCGTGATGAATAATGCTGCCCACAGGATTAAGGCAACTGTTTCAGGTACTACCCGTTCCAGAAACCAGATCGCAACACCCAGCATAATAACGCCGAAAAATTGTTTAATGGTTTCCATCCATATCCCTGCGCGTGGTAATAACTCGCCTGAGGTAGCACCAATGATTAATAAGGGCACACCAAAACCGAGACCCATTGCAAACAAGGCGAAGCCACCTAACAGAGCATCTCCCGTTTGGCTAATATAGAACAATGCGCCTGCTAATGGTGGAGCTACACACGGCCCCACAATAATTGCCGATAACACACCCATGACAGCAGCGCCTTTTAAAGTGCCTCGCTTGGCTTGTCCTTGGCTGGACGATAATTTGCTTTGCCAACTCGACGGTAATTGCAATTCATAAAATCCAAACATGGACAGGGCGAGAAAAACAAATACAGCGCTGAACAAACTTAATACCCAAACATTTTGCGAAGCCGCTTGCAGATTAAGACTAAATAAACCCGCGATCATACCGAGTACCGCATAGGTTAACGCCATCGCGATGACATAACTTAATGAGAGCATTATCCCTCTTGTCCGTGTTAGTCGATCGCCTTCTCCAACAATAATACCAGACAAGATAGGGATCATCGGAAAGACGCAAGGCGTCAACGAAAGCAATAAACCAAAGCCGAAAAAAGAAATAATATTAAAAAACAGATTTTTATTTTTTAACTTTTGCGTGATGGCATCTTGTTCGGAAATTAACGGCGCTTGAGTAGTGACAATGTTGCTTGTTTGCGCATTAAAAGCAGCCGGCAATATGACAGACAATGTCTTTTTGATCGGCGGATAACAAACAGAGTCTTCTTTACAACCCTGGTAGGCAACATTCAGATTAAATTCTTTGGGGCTGTTGTCGCTCAACACAACAGATGTCGTTGCACTGTTCTGTCCGTAATAAACCTCGACCTGACCAAACGCGGGGTCTTGTTTTACTTTGCCCGTGGGAAAACTGATGTTAGTTAAACTTATACCCGGGCTATCTGTACTGACTGAGAATTTATCCTTATAAAGATAGTAACCCGGCTTAATATCCCAGTTTAAATGCAGCTGTTTATCTGCAAGAACTTCAGCGCTAACCAGAAAGGCTATATCCGGGTCCAGAATTTCATCAGAAGAAGCCGATTCCTGAAAAGAAAACAGATCATTTAATTTGTTCGTTATTTCACCGGCATTGACTGACAGTGAAAATAGAAAGGTGACTAATAATAAGGCGTTACGAATTGAAATCATGGTTTCCCGGTATTTGCGCTAATCCAGTTCAGGTACTCAGCAGAGCCTGTGAGAATAGGGACAGCAATAATTTCCGGAAGTTCGTACGGGTGGAGTTTTTTGAGCCGCTTTTCAAGTGCAGCATAAGTATCGGCTGTTGTCTTGATGACAAGCAAGAGTTCATTTGCCTTGTCCACTTTACCCACCCATGCAAAAAAAGACTGCACACCGGGCACAATATTGACACAGGCGGCAAGTTTTTCCGTGACCAGATCCCGGGCGATTTTTTTTGCTGAAATGGAGCCCGGGCAGGTGCTCAACACTAATAGATGTTCGTTTTTATTACTCATAATATTACGCAATACAAATCAATTCTGGTCTTGTAAATTAGTATTCTGCCCATACATCAATAATAATGCCACATTAGCTATTCAAATTAAGCGCTGGAGCTTTATCTTTTGTTTAAAATATTATTTTTCATGTTTCTGGCCGTTCCATTAATCGAGATCGCGATATTAATCGAGATCGGCAAAGTCGTTGGCGCCGCTTACACCATCATACTCGTTATCGGCACCGCTGCGCTTGGTGCTGCATTATTACGTCAACAAGGGCTATCAACGATTGCAAAGGTTCAAATGAATATGGATCAGGGGAATCTGCCCGCAACTGAGCTAATTGAGGGCTTGATACTGCTCGTCGCTGGCGCACTACTCTTAACCCCCGGGTTCTTCACCGATGTATTCGGCTTTCTTGTATTAATCCCGGCGCTGCGTCGCCGCATCGCACAAACGTTTCTTTCGAATTTCATTCAAACACAGATTAATATCCGACGAACAAATGACGGTAATATTATCGAAGGCGAACATTGGGAATCCGATTCAAAATAAAGCTGCGCTGTGAATACTGAGCAACGTTCTAATATCATTGCGAAACTGACTAATGTCATTAATGATGATCGTATCTCGCTTTTAAAAGAAGTTTTAGACCAACGCACACGCTACCTCACTGTCGTACTCGACGATATCTATTATCCACAAAATGCCAGCGCGATTTTGCGCACCAGTGAATGTCTCGGTATACAAGACCTCTATGCCATAGAAGACAAAAATAAATTAAAGGTAAATAGCGATGTCGTTAAAGGCGCATCCAAATGGATAAACCTGCGCCGTTACAATGAACAAGATGGTCGCAATGAATGTATAGAAGGACTTAAACAGCAAGATTACAAGATCGTTGCCATGACAATAAGCGAAGACTGCATCCCACTTGAACAACTTCCCATAGATAAAAAACTGGCACTTTGTTTCGGTTGCGAAGAAACCGGCTTACACAAAGACATCGAAAACAAGGCCGACTACAAGGTACAAATCCCCATCACCGGTTTTACCCAAAGCTACAACGTCTCAGTTAGTGCCGGCATCAGCCTTTATTATCTAATCAATAGAATAAAAGAATCCCGACATAACTGGCAATTAAATCAAGAAGAAAAAGAAAAACTGCTTATAGACTGGCTAAGCAAATCGACACCAACAGGAAATAGTTTATTAGAGAAATATATGGAAGAATCTAAAATTTCTTAATGTCCGAGGTCGGCCAGAAGCAGAACAAATCATGAACTATATAATTGGTGGTTCTTCTGGTGAATTAACATCCGTAGCAGGGTCAAGTATTTGTTGAAATGTTTCCACTTTATTTGCAACTGTTTCCGCACTTTTAAACTCAGCAATATGAAATAACGCCTCGCCTTCGTTAACTAAAGGTAAGTTAGTGCGGCCAATAATAATGCCATCAACCGATGATAATATTTCCTCTTCAACTTCTCCAAATGGATCAGAAACAAAGCCCAATGGTTCATTTAATTCTATTCGGGAACCAAGGGGTTTAAGTACCCTTAAAATTCCACTTTGAGGTGCACGTATCCATAAACTGGATCGAGCAACAATTGGTTCGGCTAGCCTACGTTTACTTTTCAATGCGGGTAACATTTCAAGATTACGCATTACTGAAATAATACCTCTTACACCCGCACGAATAGAAACTTCATCAAAACGTAATGCTTCACCTGCTTCATAAACAATAACAGACGTTCCTAATTTTTCTGCTGCTTTTCTAAGTGAGCCATCAACAATTGAAGTATTCAAGATTACTGGAGAAGTGAAGGCTCTAGCCATACGTTCAGTTTGCTCATCGTCTAGTACCGCTCTTACATGCGGCAAATTTTCTCGATGAATTGCCCCCGTATGAAGATCAATTCCATGTGTACATTTAGAAACAATCGCATTCAAAAAAAGATTCGCCATTCTTCCTGCCATTGAACCTTTTTCCGAACCTGGAAAAGATCGATTTAAATCACGTCTATCAGGCAAGTATCGCGTTTGATCTATGAAGCCATAGATATTAACAACGGGGATAGCAATCAATGTGCCCTTGAGTTTATTAATCGACTTAGTTTTTAAAACACGTCGAATTATCTCTACACCGTTAATTTCATCGCCATGTACTGCCGCAGATAAAAATAATATTGGCCCAGGTTGTCTTCCATGAATAACATGGACAGGCAGTTCAAGGCTCGTATGTGTATAAAGGCTGGGGACAGGAATCTCTAGCGTCTGTCTTTCACCAGGATTGATGATGGTGTTACAAATTGTAATGGAATCACGCACTTATTTATGTCCGCCTTTAGTACCGGTCTTTCCTTTCTTTGCATTCTTTTCTATAAAGCGAATTACATCCCCCGCAACATCCTTACTCGTTGCATTTTCAATGCCTTCCAAGCCAGGTGAAGAATTTACCTCCATCACAACGGGACCTCTTTCTGCACGTAATATATCAACACCACAAACATTGAGCCCCATGGTGTTAGCAGCGCGTAATGCGGTTTTACGTTCTTCAGCTGAGATAGTAACCAATTCTGCCGAGCCACCTCGATGGATATTGGAACGAAATTCACCTTCAGTCCCCTGACGTTTCATGGCAGCAACTACTTTTTCACCTACCACGAAGCAACGAATATCAGCACCGTCTGCCTCTTTGATAAACTCTTGTACTAATACACTGGCTTTAAGGCCGAGAAATGATTCAACTACACTTTTAGCCGCACTTTTTGTTTCAGCCAAGACAACGCCTATACCTTGAGTACCTTGTAATAATTTTATAACGAGTGGCGTACCACCAACCATTTTGATTAAGTCATCGATATCATCAGGCTTATTTGCAAAACCACTAATAGGCATCCCTATACCTTTACGAGATAATAATTGTAATGAACGTAATTTATCTCTAGAGCGAGAGATAGAGACTGATTCATTCAATGGGTAAACACCCATCATTTCAAATTGTCTTAGTACAGCAGTACCGTAAAACGTGACCGATGCGCCGATTCTTGGAATTACTGCGTCAAACTCTCCCAATTCTTCACCTTTGTAATGGATGCTGGGTCGGCTTGATGTGATATTCATATAGCAACGCAAAACATCGAGCACACGCACTTCATGTCCACGCGACTCAGCAGCTTCGATTAATCGCCTTGATGAATAGAGATTTTTATTTCTAGATAGCAGTGCAATTTTCATTTATTTAACCTTATCAAAGTTATTATCATATACGGCTCCAAGTTGCCTGCCTGCTGTATATTTAAGTTCAGGTGAAACTATCATTCTTCCACTAATGAGTGCTGTTCTACCTAATAGCATTCTAAACAGCATATTTTCTCGGCTGGTTAGACTAATTTCAATATCCCATGTTTTTTCATGTATCGTTACTGGTGTCTGGATAAAAATTCTCTCCTCTTTATGCCCGCCCGAATCTTTCACTGTTCTCATATCAAGAATTTCTGACTCACAAGCGATTAAGTTATCTGTATTTTTTTGCAATGGATGGATGTTAAACCTGACAATATCCTTTCCGTTCTTTGAGAACCTTTCCAGGTTGTACGTATGTAATGCTGAAGTACGAGCACCGGTATCTATTTTTGCCTTAATAGCAGGAATATCAATTGCTGGTAATGAGACCCATTCTTTCCAACCGATTGTTATTTTCTTATTCATTTAAAACTTTGCTATTAGAAATAGAAGAATTCTGATAAGTATATAGTAGTAATAATTTGCGATACATCTAATAACCTGTGATTATAAATTAATATGGATGACGAACATTTAAAAACATTTCTCGAAATAAATAAGACACGCCATTTTGGTCAAGCGGCAGAAAATCTCTTCATCACACAGTCTGCTGTCAGCGCTCGAATAAGACAGCTTGAAGAAGAAATCGGCGTTAAATTATTCACTCGAGACAGGAATAATATTCGCCCAACCTCTGCAGGGATGAAATTAATTCAGCATGCAGAAAATATTTTAAGTACATGGAATCAAATAAAAATTGATATCTCTGTCGGCGAAGAAAATAAAATTCCATTATCTATTGGTTCAGTCTCAAGTTTATGGGACATCTACTTAAACCAATGGCTGGTGAAATTCACAGAAAGCAACGACAATATTGTATTAAATTGCCAAGTGTTAAATTCAGATGCTATCTATCAAAAAATAAGTAACCACACTCTTGATATTGGTTTTACCTATAGTGCACCTCAAGACGATTTTGTAACCATATTAAAGACCCTGCCGATTGAGTTTATAATGGTATCCTCAGAAAACAACCTTAATGCAAAACAGGCTGTGGCTAAAAACTATTTGTATGTTGACTGGGGAACTTCATTCTCCGAGGCACACAATAATTACTTTGTAGGCATTCCGACACCATTAATGCGTATCGATGTTGGCCGTGTTGCAAAAAGTTTTATTAGACGTAAAGGAGGCACAGCTTATCTCCCTGAACGTATGGTAAAACGAGACATTGAAAATGGACGATTATATACAGTTGATGATGCACCAAAAATCAAACGAAATGCCTACATTATCTATAATAAATTAAATGAGCGATGTGATTCACTCGCTAAAATAATTAGCCCCTAGTCAACTTGCTAGTCAGTAAAAATGACGACGCGTTGTTTGTTTGTGTCTTGAGTGCCACATTTCACATCGTCTAATTTGGTCTGTTTATTTCTATTTAAAACCTCATTGCTAACACTAATAGCTATGTTCTTATACAAAGGGGATACACTTAACCCGCAAGCCCCACTTCCTTTAAAATAATTCACTTTTGTCCTCTTTCAGTCAAATACAAAATCGTTATAAGAATCTTCTGTTAATCTTCTCAATTCTTTAAGCTCTAATTTTTTTTCTATCTCAGCACGGATGTCTCGTTTTTCTATATATTCTTTATCATTCGCGCTTCCTTTTACATCCAACTCCATTAACTCTGGACTTTCCACATCTGCCTCATAATCATCAGTGTCATTCATTTATTAGATCCTCAAAATGATGATTTAAATAAGCTATAAAACTAACTTATTAATTTCAGGAGATATATAGGGTTTATTCTGCTCGATGTACAATGAAATATTTTTCTAGTATCAATCAAAAATATTGCTTGAAGTGATAAAACCACCCTTTATCAGTTATAGTAAGATAATAAACTAAATTATCGGGTTAATTGGATCTAAGATGGATTTAGAATTAATAAAGACAAACATTATTCTTGTTACTAATAAAACCATCGAATGGGCTACTAGTCCTCAGTTCTATGCGCAATGCGGGATGATTGTTCTTGCTGTTGCGGTTGCGTACCTCCTCTCGACTATATTAATAAAATACATTCCATTACTTAAGAATGAGCCGAAGCCAGGCAAACTTTACTCCTTAAGAAAAAGTATTTTTCAGGTTAATGACTTGTTGTTCCCCCTGTTTTCGATTTTAAGTTTAGGCATCTCAATTGAGCTCAGTAAATTGCTTATTCAACATAGTTGGCTTGTACTGGTAGCCCAGAGTCTGACCGTCGTTATAATGCTTTATGTGTTTATTGCACATTTCATTAAAAAACAATTAGTAAAATCCCTAATTAAATGGGTCATCATGCCGATTGCTTTATTGCAAGTATTTGGCTGGCTAGATGATGTCACTAGTTTTCTTGATACGATTGATATGCAACTCGGCAACAGTTCAATCTCACTATATGATTTGGCTCGCGTCGCAATTCTAGGCTTATTTCTTTTTTGGCTAGGCCGTGTATCAAGTAATGTTGGCCAACAAATTATTCGTAACCAGGAAGATCTGGAAATAAGTACACGTGAAGTTTTTGCAAAACTATTTGAAGTTACTGTTTTTGTCGTTATCTTTATTCTGCTATTACAAGTGATGGGAATTAATCTAACAGCCCTAGCTGTTTTTGGTGGGGCTCTAGGCGTTGGCCTTGGTTTGGGTTTACAAGCAATCGCATCTAATTTCATATCCGGAATCATAATTCTTCTTGATCGTTCTATCACAGTTGGTGATTACATCGAATTGGAAGATGGTCGCACAGGCATTATTCGCGAGTTGAAAATGCGGTCGACCATATTAGAAACTTTTGATGGTAAAGACATCATGGTGCCAAATGAACAATTCATCACAACCAATTTTGTTAACTGGACACATAAGAATAAAAAACAGCGTTATCCGATTGAGTTTTCTGTTGCCTATGACACTGATTTAGACTTGCTATTCAAAGTAGTCAGAGAAGTTGTTTCAAGTCATCCTAAAGTTTTAAGTGGTGATGATTTACCAATTGAAGAGCGTCCTGATGCTGAAATACAGAGTTTTGGAGATTCGGGAATTAATATATTAGTAGAATTCTGGATAGAAGGAATTGATGATGGGAAAAACAGGATCGGAGGTGATCTTTTACATATGATCTGGAATGCGTTAAAAGAAAATAATATTGAGATTCCTTATCCTCAACGAGAAGTTAAGATATTAAACTCTTAGTATTCATCACAATTCCGCTTAGGGTCGGTAACTGTAGTTACTATTATACAGATTCAAGAAAAACCGGAATATTATTGCTCGGTTTATTCACTGTGGTCACGCTACTTTCTGATGTCTCTCCAAACTATCTAAAACAAGCCTCATATGTCGTACAAGATCATCTAATACGAGTTTCTGATCCTGATAAGTAGCCGGATTAATTAGCTGAACGTCTTCTATTAGTTTGATGGTTTGTTGAATGGATTCATTAATCATGAGCATTTCCTTATACTTTTTGTTAAATATTACGCTTTCCCTCTCATACTGTAATCATCGCAAAAGAGGATAGATTTAAAAGCAATATCTCCTCTATTTTGAGTATGTTTGTTGTTATTGGGTTCTATTACTATTTAGTAGATAAGAAACAATGAAAGGAGGCCTGACACTTTTTTGCGCGATTGATTGAAAGACATTCATCTAACTTATAGAAAGCTTTAATGTCTTCCCTAAAGCTTCTGCAACTTTTTCTAACGTAGACAAACGAATATCTTCTGCATGATTTTCTATTCTGGAAATTGCAGATTTTTTTGTCTTCAACTTCTGAGCTAATTCTTCCTGGGTTAAGCCTGCATTTTCTCTAGCTTGTCTCAACATTACACCCAATTTAAAACCGTCATAACCAGTCTCATAATTTATTGCAAAAGCTTTATCTTTTATCTTTCGCTTGCTTACGTATTTTTTTACATCACTCATAATCTGCTGCCTCTATTGAGATAATCCTTTTTTCTCGTTTCAGCTATCGCTATTTCTTTCATTGGGGTTTTCTGTGTCTTCTTTTGAAAAGCATGGTTAAGAATCACAATATTGCCGTCATTCATGAATCCTAAAAATCGATAAATATTATTTCCTGATTGAATCCTTATCTCCCAAAGGCCATCAGTTCCTGACATTTTTTTGAAATACTTAACCGGAACAGATTGCATCTCTTCAACGAGATGCATAACCCATGTCACTTTTTGGGCTTGCTTGGCAGTTAACGAATCCAGAAATTCTTCTACAGGACAAAGCCCCGAATCCGTTCGGTAAAAATGTATCTCCCTCATAACCAAAGGTTAACATATATGTTAACTTCGTCAATCTAAATTTAAACGAGGTTTGATGTTCAATCGCCCGTGAGGATTTGCCGAGGAGGAGAGCTGTTATAGGGCAACTGTGCAGGACGACCGCCATGGATGGCGGAAGTGTCGATTATGCAGGAGCAATTATCGACCGCACAGTTGAGTGCATCGGATCATGGATGAGCCAATGCACGACCCGTTATAACAGAACA
>Ga0316190_10003810_pt1 | contig 10933 bp, 13 predicted proteins | sample Eddworburrow2_MG_FD_204929 | JGI IMG/M metagenome (GOLD analysis project Ga0316190, IMG submission 204929) | Coastal sediment microbial communities from Maine, United States - Eddy worm burrow 2 | ecosystem: Environmental > Aquatic > Marine > Coastal > Sediment | place: USA: Maine | collected... | reverse complement strand
TCGGTTCAAATTGGCGTTCAACAAAACGTCATTCTCAATACGATCATTTTAGAACTTCAACAGAATTACCAGGAGGATATTTCGGTGTCAAGGCAAGGTTTAAAATGGATGGATGGAAAAAATGTGTGAAAAAATCTTCGATTCGGTTAGCCCCAGAATAGATGGCTCTAACTATTTGAGATTACGAAATTAAACTTCAGATCAATTCAGGATCGACATCGGAAATCAGAATGTTTAGAAGGTTTCAGTGTTGGATTGAATCGAAAAATGCGCAAAAGACCGGGAAGACTGGCTATATTATTGCTAATTCAGATATTTAGTAATTTTTAAATCTGGTAGATGCACACTTGACCACTTACTAATCCTAATCCAGTTGCTTCTTTTTTCGGCTTGTGATCTCCGTTCTTGAAAATTTCTTCTTTCTTGGCCTCTATAGAAAAATTGGCTTAGCTTAAATTTCTTTCGCCTATCTTTTGCGGAACGTCTATCAAGCTGTGTACGTTTGATCTCTGACATTTTCAACCTCCTTGTCACGGCTTAAAACAAAATATGGGCGAAAAGCTAAAAAATTAGGTGACTCATTTAGGCGATGAGCCACCACGTTAAGGAGGAAAGCATACGAAAGCGGCTGTCTTGAAGCAACTTTCTACTGATTCTGCAAATTGTATACCGGATAATTCGGTATACAGCATTGTTATATTATTTCAAATGCTTGGTTAAAGTTCATCTTTCAGATCTGTGCTCTATCGGTTAATCTTATGAACATTTTGTCACAGTTTTGGTAATTTTTTTTCATATTTTTCTGGCTAAGTATTCTTTCTTGCTCGCCTATCTTGTCGAATTTATAGTAGATTAGCTATTTATCAGGGTGTGGCATGTCTCTTGCTCTTCAATATTATTGCCTGACCAATCATTCATTGACCATTTTTTTGCTTTCGTCAATAATCCTTCTTGAAGTTGCAAATAAAATAATGGTCAGGTCTTCTTTTGCAATGGGGCGGATATATTATCCGCCCCTATTAGTAGTGCATAATTAACCTCTCAACTTCACAATATCGAGTTAGACAACATTGACAATGGAAATGGATAGAAGATCAGGAATGGAAAGACGCATGTCAAGCAGCATTAATGCTCGTTCACTGATCTATGGTGGGAACAGGATCCTAATTAGGCGTCAAGAAGATAGAGAAAGACAATTTTTCGTTGATCAATACAGCCCAAAGTTATTTGCGGCTATTGTGGTCATCCTTTTTCTATGTGTGCTTGATGCGCTGTTAACACTATTTTTGTTGAATCATGGGGCTTATGAAACTAACCCAATAATGGCACACCTGTTGAATATTGACCCCTACGCCTTTTATTTCACCAAGTATGCCATAACGATAATTGCGACCTTTGGTCTGTTTTTGCTCAGAGGTATTGTGATTCAGAAATTTAATTTAAGCGGCCAGTCATTGCTTTATTTCGTTGCCGGTTTATATTTCGTGGTTGTCGCATGGGAACTATATTTAGTCTCCGATGTCGTCAATTGAGTTTATAAAATCTATGAAGATGACCTATGAAAATGAATAAAAGCTTCACTTGGATCGAAATTATAATAATTGTGGCGATAATTGCAATTCTCGTTTTGTGGCTTTTTCCTAGATTAATTAAGCAGCTTGATTCCTATACCAACACTTACCCAAACATTAAGCATGAATTTACATCAAGTTTTGGATTAACGTGAATGAATGCAAGGCTTTCTATTTAGTTATAAGGAACTATGCATCTGATGAAAGGCAGTGATGAAAAACGGAATGTAATCATAACGAGGGGGCCAGTTTCGGAACCTTACGCTAAAATAATCATAACGGAAAAGAGAAAGGCAAAAAAAGACAGGCGTAAAACCAATACGTTCATTGCAGATGATAGACGCAATGGGATCGCTGATAGACGAAAATCGAGATAAGATGTGTCCCGCTGATATTTTTTACGGGGAACCTTTCCATGGCAAATGACCGGGCCACTTTCTGTTTATTTTGTTTTTCTGTAATAAGCCTTTCCGCCCCTAGAAGTACCTTGGATCTGCCCCTCTTTTTCAAGCTGGCCTAATTCATTCAGAATAGGATGGTAGTTGCCATCAAAAAGTTTTCCAGATAAATTCCCTACTATATGATTCAAGGATAGTGGCAAATCGGATGCCTTTATTAATTTTAATATCGCACTTTTTAGTTCTGTATTACTGGTCAAGGGATCTGAAAGATTCTCAATATTTATATTAGTGGTATTATCAATATTCTGACTTGGCAATTTGCTGCTTAAACCTTCACTGCTATGTTTTAGGAATTTATCTTGAGCAGGAAAGGCCGTCCTCGCCGGCTGAATAACATCAAACTGTTTGTTACTATCATAAAATTTATCTTGGTTTGGATTGGATATTTTTTTATAGCGAGGAATTTTCGCTAAATTTGACTCAAGAGACCGCTGTTCTAACTTTTGCCCCAAAACAATTAATTTTTGATTAACATCCTTTAATATTTTTCTTATTCTTTTGAATTCAATAAAAATGATAAGTCCAAAGATGAATAACAATACTAATAAAGTGAAGGCACATATCAAAACTATTGGAGTTAAACCGGTTATCTCAGATAATTGTGACAAAATAATGCTGACTTCCGAAATCATTGTGTCAAAAAATGCCATTTAGAACCTCCGCTCTTACAATTACTATCAAATCGAGAGGTAGATCAATAGCAATTGTTAAATCCGAAGGATTACCCCCGGTTCTGCCAGCAATCCTTATAGAATAAGCGGAGCCACTGTTACCAATTCCGCACACATATCATTGCAATCCTATGATAAACCAGCGTTCTCATTCGCTCACTATTGCCTAATTCTTGTCAATCGATAGTTCGGGTCTCATTTTATTATAAGATAATAGACATAGCATTCCAATCTGGCACACCTGATTTTAGAATTTAAAGCATTTTAACACCAATAATGATGTGGCCACTTTAAGATCTCCACCAATTTACCGATAACAAATAGAGTTGTTTAAGGATTTTATAAGCAGGTATCGATTTTTAAAAGAAAGCATCAGATTGATATGTTGTACCTTCCATACTACAGTTTGAACGAGAAGCCTTTTCAGGATTCTGCCGACCCAAAATTTTTCTGGCTTGGTGAAGGACAATCCGAAGCGATTGCTATTTTGAATTATGGAATCGAAAAGGGGGATTCCATCACTGTGCTAACTGGTGATGTCGGTACTGGGAAAACAGCACTTGTTAAATTCCTTGTAGGCCTTAATAACCACGAGTTCAAAATCGCAACGATTGATGACTCAGATATTGAGAGTCTGGATTTCTTATACTTTTTAGCCGACTCTCTTAACCTACCCAACAGTTTTAAAGATAAGAGATCTTTTTTTAGGTATATAGATGAGGAGTACTCTAAGACACAAAAAAGAATGCTCATATTCCTTGACGAAGCACACCGGTCAACAAAAAGCTTGCGTAATGATCTATACCTTATGGCAAAAATCAAACGGGATAACAAACATTTGATCAATATTATTTTGGTTGGGCAAAATTCGCTACTTGAATTGATCAAAGAACCGCTAATAAATGATACAAAACAAAAAGCCCCTATGCTATGTCATCTCCGATCATTAACTAAAAACGAAACCAATGAATATATAAAACACCGCCTCAAGATTGCAGGAACAGAAAGAAAATTATTCAGCTCAGGCGCAATTGGCAAAATTTTTCAACATTCAGGCGGTATACCGAGGGTTATTAATACAATTTGTGATCATGCTTTGATGATTGGTTACTCAACAGATTTAAAAGAGGTAAAATCCTCCGTGATCAAAGAGTGCGCTGAAGATCTTCTAATCGAGAACAGTGCCCTCTACAATGGGAAGGATTTAACAAAGGAAACTTCTGGGGTAAAAGTCTTAAAACAAGCCTACGAAAGAACCAAACAAAACCTGTTTACTTGGACAACCTGAATTATTTGTGGGGTGAAACCATGGGGAAGGAAATCAAACTTTCAAAATCATACATTATAAAGGAAATAAAGATAGATGGCCTAAATGTTAAAGTTGAAGTAAACAGCGATAATCATGGAGGATGGATATTAGAAATTGTAGACGAGCAATCGAACTCTACTCTTAGGGAGGAGATCTAATTGCTGAGGACATTTTCATAAGTGAAATCAAAAATCTGGTTGCGTTGATCAGATAACGCAATAGCTCCCAAAATATCCAATTCCCCAGATCACAAATCTTCATAGCATTGGATCCAAGATCCATTTACATACTCGATTGTCCATCCTTCATTTTTAGATACATAATTCAAAATATCTGCAAAAATCCCTTTTTACCTTACCATCAGTATCTGAAAATAAAAGTGGTCTATTTTGGTAAACACCAACCCTGATTTTTGTATCTGCAATTGAGTTAATAGGAACAAGTATAGCTACAAAGATTAAATACCAAATAAAAAAATGGGTATATTTTCTCATGCTAAAAATCCAGCCTATAGGCTAATTGTATAAATTAATTGGGAAATCAAATAAGTTAGGAAAACAACTTTCTGATATCTTTCGATATATTAAATATCGGATAAACGATTAATAACCTTAGGCTTATCTAAACCCTCATTTTTGGTTGGGGAATCTGGAAAGGTGCTGCCGATATGTGGGCAATGGCTTATCATACTAACTTCCGAAAGTGCATCTTGCTAATCATAAAAATTTTTCAAGAAAATTTTTAATTGTCCGATAATAAATATGATACTTTTCTTTGAATAGCTAGGTTTTTTCAAAGCATCATCAAAGCAAACTGTTATAAGGTTAGTACTATTTAGACAGGAGGAATTATGTCTGAAAGATCATATTTAAGAGAATGCAAAACATGTGACAATGACCCTGGCAAATCTACTGAAGAGGGCTCACCTCGCCGGCAGAAAATTAAATCTGGATTATTTTTTAAGCTGACTATCGGCATAGGACTTTTAGCGATAATTTGTACATTAGCAATTCCTAGCCCAAAAGATCAGATAAAAAAAAATATTCAAAAGATTTCAACCGCTCCTCTTGACCAAATTAACACTTCTGAATTAGCAATAGTATTAAACAACCAAAACCCCGATATGAGCAATCTGCCAGAGATTAAAGAGAAAGAAATTAAGGGCAAGATTGTTGAATGGGAATTAGAGGTCTTAATTGTCGCAAGTTTGCCAGATCATTATAAAATATTAACAAAACCAACTTCCAATCTTCCCGGAACCCTTCTAACGCTATATCCACAAAATGGTCAACAAATCAAATACATAGATAATGTCAAGTCTGGAACCATAATTAAAATTAAAGGAAAAATTGAAGGCATACTTCAAGGAAGAATCAGAATTAATCCGGCAATATTAATTTATAGGTTTTGATTTTTAATTTTACCGATAATCCGGCGATCAACATAATCAACCACTCCGGGTATTGGAACTTGGGACCCCGTTCGCCAGTGCGCTCTGGATCAGGGAAATCGGTTTCATCCAGAAACTCACGAAACTTGAGTCGATTTTGCTCAATCCATTTTTTAGAAATCTTACATGCCTGTTTTGCCAAAAAGAGCCTCTTATTAGTGGTTTGCGGAGACTATTTATTTGTACAGAATGAAAACAAATGTCGAGACTTTTTTTAAAAATTATTTTCAACAGGTCAAGGGGTTGAAAAAAACTCTACGACCCCTCAATTAAATATGTATACAATACATGGAAGGGTAAATGTTTGAGGTAAATCCAATGCGAATACCCTGTGAATCATGTCACTCTAAGTTCAAATTAGACAGCAACCTTGTAAAATCCACTGGAACCTTGGTCAGGTGTTCTAAATGTCGAGCAGTTTTTAGAGTTCACCCGCCTAATATTGTTAAACGCAGAAAACACTCAAGGGTTAAAACACAAAATCTGATTTCCTACTGCTCATATGATAAAAATCGCAAGTTGATCTCTCATGGGTTGGGAATAGCATTAGACATTAGTAAGGGTGGTATATTGCTTGAGACTCCATATTCTGTCGAGTCAAGTTTTCTCGTGCTAACGGCTACTGATAAACTGAAAAGTCTTATAGAAGTGAAAGGCAGATTAATATATTCAAAAAAAAATTCCAAAGGAACCTATCTTTGTGGGATTGAATTTATCGGTAACAATGAGCGAGTTACAGATTTTATTACCAAATTGATTAAGGAATTTAATGTTCAAAAGAATAATCTTTTCATTACTTTAAAGAAAAAGCTTTTCCATAGAAATTTACGATCAAATCCCAACAAACCCCTACCACGCTAATCTTCCCATTAAGTCCCCAAATAAGACCATGGGTTTAGAACCTGTTTCAGGAGAAGTCTTTATATATCTTAAATGGCAAAGCCACAGCACATGTCAATATTCTTCCTTCTGACGTGCATTCTTCGGTTTTTGTTGACACTATCAACGCTTCTATTTAATGTGCAATCAATCAGACTGTATCCCACATCAACATTCGCTTTCGAAACTGATTCCAACCATTGTTAATCACCTGTTATAGGGTTGCTCTCCCTTCTGATCGATAACTCCATTGGATTTCCAGTCGTTTTCATCCATATCAAGCAAGCATCATTTGTACCGGTTATGAAATTATTTCTGAAAACAGGTAACCTCAAATTGCCAATTTTGGGTCTCCAAGAGCATCTTTAATCAGGGAATTCCTCGCAGCTCTGCTGCGGGGGGTAGGGTACTTTCCACAAGGCTTTTACAGCCACAATAATATGTCGAATACATAAAAAAGGGCAGCCCCGATTCTAACCGGAACCACCCTATAAGAAGGATAGTTGTGGGGGGTATTTCAAGTTAAGGCGCCCCAATTGTGAAAGGAGATCAAACGGATCAAGGCCAACCTGAACCACCACTATGAGGCGGAATCTACTGCGAATTTAGTTGAAGCAATTGAAGATTTTGAGGAAGATGAAGATATTGAGTATGCTGATTTACCGGATCTCTCTGATATAGAAGAAATGCTCGATTGGGATGAAGGAGAGAATTCAGAGAACATTTCTCTTAATGATGAGTCGAAATATAATAGATCTGAAGATTCAGATATTTAGCAATTTTTAAAGTAAAGAATATTACTTTCTCTTATCCATCATAGCAAAGAATAGCCCCTTCCTGGTTATTGATTGAAACATATTTTCAATCAGCCTTCGAACTGAGCGATTTTTTCCAATATCGATATTCCTACCAAACAGTGCCCCTCGTTTTTTCCTTTACCCGACTTTGTAATGTGTTTGATTTCAACTTTATAGCCTCCAGAAGGGGCAGTGCCTTTGGGGGATATAAAATCGGCATCAACAATCTGATCGACTTCTATCATGCTTAAAAAATCAGAATTCTCTTTTATCAAAATGCCAGCTCCCTTGGAGCTTACATCCGTAACTCTAAACTGATAGATTGGCTCTCCAATCAGCTTGATCTCGACTCGATAATTTCTTAGCTGGGTCCTTCTGGGTTCGGCCCTTTTTCCCTTAGATATTTTATCCTTTGAATTATTGTGCATGGATTTTTGCCGAAGGCCTTATTTTTGATCACGCAAAGCAGATGATGTTAGTACTCCCATTTTAGTTCGGACATGATGGGAAAGTCAAGAATATTAGCGGGATAGACTTTTAAAACTTAAAAATCCTTATCACCTTATTGATAAGTCTTTTGCACCTTAATAACCTCCTAACTTACTAAATTTTCTTGACATAAATGCCTGAACTTGGGAAATGATAACAGGCCTTTTTCTATTAAATCGAAACCATACCCGCAGGCACCCTCATGACTCTCACAAAAGTAGACATTGTCGAAGCCATTGCGGAGCAAAACATATTGCCAAAGACTAAAACCACTGACATGGTCGAGACTCTATTGGAAATCATCAAAAAGTCCCTTGAATCCGGTGAAGATGCTCTGATCTCTTGCTTTGGCATATTTTGTGGCAAAAAGAAAAAGGAACGAAGGGGCAGGAACCCGGCAACTGGTGAGGATATGATCCTGGCACCCAGGAAAATTGTAACTTTCAAAGGGTCGTGGAAATTGAAAAATAAGGTTAACAAATGAAATATGGGCAAAGATAAACTCCTAAAAATTATCGAAAACCACAGCCTATGGGTAACAGTTTCGGCGGGCCTGACATTTCGGATTTTCCACCACAATCGGGGTAAATCCCCGGGCGGCTTTGCGCACCACCTTATCAAAGGGAATGGTTCCCAGAATCTCGATATCCAGAAAGCACTTGTCTTTTACCCGTTTCTGCATTGACTCGGCAATCCGCACATCCTTGCTGCTTTCGGTCATATTCAAGACAATGGATAAGCGAAATTGATCAAACTGCTTTTTGAGCTGAACCGCTGCCTGGGGATCCCGGGTGCGAACTTTCTGGTAGATGAAATCAAGGAAATAATTTTTTGATTTTTCAAGCGAACCGTCTCTGATATGCTCTGCCAGATCCTTGAGCGACTTATATTCCGAAAAAAATCGCTCTAAAAAACGGTTAAAGACAACTTTCACAAAGGCATAGCTGTCCAAAACCGATGCCGGTTCCGTGCCGGAAACCACAATCTTTTGATCTGCCAGCAAAAAGAAATCCAGCCCATTATAAGCAGTGTCGCCACCCAAATCGACGACCAGGAAATCTGTCTCCAGCGCTTTTAGGTGACGCATAATTTTAAGCTTCCGTAAATAGGGTAGATTGGCGTCGCCCAGCTTCGAAGAATCCCCCCCGATCAAAGACAATCCTTTGAATGCTGTTGGTGTAAGAATGTCTTTTATCGAATCGACTTTTTTATCCAGACTGGAAACGGAATGGCGAGGATAGGTATCGCCTGTTTAACCGGTCGTATTAAAGCAGTATCAGGCTTTGGTGGAAACGTTTCGGCTTTCCTTCTTGCTCATCTGGACTGGCAAAAGAAGTTCCATCTATGGATATTTCTTCTTCCTGAAGTTCCCCTGAAGACGCAGGAATTTGAATTTTTTCTTGATTTTCGTCGGAGATCAAAGATGCGCCTCTTAATATCAGATTGGCCCGATCAAATAGGAATTTATCGTCAAATTCTTCACAAGTGGATCGGCCACAATTGGAATCGATTTAGATCAAAAATAGAGTGCAATATTAATACCAACGAATATTAGATATTCTTTTTCAGCAAATGATTATAGGAGGTTATAAGGATGTGTCGATATGAATTAGGTAGATTGAAAGTCAAAAATTTGACAATGGGTAAGAATTAGCGGCAAATGGTAATAAGATATCCTGGGAGGTCTCTACCTAAAATCATAAAGTTTTTATTAAAATTGTCGATATTAATAATAATTTGATGAATCAAAACTATCAATCAGCACGATATGTAAACTAAAATGAAATAATTAGGTATGCTCATTTTGGTATATTGCTGGATTTCATTACTCTAATAGTGAAAAGGCCTAAGTGGTAGAAACATGGCTTTACCTGAAAAACTGGAAATTTTGGATAACAAGCAACAATCAGATGACAATAGATGTGAACAATATAAGGATTTATTGTCAGCAAACGAGGGATTGCATGAAGATGTATTTGAAAGCATACAGGATGGCATCATTGTTCTGGATACGGATTTAATCATCCGTCGGGTTAATGGCGTTATGAATAAATGGTATGTTAAACAGGTGCCTCTGGAAGGCAACAAGTGTCATATCATTTAGTACAACCGTGATAAACCGTGCGAATTCTGTCCTGCTCTTCGTTGTTTTCAATCTGGTAAAACAGCCATTAAAGACTATTTGATGAAACCTATAAACTTAGCTGAATTGGCAAACGCCGTTCGCCAAACAATTGATCAAAATCAAAATGGTCTGAGAATCCAATAAATTGGCTTTTTAATAAATCCTCAATCAGGTCATCTATTTCATTAATTTATATTGAGGGAGCAGCCTTTAATATCGGATGAATCTGATAGCAACGCAATTAATAAAAAATTTTCTAAAAGTAACCCTACTATGACAATTAGGTAATAATGAAAACTAAAATACTGATAGTAGAAGACGATACGATTGTTTCTGAAGTGATGTATAACTGTCTTACCAAGGCTGGGTTTCTGGTTTTTCAAACTCTCAGTGCTGAACAAGCAGAGGGGATCCTGAAAAATGAAGAAATAAGCATTGTTATTACGGATATAAAATTACCAGGCAAAGATGGTATCCAATTTACCAAAAATATCAAAAAGAAATATAATCTCGAAGTCATAGTTATTACCGGCCATAGCTCTGAATATTTTTATGAAGACGTTATTAAAAAAGGCGTAAGTGATTTAATTTTGAAGCCAATTAGATTTAAAGAATTGCTGGTAAGAATTAACAGAGCCCTCAGCGAACGAAGATTTAAAGATGAGCGTGAGCAAATGCTACAGGAATTAAAGATGCTATCGATTAGGGACACCCTGACTGGGCTATATAACTCAAGACATTTTTATGCGCAATTAGAAAATGAAATCAAAAGAACAAAACGGTATTTTCATCCGCTTTCACTGATATTCATTGATATTGATAAATTAAAGGTTATAAATGACACATATGGGCATATGATTGGTGATAAGGTCATATTGTTAATAGCTGAAATTATTATGGCATCGCTAAGATCTGAAGATGCTGCATATCGATTTGCAGGGGATGAATTTACAGTAATATTGCCAGAAACTTTCTCAAATGAAGCTGGGGTTGTGGCAGATAGAATTAGATCAAAAATTAAAAAGGAAAGCATAGTTATCAATGATAAAAAAATCTCTGGTATTACAGTGAGCATCGGTATAGCTGAATATCAAAAGAATGAAGAAATAGAACAATTTGTACACCGTGCCGATTTAGCAATGTACAAATCTAAAGGTAAAGGTGGCAACAAAATTGCTATA
>Ga0316190_10003809_pt1 | contig 10934 bp, 13 predicted proteins | sample Eddworburrow2_MG_FD_204929 | JGI IMG/M metagenome (GOLD analysis project Ga0316190, IMG submission 204929) | Coastal sediment microbial communities from Maine, United States - Eddy worm burrow 2 | ecosystem: Environmental > Aquatic > Marine > Coastal > Sediment | place: USA: Maine | collected... | reverse complement strand
CATCTCAGAGCGATAGAAAAATTTCAATTAAAAGTATTCGTCTTTCACTATCCGAGCGAGTCAAAAATCACTAAATTGAGAAATCTATGGTAATTTGTCATTAATTCTAGGCTTTTGTCATTGTTTTGAGGAGAGAGCCTTCAGAAATCACTATTTTATAGAGCAAATCATCGGTCAATCAGGAAACAGAAGATTTTTACAAATACATAAATTCTACACCTATAGCCGAATTTTTGTACTGGTGCGTGGGGCAGCTCAAATTTATACCCAAATAAAACTAACTTAAACATATCCTTCTTAACTTCAACGGATAATAGATCAATTGACGAATTATCTCATTTATAGTTTCTTGAAACTAAAAGAGAGGTTTCTATGAAGTCTATCCTATCCATATTTATGGTCCAACTGTGCCTTTTCACCGTCCTTACCGGTAAAGACATCAATCCCAATGACACACCGTTGACCTTCAGCTACGACAATAAACAGCTTGAAGAATTTAAGAGCTGTCCGCTCCCCAAGGAGATCATCACAAATGAGCAATTAACAAAACTCAACCAAGAAACCACCTACTTGCTCAAAACAACCGAACTAACCCCCATTGAAAGCACTGTCCTGCCGGCTTATCTTGCAAATGCCCAGAAAGATTTCGCCTGGATCAGCTTCAGACTAACTGGAAAATTCACAGGAGATTTGGGTCCTGTGACTCTTTGGACTATGCGTCTCTTCATCCCCGATGCTTCTCTGCCTTCAGTTAACGCTAGCGATTTTGACCCCTACTCCAGCGGCATTGCCGCTCTTGTTGTCAGTAGAGCTGCCGCCCGCTGGAATGAAGAAAAAAAACAAATCGCCAATTACCCGATTAAAAAAGGATCCGACCATTGGACACCGACATCTCCGGGATATCGAGGGATCGAATACGGAACTGCCAAAACGTGGTACCTTGACTCATCCAAAGAATTTGTCGTGGACACTCCCCAAAAAGATGCAGGGTATTGGCAGGAGCAGACTAAAGATATCATAGCAGCGATGGACGATCGCGAAGGAACTGAAACCGAATTGGTTTATTGGTGGGCAAACTTGCCAGCACCAGATGCCGGTGAATGGGGCGCTATTCTTGAGCAATACTTTAAAGAGGCCAAGACTCCCCTAGCCGACCGCCTATGGGGAAAAGCTCTATTCGAAAGTGCGTCTCTCGATTCCAATGCAGCTGCTTTTAACTCGAAGTATACCTTTTGGATTAAGCGGCCGAGTCAAACGAATTCTCAAATCAAGCCCTTAATCGCCGTTCCAAACCATCCCAGCTACCCCTCTGCTCATTCCACAATCTCATCGACTGTGGCAGTGGTTTTGACAAAACTCTATCCCGACAATCAAAAGAAGTGGGACGAACTTGCGGAAGAGGCCGGCATGTCGCGCATCTGGGGCGGGATCCATTACCCTGCTGACCATAAGAAGGGAATGGAACTCGGAGAGCAAATCGGACAAGTGATTTATGAAAGAAGTCAATAGACTCTTTTCAATCCCACTCATTTACTTCCTTGGTCTGATTCAAGGGATTGCCTTTACAACGATTCCCGCCGCCGCTAATTTTTTAACTAGCGGCGAAGGGTTTCACTTTACCGATGCGGAGTATGGGTCAATTTTCCTTCCGATGATTTTCGGAGCAATTATTGCCTCTTTTGCAGGAGGGGCCTTAGCCAAAAGATTTACCGTCAAAAATGTCTTGCTCGTCGGCATTGCCTTAAGCGCCGCTTCAATGGCTGTTTTTGCCTCAGCCGCCGCCTTTACAGAAGGGCGCTATTCAGTCATGCTTCTGACAATGCTACTTCTGGGGACAGGCTTTGGAGCCAATATCACCTCTTTAAACCCTTTCGCCATTCATTTTTTCCCAAACAGAGGTAGCGCAGCAGTGACAGCTCTGCATAGCTGCTTAGGGATCGGTACGGCGATCGGCCCATTGCTGTGGCTCTTTTACAGTGGTTGGAATTTGTGGTGGGCAGATCCGACTCTACTGGCTGCGCTCTTTGCGGTTTTGTTTTTTCTAAGTTATATCTTTCTGCCCCGGTCGGCAAAACTTAATGGTGAAGGCTGCGCTACCGAAACCCCTCAATACACTCTTCTTTGGACATTTGCTTTTATTGCCTTTTTATACGGAATCATCGAAACAACCTATGGCAACTGGTCGACTATCTATTTTCATCAGGTTAAAAATCTGTCCAGTGCAAGCGCCAATACTTTATTAGCACTTTTCTGGGGTGCCGTGACTGTAGGAAGGATCATCGCCACATTTTTAAGCATTGCCCTCCCCCCGCGATGGATTTACCGCCTAATCCCCTTTCTTATCCTGGTTAGCGCACTCGCCATCGTGAACGTCGCAGGATTTGATTCCTCGGTGATTGTTATGATTGTTGCAGGTCTTGGATGCTCGGCTTTTCTTCCGCTTTCTGTCAGTTTTGGCGTTCAGAATTTAAAGACAAATCCGACTTTTGCCTCAGGCCTTGTGATCGGCTGCTATATGGTTGGGTATGGCGTCGCTGCAGAGGGTATCGGCTTTCTACACAAAATAGAGGGAGTTCCCTTCGAAACCCTTTTCCTCACTGTCGCGGTGATTTCTGTTTTTCTGGTTTTTCTAAACCTTGTATCGACTTGGAAGATGAAACACGGTCGATAACGGGCACCGGTTTGGCCCCTTTTGTATTTAGCTTAATCGCCCAGATAGAATTAGACGAGCAGATAAAAAGAATATTGTTGTTTTTCCCGCCAAAAGTTAAATTCGCGGTCTCCTTAGGCATCAGAATCTTTCCAATCACCTTTCCTTTCGGGTTGATCACATGAATCCCGTCGAGAGCGCCAACATAAATATTGTCATGTTCATCAAGACGCATGCCATCCGGAAAACCAGGAGAAACGACAGCAAAAACCCGTTGATTCGAGACCGATTTGCCATCTTTCGCCACATCATAGGCATAAATAGCGTGATGTTTTTTTTCATAGTAAGTGCGCGGAGCTTGAATCGCACCACTGTCAATCACAAAGAGAGTTCGTTCGTCTTTTGAAAAGGCGATACCGTTCGGCATCTGAAGATCCGAAATCACCACGGTCAATTCTTTCGTCTTGGGATCATAGCGATAGACATTGTTCGGTAGGTAGCATTCCTGAGGAAACTGCAGGCAGCCATACGAGGGGTCGGTAAACCAAACCGTTCCGTCTGACTTAACCACCAAATCGTTAGGCGAGTTCAACGGTTTGCCCTGATATAAGCCGACAAGAGTTTTCACAGTTCCATCAAAGTCTGTGATTGAAACTCTTCTCCCTGTTGTCTCAGCAGTTAAAAGTCTCCCCTGTAAATCAGCTGTTTGTCCATCTGCGATATTCGATGGGTGACGGTAGACAATCGGTTTATCCCATGAAAGAGGCGTGATCTTATTATAAGGATCAAGACCATGCCACCGGAGCATTAAGATGTTGTCGTTAATCTGATCGGTAAAGAAAAGATATCCCAACTCAGAGTCTTTCATCTGAACGTAAACAGGGCCTTCTGTAAATCCAAACCCTTCGGCCAGATGAATCAAGCGAGGCTCTGTTCCCAGGATTTTTGCAAATGAATCGTCATACACCTCAAGAGGAAGTTGAGGCGATTCTTTAGTCGGATATGGCGGAGCGTTGACAATTCCAGCCAAGGGTCCCCATAGCACTAAAAACAGACAAAACAAAGCTCTCATAGCAAATTCTTTAACACAGAACGGATTGCTTCAGCGCGGCTAGTGCCTTGCAGTTTTTTTGTGGCTCCGCCCTTATTGATTTTTCCTTCGGCCAGTTCTACCCATTTAACGCATATTTTATTGATCTGGTCCGGAGCTAAATCGCGACCAACATCAAAAACTTTCGACGCCGCCTGATAAATCTCGTCGATATCTTTAGCGCCAAACTTACCTTCACCCCTCTTTTTTATAGCTTTATCAAAAGCTTTTAAAAGATCATCAAATTCTTGAGTCATATTCTACCCCTCCTTCTACACTTACCCTGTCTATAAATCATCTGAAGTGCCAAAAACAAGGGTAAAAACAGAGCCACTGGCGAACCAGGAGCTATTTTTCAATTGACTTAAATAGTATGCGCGCATATTATTTAAAATAAACCGCAAACAAGGGAGTCGTTTATGTTCGAATGGACAATTCAAGCGATGTCAAAGGCTCACGCAACTGAAAACGATGTATGGGAAATTTGGACGGATGTCGCCTCGTGGCCTAAATGGGACCAAGATCTCGAATGGGCGGCTCTAGATGGTGAATTTAAAACCGGAACGAAGGGAAAGCTAAAACCGAAAGGATGGTTTAAGTCATATTTTAGGATTACAGCCGTTGAGAATAAGAAATACTTTTGCAATGAATCCAAAATGCCTTGGACAAAAGTAATTTTTTCACACTCCGTGGCCCCACGCGAAGAGTCCGCGGTGCAGATCAAGCATCACGTCCGAGTTACCGGCCTTTTAGCCCCTCTTCTCTTTTTTACGCTACGAAATAAGTTAAAACAGGAGCTTCCGAAAGCTGTCAGTAAACTTGCAAGTCACGCTGAATCAAAAAACCAAAGTTCCAAATTATGAAATTTAATGACAATCCCCCTCTGGACTCAAAGTTTAACAAACCCGATCATTCACCCGGTTTTTTACTGTGGCAAGTCAGCAATCTCTGGCAGAGACAGCAAAGAGCTGCATTAGCCCCTTTAGGGCTGACTCATGTGCAGTTTATTCTTTTAGCAGGTGTCGTTTGGCTAGAGAAGTCGAAAGGACCCATCACACAGTCTGAGCTTGCGACTCATGCTGGTACAGACCCTATGATGACATCTCAAGTGATCCGGAATTTGCAGAGCCGCGGTTTTATCCGCCGCATTCCTCACCCTCGGGATAAGCGCAAAATGCAACTTTCTGCCACACCAGAGGGTATCGCTTTAGCCCAAAAATCCATTCAAATTGTTGAATCCGTTGATGCGAACATTTTCCAAAATCTAGGGGGATCGCAACAAATATTTACTCAACTTTTAAAAAAAATAGTCGGGCACTAGTACCCGATTATTTCATTCCAAGTTGAGTGGTATCATCAGATACGTAAGCCTGTTTGAGCTTCTCCACCCACATCTCTTTCTCATCCTGACTCAGAACCCCATTTTTCTTTTCATAAACAATATACTGATCACCGCTCGGCGTAAAACAGTGCCTCATGATCGCAGTAAACGGAGGGATATCTTTGTGACCATTGGGGGCTTCTGAAATAAGAATGATATCTCCCTTTGATTTGTGTACGGTTCTTAAATGATACTCTGAACCAGCATACATTTCTCTCCCAATATTACGCATCTTAACTTCAAGCTGACAGATACTAAGCTGCTTTCTTCTTTCGTGGATGATTGTGATCTTTTCATCCAGACTATTAGAGTCTTTTCCTTCTGCAACCCATTCTTGAATATAGGCTCGGCTGTCCGGAATATATTTTAAATTATTAGCCTTAAACCTACCAAAATCCTCAGCCCCTAAAGGTAAAATGAGTTTTTCACTAAATTTTCGTTTCAAAGAAAGCTGTCCCGATTCACTAATTTCCATTCTGTCTGCTAAGTTTGACTCTTCGGCAGCTAATTCCACAAATCCAAATGCAATCAAACATGTGATTGTCGACTTAAGTAAAAGATTGTTCATATTTTTTCCTCTGCTTGTGTAAAAGAACTTTGATATCTCACCAGACAGAATACACCCAATAAACGTTCTATTCCATTGAATATTTTGCAGCTCACGAGAAGGATCGCTGAAACTCAAAACCCCATATTTTTTAAACCTTTCCTTTGAAATAAAATTGCATTAAAAAATTACTTAGCGTAAAATGGTGTTAATTTTTAACCATTTTAATAGATAGGTAATAATTATGCATCCAACAGTACCTCCTTTAAACCTTAATAAGTATGTTGGCACAACCACATCTGTTTCTCCCGGAAGAGAAAGCACCAGAAGGCATTTATTAGCTCCTTTATCCCCAAGAGACCGGATAACTCGTTCAACTCGGAACCTTCGTTCACATTTGAGTCCAAGAGAAAAATCGAAAACGGCTGAAAAATCACCACCCGAAAGTCAATCTCTTGATAATTGTAAAATTTACCGTCTCTCCACTCTTAAGGCAGAGCATCAAGACATCGTAGTCAACCCTATATTCCTGGACCTTGTTGTCAAGAGGAAAGGAAAGTGTATCGAATTGCTTCGTAAAAGCCCTGAAATGGACTCATCTTCTGCAAAATCCTTCCTTACCTGGTATGTAACTTCAATGCAAACCCCAAAGGGGCAGAGTAAATTTTATAGATCATTATCGAAATCACTCTGCGACAAGGATCTCGGATTTAATCGCGTGGCTAAGGCCATTTTGGGCATCATTAATTACCCAACCGTCCAAAAGAAAACAAAGAAAAATATCTGGAAATTCCTCCATGACTTCAACCACAAAACACTAGAGATTGCACATGATGAACAAACATCAAAAGGCAATGGGGCATTAAATCGTGAAACAAGCATTCTATCAGAATTAATGAAAGTGACTCTGGAACCACGAATGCAAAATTCACTGACCTGCGCGACCAAAAGAGCTCGTTTAGAATTAATAGAATTACCGGAAACTGTGTTAAATCTTAAAAAATCTAATTACAGATCAAGAGATGCTCGTAAACTGGAAAGAATTTTAAATCATCTTTTAGAAGATACTTATGAAAGCACTAATTTTCTCGATCGGAAGGCTCAATTGTTGTTTCGAAAATTATTTCTCAATTCGGGACAGGTCTTTGAGGATGAATCCGTCGGACGTGAGCAGATTATTGGGACATATTTTTTACGTCTTCTTTCCCCAACATTAATCTCTATGAAGGAATTCAGTGAATGCGATGATGAAACTACAATAAAAATCCAAAGGTCGTTCGTATTGGCTAGCAAATTACTTCACTTTACAGTCTTGAGTGAGATTATCCCGGCAAAGTTAGTTTCACTCCCCGATCCATTGCAGTCGCTTTTTAAAGGAAAAAAATATAAAAAGCGTCGAGATTTGATCACTCAAATTATCGGAAATGTCGTTGGAATTTATCCCGGGGATTGGACTTTTAGAAAAAGAGGGACCTAAGACCCAAATTGCTACCCAAACCTCATTTAGAACTTGTGTGAGTACACCATCTACTTCCCGTAGCGTTTCGGCAAGGGATTACCCTTGCCTTCAAATCGAGTCTACGCATCTGGACCCAAGAAAGAACGTTAACGACAAGTTTGGGTAGCAATTTGGGTCTAAGGCAGCAGTTCCCACTGAGATTTAAGTGAATAAAAACAATATCACCACAGAGATAGCCGAGATAGCAGAGGGTGAACTTCGAGAGACTCTCTGTTATCTCGGCTATCTCTGTGGTGATATTTTCTAAATAATTTATGAAGAGTATAAGCAACTATCGCATAAAGAAAGGCCACCGCCCTCCCCGAATGTGAATACAAGAAACTCCGTATTCTCATTAATTTCCTGAAGGAGTACAATTTCCCCTTTGGAAATTTCGCTGTCATTAGGGTAAAAACATGACCAAATGTATCGTAGCTGTTGAGTGCGCCATTGAGCACTCTGGAAAATTTCTTATCATACAAAGACCTCAGGGCGTTCATGCAGAAGGACTCCTTTCCTTTCCTGGAGGGAAATTCGAGGCGACTGATGGTGTGGAAGGAACAGATGCCCTTCTCCAAGCAGTAAAACGGGAAGTATTCGAAGAAGTTGGAATAAAACTGGAAGACCAGATTCATTATGTAACCAGCAGTTATTTTATAGAGACCCAAACAAAAAGTCCTGTTGTCGATATCATTTATCGATGCGAAATAAGCCGTCGGCCTATAGATCTAAAGGTGTGTCCAAGAGAAGTGCCTCACCATGCTTGGTTAACCCCAGAAGAAATAGTCAAAGCTCCAAACTGTCCAGAATGGTTAGCTGGATATTTATCTCTTATTTCTCGTCAAAAAATGACCATTCGACCGTACCAGCCAGAGGATGTTCAGGATCTGGCTAATATTTATTATCACACAATTCATAAGGTGAACACCCAAGATTACTCACGAGAGCAGCTCCAAGTTTGGGCTCCTCAGACAAGCTTACAAACTGATCGTTGGGCACAAAAATTTGCCAAAACCAAACCTTTTGTTGCGATCGCTGAAAATCAGGTTGTCGGCTTTGCAGAATTTGAACCAAATGGTCATATTGATTGTTTCTATTGCCACCACGAATGGATCGGTCGAGGTGTCGGTTCACTTTTAATGAAGCACATCCATAAAAAGGCTAATGAATTGGGGATTGCCCGTATTTTTGCCGAAGTAAGCATCACCGCAAAACCTTTCTTTGAAAGGTACGGTTTTGTGACAGTCACTGAGCAGTCTGTCGTTAAAGACGGTATAGAACTGACTAATTACAAAATGGAAAAAAATCTTGTATCGTAAAAAAATCCGCGAACTCGTGGTAAACATCAACCCATTTGATCAACTTGAGCGTAAGCACCAGGAAGACACAATTGAGTGGATTGATTCAGGAGCTCCACTGTGTCGCATACAAAAACCTTCAACACCTCCGAAACACCTTGTGTCCTACTTTGTCCTAGTGGACTTAGATAAAGAAATGTTACTGCTTGTTGACCATAAAAAGGCTCTTCTATGGCTCCCTTCAGGAGGACATGTCGAACCAAATGAAGATCCTACTGATACAGCCCATAGGGAACTTAATGAAGAATTGAATGTAGCTTTACCCCTGTGGCAACCTACCCCTCTATTTCTAACTGTAACAGAGACTGTAGGCAAAACAGCTGGTCATATAGATGTAAGCCTGTGGTATGTCTACACGGCGGATTCCACAACACATCTTTCGTATGATACCGAAGAATTCCACGAAATTCGATGGTTTCCCATCAGCGACTTACCTTTATCCAGGTCTGATCCACATTTGTCACGATTCAGAGATAAGCTGGGGAGAACAAAATGATAAAACCAAGTGAGGATGGAAAAAAACGCTGTTTTGGTGGACAACCGGGCAAGAAATTTTATGCTGACTATCATGATAATGAGTGGGGAATACCTGTACACGACGACAATCATTTATTCGAGATGCTTATCCTAGAAGGGGCTCAAGCCGGGTTAAGTTGGGAAACTATTCTTAAAAGGCGTGAGGCCTATCGCGATGCTTTTCATCATTTCGACCCCGTGAAAGTCGCCTCAATGAGTGATCATGAATTAGAAGCCCTACTTCAAAATGAAGGAATTATTCGCAACCGATTAAAAGTCTTCTCTGCCAGACAAAATGCTCTCGTATTTTTAGAAATACAAAAAGAGTTTGGATCCTTTGATAGCTACGTGTGGAAATTTGTCAACGGAAGCCCCATCACTAACCGTTGGAAACAATTTAAAGACGTTCCTGTGACAACGGAAGAGAGCGACGCTCTATCAAAAGATTTAAAGCGCCGCGGCATGAAGTTTGTCGGCTCTACGATTATTTATGCCTACATGCAGGCTGTAGGCCTGGTAAATGATCACATTGCCGACTGTTGGTGTTCTATCTAACGTCTAAGGCCCTGTTTAGTGGTGTCACAATGAGTACCCAGAAGATTGCATAAAGTATCGGCGCAACAACGAGCGGAATATACTGAATTCCACCTTCTAGTCCAAAACTCTCGGGAAGATCGATGCAAAAAACAGCAATCAACGCGACAAGCAACCCTAAAAAACCACCCGTCAAGATACCGCTTGCCATCTCATCAGCAGGAAGGAAGTGGCGACAAATCCAAAAATAGAGCACATTCCATATTCCCCAAAGAATGGGAATAAAGTGCACAAAGATCACAAAAGTCACATTTTGAAAACCTAAACAATTTAGAATCAATAGAGCAAAAGGGATGATGAGAGTTGGAAAAAAGATTCCCACCATAAATGCTTTGATCGTATTCATAAAGACTCCTCGGTTATTCAGCGATATAGCAGTTATACCCAAACAAGTTCAAGAACGGATTTTAACGGTATAGATCCATCGTAGAGGTGATAATATTGATGAGTTCCACCGGGATTTGCTTCCAGAACAAGATTTCCCTGAAGCAGGTTAACATCAAGTTTCAATACAATGTACTTTGGACCCTCACCCCAAAATTTTGAAATAATACGGTCAAGTTGTGATTCCATGGCAAGATGAATAAACTCCTTATCCATGGGATCCAATAACAAGATTTTGGCATTTTGGCTCTCTTGCCAATTCTTCTCTGAAATAACTTTATACAAAAACATCGACTTCACTAACCCCTGAAAAAACCACGTTTCTTAGGCATTTTGACGATGTGATCTTCCAGCAATCTCACAATCCCATCGTGCTTTCCTTCAAGAGCATAGTTTAGAGCCGTTTTCCCTTCTATATTTTTCTCCGTAGGATCAGCATCATGAGCCAGCAGTGATCTAAGGACAACTTCATTTCCCGATTTAGCTGCATAATGAATTGGGGATGATTTGCTATCGCTTAAGACATTTACATCAGCCTTTGAGCTCAAGAGCAAACCGACAATATCCTCTCCCATTGAAGCTGCGTGATGAAGAGCTGTTGTTTTGTTTTGAAGTACGCGATTGGGATCAGCCTTGTGAGCCAATAACCAGTTCACCACGTCTACATGTCCTCTTTTCACTGCCCATACCAGTGGGGTGTTATCATTTTCATCTTTTGCATCTACCTCGGCACCCGCACCCAACAGAAAACTCACCGACTCTAAATCCCCACTATCCGAAGCAAGATGAAGAGCGGTTCCGGTCACCCTTCGACCGTACGGGCATGTAATATTTGCCTTTGATTCACATAAAAATTTGACAATTGCCGAAGAACCCAGTTGAGAAGCACGATGAAGAGGTGTCATCTGAGCGGTAT
>Ga0316190_10003807_pt1 | contig 10936 bp, 9 predicted proteins | sample Eddworburrow2_MG_FD_204929 | JGI IMG/M metagenome (GOLD analysis project Ga0316190, IMG submission 204929) | Coastal sediment microbial communities from Maine, United States - Eddy worm burrow 2 | ecosystem: Environmental > Aquatic > Marine > Coastal > Sediment | place: USA: Maine | collected... | reverse complement strand
TCCCCTCCCTCCTGGGATGAAATACTCAAAGGTCCCCTTGGACAGATCCAGCACCTCCAGCCCGCCCACTCCTGTATCACATATATATACCTTGTTCTTGTGCACAGTCACTCCGTAGGGTTTGACGATGTCCTTCGATTCCTCTTCCCCGAGAAGGAAGATCTTAAATCCGCCCCTTCTCTTAAGCATATCGCTGGATGAGCTAAAATGGGTCAGAAACTGGATTCGTGTAGTATCAGGAGGGGGAGGAAAAATGACCAGTGTCTCTGGAGACGAAGAGTTTGCTGCCTGGCGATTACATGCGCACAACAGGCAGACCAGTGCAATGATTTCAATGGCGGAAATCCGGAGAACTTTGTTCATGGAGCTTTTAACTACTTGTTATGGCAGGTTAAGCAGAGTTCGCTATTGGCGTTGGACATCTTTAGCAGATGCAAAACTCCAAAGCGGTTGTGTACGTCGTGACAGGAAGCACACTCCATCCTGGTATTGAAGAGCATGTCATTGTCGATGGAGCTCCCGAGGCCGCTGTTTGTGGTTGTCGGAGGAAACAATCCCCCATCGCTAGTGGCCAGGGCATCGGTATAGTCAAAGGAGATGGGATGATCGGTACTCAGATCATTACCGGCCACTCCTCCGATCCGGGCCCTTGGATCGATAAAATTGGTTCCATTGCTAATCCCACCGAAGTTTTCAAGAGCCACTGTACCATCGTGACAGCTAAGACATAACCTGGAACTTGCTCCCGGATCGGTGATTGTTGAGTTTCCATCGAAAGTGGGTGAATTGTAGAGGGTGTAACCTGCCACTACAGTGGTTTCATGGTTCCACAAGGGTGCACTAATAATGCTGATAGATTGGTGGGTGGTGTGGCAAACACCGCATCCCCTATTGGATGTTGGCGCCCACGATTCAGTGGAAAAATCATGAGCCGTCCCTGCAATCTGGGAATAGCCTCCCTGCACAAAGGCAAGGAGGATCATCACCATCAAATGATGTCTGATATTTTTCATAAAATATGATTTATAGAATAATAAAGGAGTCTTACCTGAGGATTCTCTGGTATACATGGGGTTTTAGGGTATTTTGTTAAGGGTACCCTATCTTAAGGAATTTTTCACAGAAATGAAAATGTTCTGCTCCAAAACACAGGAAATAGGCCAATTAGCAAGCAGATTTCCCATTTCCAGAATAATTTACCGACCTTTGCCGCTTCAATGAAGGGAAGAGCATGAAATCCGGCATGAAAGATCTTACCACAGGTAGCGAAGGCAATCGCATCTTTCGCTTTGCCTTGCCCATGCTGGTGGGACATTTGTTCCAGCAACTCTACACCTTTGTGGACCAGATCATCGTAGGCCGTTTCCTGGGTAAGGAAGCCCTGGCATCGGTGGGTGCTTCTTTTCCGGTTATATTCACCCTTATTGCTCTTATCATTGGGATTGCCACAGGGGGTACCATTGTGATCTCCCAGTTTTTCGGAGCCAAAAATTTCACCAAGGTAAAACGTGCCATCGATACCATTTTCATCGTCATGGCCGTCTTTTCAGTCATTATGACCGTGGTGGGAATATCCTTTGCGGAACCCATATTCCGGCTTATAAAACTCCCCGAAGAGCTGATGCCTACGGCCACCACCTACTTCACTATTTATGCTTCGGGATTGGTAGTGTTTTTTGGCTACAACGGGGTGGCCGCCATCCTCAGAGGCCTGGGCGATTCCATTACGCCCCTCTATTTCCTGGTTCTGTCAACGATTCTGAATATCGGCCTGGATTTGCTCTTCATTGTAAAACTTGGATGGGGGATCGAAGGAGCAGCTTTCGCCACCATCATAGCCCAGGGCACTGCCTTTATAGTGGCAGTCTTCTACCTGAACAAGAATCATGAACTGATCAGGTTCAACCTGAGGGAATTTGCTTTTGATTGGGAAATATTTAAACAGAGCATCAGGATCGGACTCCCTACAGGATTGCAGCATACTTTCGTGGCCCTTGGAATGATGGCCTTAATGGGGATCGTCAATGGATTTGGCACCGATGTGGTGGCCGGGTATACTGCAGCTGGAAGGCTGGACAGCCTGGCCGTAATTCCATCCATGGTCTTCGCCCAGGCACTGGCCACCTTTGTGGGACAAAATATCGGGGCTGGAAAGCTGGATCGTGTAAAGAAGGGGCTGACACGCACCATGCTGATGTCTTCAGCCACGGCCATCCTCATCACGATTCTTATCATCCTGTTCAAATATCCCCTGATGAAACTCTTTACCCATGACCAGGGGGTGGTCAATATCGGAGGAGATTATCTCACCATCGTGACTTCCTTTTACCTGCTGTTTACCTGGATGTTTACCTACGGAGGGGTGATGCGGGGAGCAGGAGATACCCTGATCCCCATGTTCCTGACCCTTATCTCTCTATGGCTGGTCAGGATCCCTGCCGCCCTGTTACTCAGCAGGGAGAGTGTTGAAATCTTCGGGCTTACCTTCCGGGGAGCTGGAATGGGAGAGGCCGGAATCTGGTGGTCTATTCCCACCGGATGGGCCATTGGATTGATTCTCTCCTACATCTATTACAAGACCGGAAGGTGGAAAACCAAGACAGTGGTGAAAGTCAAGGTGGAACCAGCTACCATCACCCGTTAATATCCTTATAACATTATTTAACCTTTATTTCATTGATTTAGCCATAACGATTGGGTAACTTGGTTCGATATTTGTGCGTCAAATGAGGACTAACGCTACCACCTTTCTACGAATGACCAGGTTTTCAGTTCTGATTTTCGCTTTGCTGCTCTTCTCTGTCCAATTGCTAGCACAGGAAGAATATGTCCGTTTTAAAAGGATTACCATCAACGATGGATTGTCGCTGAGCTCGGTCTATGACATTTACCAGGACTCCAAAGGCTTTATGTGGTTCGGCACCGAGGACGGACTGAATAAATACGATGGGCAAACCATTACCGTGTACGGAGCCACCACCGATCAGCACAATTTATTAGCCAATAAGTGGGTCGAAATGGTCTACGAGGATAAATCGGGGATGATCTGGCTCGGTTCAAGGAGCGGACTCACCAAATACAATCCCCGCAAGGGTCTTTTTACAGCCCTGCAGCATGATCCTGACGATGTAGCCTCCCTTTCCAATGATACCATCACCGCCATCGAAGTGGATCTTAGAAACGAACTCTGGGTGGGGACCTACCAGGGACTGAACCATGTGGACCGTTTCACCAATGAGGTGCAGAGAATTGAACCTGACGACGACGATCTGGTGGGACTTACTTCACGGATCTCCGGATTCCTGCAGCATGAATCGGGTCTCTTCTGGATTGCTACCTACAAAGGATTGTATAGCTACGACCGGAAATCCGGACTGTTTTTCAATGAAAGTGCCGAGGGAATAATTGACAGCTCTACCATCATTTACCAGATGGCTTCCAGGGATGAAACCATCTTGCTGGGTACAGATAAGGGCCTGATAAAACTGGACCTCTCCATAAACCGGCAGCACCAGCTTATTCCTCTTGAATATGCATCACAGGATGTCCGGATAAGCAGAATACTCCCCGACCAGCTGGGACAAGTCTGGATTCTGACCAATGAAGGTCTTTATTGTTACAGGGGAGAAGAGTTAGGACTCGTACGCTTTCTGGAAGCAGGGGGAACTACTCACTCCCTGGCACTCGATCCTAAAGAACCTCTGCTGGAAGGCAAAGAAGGGCTTATTTGGTTTGGTACTTTTGGAAACGGAATCTACCAAATAGATCCGGCCACATTTACCTACAAACACTTCACTCACAATCCGGCCGATCCCGAAAGTCTCTCCGAAAATTCCATCAATTGCCTGTTCCAGGACCGGGCCGGCGTTACCTGGTTTGGTACCTTTGGAGCAGGTATCAGCATCCTGGATCCTCATTCAAACAGATTCAAACTCTTTAAAAACAATCCTTACAATCTGAATAGCATGGCCAGTTCTTTTGTATGGACCATCTGTGAGGCATCCGACAATACCATATGGTTCGGTACCAACGCCCATGGTATCTCTTGCTACAATCAGGCGCGGGGCACATTCACCCACTATGACCACAATCCCTTTGACCCCGGTTCCCTGGCCCACTCTTCGATTAGAAAGATCTACCAGGACAGCAAGGGACGGATCTGGATCGGGACCGATGGAGGAGGGCTGGATCTGTTCAACCCACAGGACCGTTCCTTCACTCACTTTAAGCACCAGGCCGACGATTCGGCATCCATTTCAGACAACTCGGTACGAACCATATTTGAGGACAAGGATGGCAGAATATGGGTCGGTACCCGGAACGGACTTAATTTATTGTTGGACAATGAAAGCTCCTTCCGTCACTACCTCATGGACGCAGGTGAGGAGCAGGGTTTGCCACATAACTTTATATACTCTGCCATACACCAGGATGCAGATGACATGCTTTGGATAGGGACATACGGGGGCGGGCTCTGCAAGCTGGATCCCGAGACCGGCAACTTCATTGCCTTTCACCACGATCCTGAAGATCCCAATACCCTCTCAGACAACATTGTTTTCTGCATACACGAAGATCAGCTGGGCCGGTTCTGGATAGGCACAAACAGCGGTTTGAATATGTTTTACCCTGCTACTGGATCGTTCAGGCGCTTTGGGGTAAATGAGGGCCTGGCCAACGAGGTTATTTACGGGGTCCTGCCCGACGATAACAACAGCATTTGGATGAGTACCAACCTGGGTATTAGCCAGTTTGACCTGGATTCCTTTGGGGTGAAAAACTTTGATATGAACGACGGTCTCCAGAGCAACGAATTCAACGGAGGGGCTTATCACAGGGGAAACAGCGGTCAACTCTATTTTGGGGGAGTATATGGCATGAATGTGATTGATCCCGATAACCTGGCTCCGGTCAGGAATGCAACCCAGGTCACCCTTACTCAGATTGAAGTACTGGGAAGAGAGGTGGAAATTGCAGGTGTGGATCTTGAAGAGGAATTTGAGGAACATCCCGGCCGCATCGTGGAATTTGAGGGGGAATATTACACCAGCGAAAATGTCACCTACTTGGAAGAAATTGTGCTGGATTACAGACACAGGTTTTTCTCCGTTGAATTTTCAGCCCTGAATAACCTGCAGACAGGAAATCTACGCTACTCCTACATCATGGAGAACCTGGAGACTGACTGGAACAATGCAGGATCGCGCAACTATGTCTCCTATGCCAATATGAAGGCAGGCTCCTATCTCCTGAAGGTAGTGGCCGAAAATGCAGATGGCATCCGGAGCGATCCTCCCATGCAGCTAAGCATCATCATTACCCCTCCTTTCTGGTTATCGTGGTGGTTCATTTTGCTGGAGGTACTGTTTTCTACTGTCATTGCAGTGATGATCTATGTCTACCTGCTGAAATCACGGACCAATCGTCTTCTGAAATATCAAAACCAGCAAATCTCTCAGGCCAATGAAGCCCTCAGAAAATCCGAGAAGAACCTGATGGAGCTGAATGCCACCAAGGATAAGTTTTTCTCCATCATATCCCATGACCTGAAGAATCCTTTCGCAAGTCTTCTTTCCATCAGCGATTTAATGGTGGAAAGTTTTGATCAAACGGAAGAAGAAGATCACAAAGCCGGATTCCGAAAGATCAACCAATCCGTAAAGCACCTGCTCGACCTGCTGGAAAACCTGCTTACCTGGTCCAGATCGCAACGGGGAAGGATCAAGTATGATCCTGTGAGATTCAATCTTACTGCCCTGATCCAGGAGAACGTCAACCTGCACAAACTGCTGGCCGAAAAGAAAGGCATCATGCTGCTCTCTCCGGAACAGGATGAGGTATTTGCCTATGGCGACAGGGACATGATCAACTCTGTGATCCGGAACCTGGTTACCAATGCCTTAAAATTTACCGACAAGGATAAAAAAGTAGAGATAAAGGTGGAAACTGGTCAGAAAAAGATCGAGGTGAAAATTGTGGATGAAGGAATAGGAATACCCGAGGAATATATGAATAAACTCTTCCGCATCGATGAAAAATTCAAATCCACAGGCACTGCAGGCGAGAAAGGGACCGGACTTGGACTGATCATCTGCCACGAATTTGTGGAGAAAAACGGGGGAGAAATCACTGTCGAGAGCAAACCCGGCGAAGGAACCACCTTTAGTTTTACCGTGCCCATGGCAAACTAAAGCTGGATAATAAATAGTAAATTTGCCGGAAATACAATCAAAGGACCCATGATCAGATCCATGACCGGCTACGGCAAAGCCGAATGCCTTCTTCCCGATAAGAAACTTACCATCGAAATCAGATCTCTCAACAGCAAACAGATGGATACCAATACCCGTCTGCCTTCTTTGTACAAAGAGAAGGAACTTGAAATTCGTCAGATTATCACAGCAGGTTTGGAAAGAGGAAAGGTAGAGTGCTCATTCCATTACGAGCTTTCGGAGAATGCCGCCTCGGGCAGCATCAATAAGGAAGTGGTAAAAGGCTACTACGAGCAGCTCTACCAGATTGCCGGTGAGCTTGGATTGCCCGCCTCAACCGAGCTTCTAAGCACAGTCCTGAGATTGCCCGATACCATCCGGACCGAAAAAGCCGGGATTGAAGACGCAGAGTGGCTTATGGTAAAGGAGGCTCTCCTCCAGGCCCTGGAGCATGTTCGGGAATTCAGGAACCAGGAAGGTCTTTCGCTGGATAAGGATATGCGTCAGAGGGTAGAGGCCATTTCAGGAAATCTGGCGCAGGTGAGCAAGTATGAAGCAGCACGAATGGAGCAAATCAGGGAGCGGATAGGAAACAACCTGGAAGAATTTCTGAAGAAAGGTTCAGTGGATGAAAACCGCTTTGAACAGGAACTGATCTATTACATCGAAAAGATTGATATCTCGGAGGAAAAGGTCAGACTGGCCAACCACTGTAACTATTTTCTGGAAACCATGGATGATGCAGGTCCTGCCGGCAAGAAGCTGGGATTTATCTCCCAGGAGATGGGCAGGGAGATCAACACTCTGGGATCCAAGGCGAATCATATCGAGATTCAGAAGCTGGTAGTGGAAATGAAAGACGAACTTGAACGGATCAAGGAGCAGGTCCTTAACGTGTTGTAATGAAAGGGAAACTAGTCATTTTCAGTGCCCCTTCAGGAGCTGGCAAGTCCACCATTGTTCAGCACCTGATGAGTAAGAATCTAGGATTGGCCTTTAGCGTTTCTGCTACCTCCCGTCAGCCCAGGGAAGGCGAAGTGGATGGCCGTGAATACCATTTCATCGCCCCGGAGCTTTTCAGGAACCTTATGGAAAGGAAGGCATTTATCGAATGGGAAGAGGTCTACCCGGGACAGTTCTATGGTACCTTGCACAGTGAGCTGGACAGGATCTGGAAACAGGGAGAACATGCGATATTTGATATTGATGTGGTGGGTGGATTAAACCTGAAGAAAGAGTTTGGGGACCGGGCCTGCGCCATATTTATTGAACCCCCTTCCATTCAGGTTTTAGAAGAGCGATTGCGTTCCAGGGCCAGCGATGATGAAGCCTCCTTGAGCCAAAGGCTGGAAAAAGCCGAACATGAAATGCAGTTTGCTCCGCGCTTCGACCACGTTGTGGTAAACGACGACCTGGAGCTGGCTCAGTCAAAAGCACTTAGACTTGTGCAAGAATTCCTGGCCCTATGAAAACCGGACTGTACTTTGGCTCATTCAATCCCATTCACATTGGCCACCTGGCCATTGCCAACTACATGATCGAGTTCACAGACCTGGAGCAACTGTGGTTCGTGGTGAGTCCGCAAAATCCCCTGAAACAGAAGCACAGTCTGCTGCAAGATTACCACAGACTGGAAATGACCCGCCTTGCAATAGAGGATGACGAGCGCTTCAGGGCCTCCGACATAGAATTCAAATTGCCCACCCCTTCATACACCATCGATACCCTGGCCTACCTGGAAGAAAAGTACCCGGGACGGGAATTCCAGCTGGTCATGGGCGCGGACGGTCTGAGGACATTTCACAAATGGAAGCATGCCGACCTGATTGTTAAGAAGTACCACCGCCTGATCTATCCCCGTCCGGGTGAAAGCCTGGATGCAATTTCAGAATTAAGCAATGCCTCTCTGGTCGAAGCGCCCTTGATGGAAATCTCTTCCAGCTTCATCCGTGAGGCCCTTCATGAGGGCAAGGATGTGCGCCATCTGGTCCCCGCAAAAGCCTACCAGTATATGCGCGAAATGCACTTCTACGAGAAGTAAGCTTAAATTTGCTTTCATTTGTAAGTTACATTTCTTAGTGACACTTAAATCCCGTCTTTATGAGAACTCTGCTCCGCATTTCGGCCATCTTCTTGCTTTTCTTTACGCTTCCACAAACAAATTCATATTCCCAGGAGCTTTCAGACAGCACTTCCTTATGGGAAGTTGAAATGGAAGGTGGAAATACATTTATCGGCACCATTGTGGATGAAGATAGCAGCCGGATAATCTTATTGACTGAAGTATACGGCCAGATTCACATTCCCTTATCCCGGATGAAACTAAAAAAGGAGATCAAGAAATCGAACCTGGTTGAAGGTGAACTATGGTTCAATAATCCACATGCTACACGCTATTTTTTCATGACAAATGGCTATGGCCTGAGAAAAGGGGAAGCCTATTACCAGAATACCTGGGTCCTGTTTAACCAGTTGAGTTATGGAATCACCGACCATATTACCATAGGAGGTGGCGTGGTACCCCTCTTCCTTTTTGCAGGAGCTCCCACTCCAGTTTGGATCACTCCCAAGGTAGCCTTCCCGATCGTGAAGGACAAAATTAACATGAGTGCAGGAATGATCCTTGGACATGTCCTCGGGGAAGGTGTTAATTTTGGCATTGCATATGGAGACTTTTCGGTGGGCAACAGGGATAACAATCTAACCATTGGTGTTGGCTGGGCTTTTGCAGATTCGGAGTGGGCCGATAAACCTACCCTGACATTAAGTGGCATGACACGGGTAGGAAGAAAGACTTACCTTCTCACTGAGAACTATTACATAGGCCTGTCAGAAGAGTCTTCCTTTGGCATTATGTCCGTCGGTGGCCGGAGCGTACAAAAACGGCTTGCAGTTGATTATGGACTCATCATCCCCATCGGAGCAGATCTGGGAACTTTCGTTGCCATACCCTGGCTGGGAATCGCGATACCTTTTGGGAATATCAAGTAGCCAGTTTGGCCTCTCTCACAATCTCCATGCCCTGGAGAATTGCCTTTTCGTTAACAGGGATAAGGTGGTGGTGCCGCTCAGGCAGGGACTTGCGCAGGCCTTTAATCACGTTGTCAAAATCTACCACCGGGTTTACCTTGATGTAGGCACCCAGAACCACCATGTTGAAGGTGATAGGCGATTTCATTCGAACGGCCTCTTCGGTGGCCTCTACCTGGAAAATCCGGATATCGTCCCGTTCAGGATGCCGCGTAATGCCATTGGGATCATAGATCATCAGTCCCCCGGGTTTCACCATGGATTCGAACTTATCCATCGATTGCTGGTTAAGCAGGATGGCAGTATCATAACTTTGCAGTACAGGCGAACTGACCCGGTCATCGCTGAGAATTACAGTCACATTGGCGGTGCCACCCCGCATCTCCGGACCATAGGATGGCATCCAGCTAACCTCCTGGTCCTGCATGATTCCTGAATAGGCCAGGATCTTTCCCATGGAGAGGACTCCCTGTCCCCCGAAACCTGCAATAATGATCTCTTCCGTCATATCTTCCTAAACTTTAATCAGTTGGCCATCAACTTTGATATCGCCCAAGGGGTAGAAGGGGAACATATTCTCCTCCATCCACACATTAGAGTCATTGGGAGTCATCTTCCATCCCGAATTGCAATTGGAAACAAATTCGATGAATGAAGTACCCTTTTTATCTCTCTGTACCTCCAGAGCTATGCGGATAGCCTTTTTGGCTTTTCTAACCGGTCCCGGCTTATGAACTGCCTGCCTGCTTACATAATGAACTCTGTCTAGCTGGGCGATCATCTCGGTGATCTTATAGGGAGGTCCCATGGTCTCATTGTTCCTTCCATAGGGGGAGGTGGAGGATTTCATCCCTTCCAGGGTAGTGGGAGCCATCTGTCCTCCGGTCATCCCGTATATGCCGTTGTTGACAAAGAAGATGGTGATGTTTTCACCCCTGTTGCAGGCATGGATGGTTTCCCCGGTCCCAATGGCTGCCAGGTCACCATCTCCCTGATAGGTAAATACATATTTATCGGGCCACAAGCGCTTAATCCCTGTGGCTACGGCCGGGGCACGACCATGAGCTGCCTGTGTGCAGTCCACATCCAAAAAATCATAGGCAAGCACCGAGCATCCCACAGGGGCAATGCCTATGGTATCCTCCTGGATGCCCATCTCTTCCACCACCTCCATGATCAAACGATGGACTGTACCATGACCGCAACCCGGACAGTAGCTCAGGGTAGCATCGGTCATCAGGGGTGTGCGCTTGTATACCAGGTTTTCCGGCTTAATAATCTCGTTCAGTTCCATCTAATATCCTCCCATATATTTTTCTTCCACTGCCTGCAGTACATCATCGGGCGAATGTACCTTCCCGCCCAGCATGCCGAAATGATATACCGGCACCTTCCCGTTCACGGCCAGTTTCACATCCTCCACCATCTGTCCGGCACTTAGTTCCACCGCCATCATTACTTTCACCCTGCGCGCCATTCTGGCAAGCTCCCGGTTGGGAAAGGGGAACAGGGTCTGAGGACGAATCAAGCCTACCTTCTTACCCCTGCTCCTGGCCATCTCCACCACTTTCTGGCAAATCCTGGCACTGGAGCCATAGGCTACCAGCACGAATTCGGCATCGTCACAGGCTATTTTTTCAAACATCACATCCTGCTCCATGGCCTTGTACTTCTCCTGCAGCTTAAGATTATGT
>Ga0316190_10003802_pt1 | contig 10944 bp, 6 predicted proteins | sample Eddworburrow2_MG_FD_204929 | JGI IMG/M metagenome (GOLD analysis project Ga0316190, IMG submission 204929) | Coastal sediment microbial communities from Maine, United States - Eddy worm burrow 2 | ecosystem: Environmental > Aquatic > Marine > Coastal > Sediment | place: USA: Maine | collected... | reverse complement strand
TGGCATGAAATATAGGGATTTAGTGGCGTGTCCCACAAGTAAGTCGCAATTCAGAGCGACCCGAATGGGCCGGTGCAATATGCGGGGGCGAAGGTATAGCAAGCTCTGTCGAGCGCCAGAGTCGATGCCGCAATGTGTGAAACAGTGGGCTCGATGCGACCCGGCCAAGCCTGAATAGCCCCGCGCTCACCCGGCCCTGCGACGGCTTTGGCCGGCGGGTCGCTTGAGATGCACCAGCAAGAGGGAAATCGCCGCCGGCGTCACCCCGGGCAGACGCCCGGCATGTCCCACTGTCTCAGGGCGGGCCGCCACCAGCTTCTCACGCACCTCGGTGGACAAACCAGGGACATCCGCATAGTCGATGTCTTCTGGGATGATGAGGCTCTCGTAGTATTCGGTCCGAGCGATCTCGGCTTGTTGGCGCTCGATGTATCCCGCGTACTTGGCCTGGATCTCCACTTGGTCGGCCACTGCATCGTCCGGCACGCCCGGGGCGAGATCGGGCAGGGTGAGCAAAGTCCGGTAATCGACTTCAGGGCGACGCAGCAGGTCCAGCGCCCGTGTATCCCGTGCCAATGGCAACGGGAGTGAATCCGCCAGCGGCGTTCCGGCCACCGCTGCGGGCGTCACCCGACAGGCATGCAGACGGGCGGTCTCCCGTTCTATGGATGCCCGCTTTTGCTCAAACGCGGACCACCTGATGTCGTCCACCAATCCCAGGTCACGTCCCTCGGGCGTCAACCGAAGGTCAGCGTTGTCTTCGCGCAACAGCAATCGATGCTCGGCCCGGCTGGTGAACATCCGATAGGGTTCCTGGGTGCCACGGGTAATGAGATCGTCGATCATCACCCCCAGATAAGCTTGGTGCCGTCCCGGGTACCACGGTGCTCGACCGGTCGCGGACAGGGCAGCGTTGGTGCCGGCCAACAAGCCCTGGGCGCCGGCTTCTTCGTATCCCGTGGTGCCGTTGATCTGGCCGGCGAAATACAGACCTGCGACGAAACGGGTCTGCAGGCTGTGGTGCAGATCGCGCGGATCGAAGAAATCGTACTCGATTGCGTAGCCGGGCCGGGTGATATGAGCCCGCTCAAACCCGGCGATGGATCGAACCAGCTCCAGCTGGACGTCGAACGGAAGACTTGTGGAGATGCCGTTGGGGTAAACCTCGTGGGTATTCAGCCCCTCCGGCTCGATAAAGATCTGATGCGCGGACTTATCGGCAAAGCGAACCACCTTGTCTTCCACCGAGGGGCAGTAGCGAGGGCCGATGCCTTCGATCTGGCCGCTGAACAGGGGCGAGCGGTCGAGTCCATCGCGGATGATCTGATGGGTGCGCGCATTGGTATAGGTGATCCAGCATGGAATCTGGCGCGGGTGCTGCTGGACCGTCCCCAGATAGGAAAAAACCGGAGTCGGGTCGTCGCCGGGCTGCTCTTCAAGAGCGCTGAAATCAATGCTGCGCCCATCGATTCGTGGAGGTGTGCCGGTTTTCAGGCGCTCAACCCGAAACGGCATTTCCCGCAGGCGCTCGGCCAGGCGGTTGGCTGGCGGATCGCCCGCGCGACCTCCCTGGTGATGGCTTTGGCCAATGTGGATCCGCCCGCCCAGAAAAGTGCCGGTGGCGAGCACTACGCTGCGGGCCTCGAAGCTCAGCCCCATGGCGGTTTCCACGCCAACAACCCGGTCACCGCGCATCACCAGGTCGGTCACTTCCTGCTGAAACAGGGTAAGCCCGGGCTGATTCTCAACCCGCGCCCGAACAGCAGCCTTGTACAGAGCACGATCCGCCTGAGCCCGCGTCGCCCGCACCGCGGCCCCTTTGCTGCGATTGAGTATTCGGAACTGAATACCACCCTGATCGGCCGCCGCCGCCATGGCGCCGCCCAAGGCGTCAATCTCTCGGACCAGATGTCCCTTACCAATGCCACCAATGGCAGGATTGCAGGACATTTGACCGATGGTTTCCACATTGTGGGTCAACAGCAAGGTGCGCGCGCCCAGCCTGGCCGAGGCCAGGGCCGCCTCGGTGCCGGCATGGCCGCCGCCAATCACCAACACGTCATATGCTTCGGGGTAACGCATCGCTCTGATTCCATGCGCAAAACAGAACGCGGTATTCTAGTGAAACCCTGATCTGTTTGCACGGTTGCGCAAGGGAGCCTCTGATCTATTCGTGAACGTGCGTCTCGGGACTGAAATGCACCGCTTCATCGTTGCAAATCTTGGCAATAGAACAACTATTCCCCGCGATCTGCGCCTTAAAATCTGCGCATTTCACCCTCCAATCTGCTTCGTCCAGAATAAATCAGAGGCTCCCAAGGTTTTTGCCCCAATGGGAACGCATTTGCGGCGTTGCCAGACTCGGCCGCAGAATCGGTGCGGTGGGGCGGCGGGTGGCGGGCATCTGCAAGCCCGTCGACCAAATCGGGATCCACCCGGACACATCGAGGCTTACAGGCTTGGGCGGTGGGTCTTAGGCAACGCCAACGCACAGGCCACAAGGTGGCTTATAATGCGCACGGCGCGGAGGCTGAGCCGGGCGAATGGTGGGGCGATTGCAGACGATGACTGAGAATACAAGCTCGTGCGAACCGCTTGCCCGCAGCAGTCAATTCGGCAGCACATTTCTGAACGGGCGGCGGTTTCAATGGCATTCTGGCAGTTTCATCGCACCACGCCCTCCCATTCCCCGGTGCGGTAGCTGATGTATACACAGTTTTTCGGACTCAGCGAGACCGCCTTCTCGATTACACCGGACCCACGCTTTCTGTACATGAGTCCGCTGCATCAGGAGGCGCTGGCGCATCTGCTCTATGGCACCGGTGAGGACGGGGGCTTCGTGCAGCTCACGGGCGAAGTGGGCACCGGCAAGACGACCCTGCTGCGCGCCTTGCTGGAGCAAAACCTCGAGCAGGTCGATCTGGCGTTGATCCTCAACCCCAGGCTCACCACCACCGAATTCGTGGCCACCATTTGTGACGAGCTCGGTGCCGGCTATGCCAAACCGGCCTACTCCATGAAACCCCTGGTGGACGCCCTCAACGCCCATCTGCTGGAAACCCACCGGCGTGGCCGGCAGACCGTGCTGATCGTCGATGAGGCTCAGAATCTCAGCCGCGACGTGCTGGAGCAGGTGCGACTGCTCACCAATCTGGAGACCAGCCGGCACAAGCTGCTGCGGATCATCCTGGTGGGGCAACCCGAGTTGCAGCGTATTCTCGCTCAGCACGACATGCGCCAGCTGGCCCAGCGAATCACCGGACGCTATCACCTGGGACCGCTGAGTGAGGCGGAAACCGGTGAATACATCGGTCATCGGCTTGCCGTGGCAGGGGCGTCCACTGATCTGTTCTCCGGCGCCGCGGTCAAACAGGTTTACCGGCTGTCCGGGGGTATCCCACGGCTGATCAACATTATCTGCGATCGGGCTCTGCTGGGCGCCTATGCCCAGAACCAGCACCTGGTCGGCCCCAAGGTGGTCAAGCAGGCGGCACGGGAGGCGCTGGAAGTTTCGCAACTGAAGCGTCCGCCTTCACGCCTGATGATGGGTTTGGCCGGGGCGATGGCCATGGCAGTGCTGGCCCTGGCCGGCTACGGGGTGTATCGGTACGCACCGGACCTGGGTCTGGGGCCGTCAGCTCCCGTGGTAGCAGGACCCGAGCGGCCCGAAACCACCGTCAGCGAGCTGGCCATGGTGGCAGCCGTGGACACCCCATCCGATACCCCGACGACGGATGCCGCGGCGGCCCAGCCCGCACCGGCCACTAACGGGCCCAAGACGACCCCTGGCGCTCCGCGCGACACCCCGGCGGCAGGGTCGCATGCGCCGCCTGCACCCCGGGCTGAAGTGTCCGAACAGCCGCTTGCCGATGCAAAACCGCAAGCGGCGGTAACGCCGGCGGCGGCATCCTTGGCCACCCCAGAGCAACCCGCGCAGAAAATTGGCGCAGCGTCGAACGCAGGCCCGAAAGACGCCAGACCAGCCAGCAATACCGGAGCGGCGTCCGCCGAGATCCTCACCGCCGCAAGGTTGGCTACCGAGCTGGCGCGGACATCCCGGGGTACGTTTGATGCCTACCAGACCTTGTTCGGACTCTGGAACGAGCAACTGGATCAGAGCAATGACTCCAACCCCTGTATCACGGCCTACGCACGCGGCATGCGTTGCATCCAGGGGGACACCACGCTGGCGCAGCTTCGGGCCTGGAACCTGCCCGCGCTGATCCGGCTCCAGGACGCCCAGGACCGACCCCACGAGGTGTTGTTGCAAAGTCTGGACTCGGATCGTGCCGGCCTCAGGCTTTCGGACCGGTTGGTGGAGCTGCCCCTGACCGCGCTTGAGCCGCTTTGGAGCGGGCACGCCGTGGTGCTCTGGCGTCTGCAAACCAGTGCGGCACTGATCAGTTTCGACTCCCAGGGCAAGCCCGTGCAGTGGTTGAGATCGAGGCTCGATCAGTTCGACGGGCAGAACAGCGCTGAAGAACCGGGGGCGGCGCGCTTTGACGAGGCCCTGGAGGCCAGGGTCCGGCAATTTCAACGGGACAACGGGCTGCAGGTGGACGGCATCGTGGGTGCCCAGACCATGTTGCTGCTGAACAACCTCAAACCGCTGCCCGGAACACCGACCCTGTCGACCAATCGGGAGGCGGGCTGAGATGTCCTATATTCTGGATGCGCTGCGCAAAGCCGAGCGCGAGCGCAAGCTGGGCCGGGTGCCGGGCATCGATCTGAACCGTGTGGCCACCAACACCGGCCAGCCCAGATCGCGTTGGCCGGTTTGGGTGGCGGCCGGGCTGATGCTGAACGCCCTGGTTCTCGGTGCCTGGTACCTGTACCAGACCGACACCTTGGAACGGCGCCCAGACCCCGTGGAGGATGCAGCGCCAGAGGCTGCCTCGGCCAATCCCGAGCCGCCAATCCAGAATCCGCCCGATACAGAAATCGCTGCCGTGGCGACCCCGGCAGAGCCAGCCGCCCCGGTCGTCTCGTCCCCGCCCAAGGTCGAAAGCGATGCGGCTCAGGCGATTCCGACCAAGCCCAGCGCCGCAAAACCACCGCCTGCGCCCGCGCCCAAACCCGCTGCCAAGGCGGTCACGCGCCGCCCGCCCAAGCCGGCCCCGCTGCTGGCCGACATGCCACCGGCTTACCGCATGGAGGTGCCACAGCTGGATCTTTCTGTGCACGTGTACAGCGACACCCCGCGCAAGCGCTTTGTGTTCATCAACGGAAAGCAATACCGTGAGGGTCAACGCATGAGCGAAGGCCCTAAAGTGGAGCAGATTCAACTCCAGGGTGTGGTATTGCAGTATGAGGGCGAGCGCTTCCTGCTGCCGGGCAAATGGTGAAGGCTGCGGCCCCGCCTTATTCGAACTGTCCACAACACGTCAACTACGGATACGGATTGAAGGTTATGACGATCAGAGCTGACTCCACGCGTTCCATACCCAGCGTTGGACTATCGCTGATGACCCTGCTGCTGGCCGCCTGTGGCGGCGAACCGGAGGTGGCGGAACAGCCCGATCCGATACGCCCGGTCAAGACCGTCCTGGTGGGCGAGGCGGCAGCCGGTGGTGTGCGCAATTTCCCCGCCCGGATCGCTGCAGCGCAGCGGGCGGATGTGGCCTTCCGAGTGCCCGGAACGGTGGCCGAGCTGAGTGTTAAACAGGGTGACCGGGTGCAACAGGGCGATATCGTCGCGCGCTTGGATCCCACGGACTATCAGATCGTGGTGAACGACCGGCAGGCCACGCTGGAAAATGCCAGCAACAATTGGGAACGGGCACAACAACTGATCAATCAGGGCTACATCTCCAAAATGGATTACGACCGCCTGGAAGCGGAGTTCAAGAATGCGTCTCTGGCCCTGGACACGGCCAATCAGGATCTGGCCTACACCGAACTCCAGGCACCCTTTGGTGGCATAGTGGCCCTGCGTCACGTGGAGGCGTTCGAAGAGGTGCAGGCCAAGGAACCCATTTACAGCGTGGAGGACGTGGGCGCACTGGAGGTCAAGTTCGACGTGCCCGAGTCGATAATTCGCGGCATTCGTGCCGGCGACGAAGGCGCAGGGGCAACGCGGCGGTCGCAGGTGAGTGTGGTTGCCTCCTTCGACGACCTGCCGGGACAGGAGTTTCCCCTGCGGTTCAAGGAAATCGCCACCAGAGCGGACGCGGCGACTCAGACCTTCGAGGCAACCTACATCATGGATCAGATCACCGGGAGCACCATACTGCCGGGCATGACGGCCAACGTGAAGATGGATTTCTCCAAGCTGATCGATCAAGGCTTGGCATATCGGGTACCGATCACCGCGGTGGTTGGCGACTACAAGCTCGATCCGCAGGTGTGGACCGTGGATGAAGATGCCATGACCGTCTCGCCAAGAACGGTGAAAGTGGGAAGACTGGTGGGGACCGATGCCGAGGTTCTGGAGGGGCTCAAAGTGGGCGAGCGCGTGGTGACGGCGGGTACGCCCTTTCTGGTAGATGGGATGCAGGTCTTGCTCATGCCTGAACTGGAACAGGCACAGCCTCGCCTCGAAGACCTCGAGGTTCAGTGAGTACTAATCGCGTCGCAGGCGTATCCAGCATCCGGGGCATTTCATGAACGTTGGCGAGTACTCGGTCAAGACACCGGTCATTTCCTGGCTGGTGGTCATCATCATGGTGGGCGGCGGCCTATGGGCCTTCGAGAACATGGGCAAGCTTGAGGACCCGGCGTTCACCATCAAGCTGGCCAAAATTATTACCCTGTACCCTGGCGCCACGGCCGAACAGGTCCAGGAAGAGGTGACCTACCATATCGAAGACGCCATCCAGAGGATGGAACAGGTCAAACACCTGAAAATGAGCATCTCCCGGCCCGGTATGTCGGACATCCTGGTGGAGTTCAAGGACAAGTATCGGCCGGCGGACTTCCCCGACATCTACGATGAGCTGCGGCGCAAGATCGCCGACATGAAACACAAGCTGCCTCCGGGAGCCGGCGAGCCGATCATCGTTGACGAATTCGCCGATGTTTACGGTGTCTACCTGGCGCTGACCGGCCCCGGATACACCTGGCGCGACCTGTGGGACGCGGCGGATCGTCTGAAACGCGAGCTGGTGTTGATTCCGGGGGTGCGCAAAGTCTCGATTGGCGGCGCACAAACGGAGGTGGTCTATGTGGACATCTCCCGTGCCCGGATGGGTGAGCTGGGCATCTCGCCGGCCCGAATCGCCGAAATCCTGCAATCGCAAAACGTGGTAACCGACGCCGGTAACGTCACCGTCGGCAGCGAGTACCTGCGCATTTCACCCACCGGGGAGTTCGCCACGGTCACGGCCATCGGTGACGTTCTGGTTGGATCGGACGACAAGAAGCTCATCTATCTGAAAGACATCGCCACCATCACACGCGCCTACGAGGAGGTGCCGAGCCAGCTCTATTACGTCAACGGACAACCGGCGCTGACCCTGGGCATCGCCATGCAGGGCGGTGAGAACGTCGTGGCGGTCGGCAACCAGATCGGTCAGAAGATAAATGGCCTGGCACACCTGTTTCCGGTGGGAATGGACCTGACGGAGATCTACAACCAACCCGTGGAGGTGGACAAGTCCGTTAACGGGTTCGTAGTCAGCGTTGGCCAGGCCGTGATCATCGTCATCGGTGTGCTGCTGTTGTTCATGGGCATCAAGGTCGGCCTGATCATCGGTGCAGTGCTGGTGATCACGGTGGCGGGCACCCTGCTGATCATGAACCTGCAGGGCATTGAGCTACAGCGGATTTCCCTGGGCGCCCTGGTAATCGCCCTGGGCATGCTGGTGGACAACGCCATCGTTGTGGCCGAGGGCATGCTGACCCGGATGCGCGCTGGCATGACTGCCTGGGAGGCCGCACGGGAAACCGTTGGCAAGACCATTTGGGCGCTGCTCGGCGGCAGCGCCGTGGGCATATTGGCCTTCTCCGCCATAGGCCTGTCACCGGATTCCACCGGAGAATTTGCCAACTCGCTGTTCTGGGTGATTCTCTACTCTTTGCTGCTGTCCTGGGTAACCGGGATCAGCACAACCCCATTGCTCTGCGCCCTGTTGCTCAAGCCCGGCAACCCGGACCAGGCCGAAACCGCCGACCCCTATGGCGGCGCGGTGTTCATTCTGTTCCGCAGGGCGCTGGATTTTGCCATCAAGCTGCGGTGGATTACCGTGGCGTTTGTTTTGACTTTGTTCGTGATTGCGCTGATCGGGTTCGGGCACGTCAAACAGGCGTTTTTCCCCGAATCCAACACGCCCATGTTTTTCGTGGACATTTGGGAGGTCGAAGGCTCGGACATCCGGCAAACCCGGGCAGATACCCTGCGTGTCAGCGAGTTTCTGCGCGGACTCGAGGGCGTGGTCCAGACCAGTACCGTGATCGGTGGACCTCATCAGCGCTTCACGCTGGTGTACGACCCGAAGGAAATCTCGGCGGTGTACGGCCAGATTATCGTCCATACCGACTCCCGCGACCGAATTCCCGAGGTGTGGGCACAGGTGGACGAGTTTATGAGAACCGAACTCCCCTGGACTGACCCCATTATAAAGGCTTTGCGTATCGGGCCGGGGCGGGACAGCAAGATTGAAGCGCGCTTCCACGGGCCGGATCCGGCGGTGCTCAGACAGTTGTCCAATGAGGCCCAGGCCATAATGCGTGCCGATCCGGAGGCCAAGGACATTCGCGACGACTGGCGTCAACCGGTGAAGCTGGTGGAACCGATTTTCAACGAACAGGTCGGACGGCAGCTGGGTATCACCCGCGAGGAATTGTCCAGCGCCCTGCGCTATGCTTATGAAGGCGAACCGGTGGGGAAGTTCCGCGACGGGATCCGGGTGCTGCCCATCATGATGCGTGCGCCCGCATCGGAGCGGGTTGACGTGGGCAATCTGCAGGACATCACGGTTTGGAGTCCGGTCCTGGGTCAATCCGTGCCGGTGGCCCAGGTGGTGAGCGGTTTCAACACCGTGTTCAAAAATGCCGTCATCCGGTCCCGTGACCGGTCCCAGACAATCATCGCTTCGAACAACCCGAAAGGCGAGCTGGCCACACCCCTGTTCAACCGCTTGCGGCCCCAGATCGAGGCCATGGACCTGCCACCGGGCTATAGCCTGTCCTGGGGCGGGGAGTATGAGGACTCGGTGAAGGCCCAGGCAGGACTGAGCGGCGCATTGCCGGTCGGATTTCTGCTGATGATCATCACCACCGTGCTGCTGTTTGGCCGCATCCGCCAACCGTTGATCATCTGGCTGACCGTGCCATTGGCCATCATCGGCATCACCGCGGGCCTGTTGGCCACCAACGCCGCCTTCGACTTCATGTCCCTGCTGGGCGCCCTGTCCCTCATTGGCCTCCTGATCAAGAACGCCATCGTGCTGATCGATGAGATCGATCAGCAGATCGAAGAGGGAAAGGATCCCTATACAGCAATTCTGGACGGCACCGTCAGCCGCATGCGGCCGGTGGTACTTGCGGCGGCCACCACCATTCTCGGCCTGATTCCACTGCTGAAGGACGTGTTTTTTGTCAACATGTCCATCACCATGATGGCCGGGCTTGGCTTTGCGACGTTGCTGACCCTGATTTTCGTACCCACACTCTACGCCATCATGTTCCGGATCAAGAGGCCGACGGCGTAGACATCATGCCGACCCAGTGCGAGCCCATCAGCACCCGCGGCGCAGCGCAGCGGTGTGGACCGGCGCATCCCAGAGGCGTCCCATCTCCTCGTCCAACATGGAAACGGTGATGGAGCAGCCCGCCATATCCAGGGATGTGACGTAGGAGCCGACCAGGGACCGGACCGGTTTCACCCCATGTTTCTCGAGCTGACGGCGGGCCGAATTGTAGATCAGATAGAGTTCCATCTCCGGTGTTGCACCAAAGCCGTTGACGAACAGCAAGGCGTCACCGGACGCGGCATCACCCAGATCGTCAACAATGGCCCCAACCATCTCCTCGACGATGCGGTCGGCCTGCATCAGCTTGACCCGGCGTCGCCCGGGCTCGCCATGGATCCCGACACCCAGCTCCATTTCATCGTCACCGATCTCAAAAGTCGCCTGACCGGCGGCCGGAACGGTACAACTGGTCAAAGCCACCCCCATTGATCGGGTGCGGCTGTTCACCCGATCGCCCAGACGCTTCAGAGCGGCGAGATCTGCGCCCTCCTCGGCCGCGGCCCCCACTACCTTTTCGACGATCAGCGTACCCGCCACGCCCCGGCGTCCGGTGGTGAACAACGAACCCTCTACCGCCACGTCATCGTCCGTAATCACGGTTTCGATCAGGGCGTCGGACATTTCCCGCGCCATCTCGAAGTTCATGACGTCACCCTCGTAATTCTTGACGATGAACAACAGACCCGCGCCGCCGTCCACCGCGTCCACCGCGGCCAACATCTGATCCGGCGTCGGCGAAGTGAAGACCTGCCCGGGGCAGGCGGCATCCAGCATCCCGTACCCAACCAATCCAGCGTGCAGCGGTTCATGGCCCGACCCACCACCGGAGATCAGCGAAACCTTCCCAGGTGTCAGTTCGGTACGACGGACGAACTTGCCCTCTTCGCCCAAGGTGAGAATATCCTGGTGGGCCAGGACAAACCCATCCAGACTCTCCCTGAGCAGGGTGTCCGGAGAATTGATCAGTTTCTTCATGATGCTATTGCTCCCGAAATGGATTCAGCCCCGCGACACGCGGCTTATCGCTTGTGGTCTTGAATCAAGCCCACCACACCTTCCACAAAGTTGATCAGCAGGCGATCGAGTTGCTCGTTGCGACTGACACTTCCCAGGTCCGGCAGGGGCAAGGTCAGCCGCCGCATCTGCGCCCGCGCCTGTGCTCGGGCCAGGCGGCGGGGGTGGGCTCGCCCGTATGCCTCGAGAAACGCCCGCCGTTGGTCCGGGGAGAAATGGCAAATCTCGAAAATCACCT
>Ga0316190_10003801_pt1 | contig 10945 bp, 10 predicted proteins | sample Eddworburrow2_MG_FD_204929 | JGI IMG/M metagenome (GOLD analysis project Ga0316190, IMG submission 204929) | Coastal sediment microbial communities from Maine, United States - Eddy worm burrow 2 | ecosystem: Environmental > Aquatic > Marine > Coastal > Sediment | place: USA: Maine | collected... | reverse complement strand
TGCAAGCTTCAGGGGAGCACCGCCGGCGGAAAACGTCGAAGACCCCGCCCGAAGGCGGGGTCTTCCACTGTTCAGTTTCCGTCAGACGGTGATCAGGCGCACACGCCGATCGCCGTGAACGATGCTGGAGTGGCGGGCACAGCGCCGGCCGCAGCGACCGGGGCCACGAACGTCCACTTCGCAACGTCGGGTGCTTCCTTCAGGTAGCCGGGGACCATGGCCGCAACGGTCGGCGGGTCGGCCTGGTCGTTGTCGGCGTAGTAGGCCTCGATGGCCGTGGAGAGGGTACGACCCTCGACGTCACAGGCGTTCTCCTGGCCCTTGTCGGTGATGCCGCGGACGGCGAACACGGTGACAGTGGCGAGAATGCCGAGGATGACGATGACGATGAGGAGTTCCACCAGAGTGAACCCCTTGTCCTGCTTGCTCTTCATTTGATTGGTTCCTTCCGCTCTTTGGTTGGTTCTCCCGAAGGAGATGTGTGTCTCACGAAGCGCTCCGTGAGAACCATCTCCCGTTGCGCATTGAGTTCTTCGGCGTCCCCTGATCGATCTTGAGCACAAAGTCGAGAAATCGCGAAAGATCAACAACTCGTCAGGAGCAGCTCAAGACAGGTTCGGCATGCACCGATAGACGGAGTGCGCCTGCACGCGAGCGGCGCACCTCATACACACCGCATGTAGGGAACGGGACATCATGTTCGGCAAGCCACACGACAGCGACAACACCGACACGTTGGACAGCAGCGCCATCGACGAGTTCTTCGGCGACGAAGCAGCCGCAGCGAACGCCGTGGAGGTCCACGAGCTGCAGCACCGCGTCGAACAGGTCGAGGCCCAGATCAGCAGCCAGTTCACCTCGCTCGCGACCTACGCCCAGATCGCCCAGGAGCAGATCGAACTCGCCCGTTCAGAAGCGAGGGCCGCCACCGAGCGCTCGGAGCAGCGGGTCATGTCGCTGGTCGAGCGCGAGCGCGCGGACCGCATCACGGCGTTCACCGGTCAGGCGCCGGCGGGTTCGGCCCCCGACGTCTCGGCCCGCATCGACGCCGTCGAGCACTCGGTCGCCCAGATCCGCAAAGGTCTCGACGAGTGCCTGCAACGTCAGAAGTCCCTCGCCGAATCCATCACCCTGATGTTCGAGCGACTGGCGGCGACCGCGCCGCCGGCACCTGCCGAGTCCGTCGAGTCCATCAGCAACCTGCTGCAGGACCCGCCCGCGCCGCTTGCTCCCCCGAGCCTGCCGCCCCCGGTCGTGCAGTCACCCGAGTCGCCGTTGACCGGCCCGATCGCCGATCTCTCCTTCAACACCTGACTTGGCGTCCGGCCCTCCGGCCGATCCGCTCGTGCCTCGGGCTCCGGAGCAAGGTGGATCGCATCGAGCCGACGTGGCGACACACCTCACAGCGCACCGGCTGCTTCCCGATGCACCATCGGTGTGTGCGGGCGGTGTGTGCGGGTGATCAGCGAACGATTTCCATTCGCATGCCGGTCTCGTCCCACGTCGGATCGAGCGGCATCCGGCTGATCGCTCGGCCGGAACCCCGACGAGCGGTGAAGAGCAGCGCTGCTGCCTGCAGCAGGTGCACACCGGCCGCGCCAACGGGCGGCGTCCGGGTGATGACCTCGTCGACGCCGGGCAGGCGTTGACGGATCAGCTCCAGACGTTCCAGGCGGCCGTCCTCGTGGTACGGCGACGTCGACAACGGCTCGTCGGAGTTCATCACCGTGAACGACACGTCGGGGTTCGCCGAGAAGAAACTCCGCGAGTGATACGGCTGCAGCTCCTGCTCCGCCTCACGCAACCAACGCAGACGGCGCAGGTCGTGCTTGGTCATCCACGGCTCCATCTTTCGAGCCTCACCGTTGGACGCCCGAATGGCCTCGCGGCAGGGGGTGCCGTTGATCGACACCAGGCGCGGCCAACCGACGTAGTCGCGAGCCTCACGATCGCACGGACGGTACTGACCCGAAGGAGTGTCGAACAGCCCCATCGGGGCGTTGATCGCGGCTGCCTCGAACGTGGGGCGGTAGTCGAGTACCTCGAAAAGCTTCGGGACGACGAACGCCTCCTCCGCCGCCACGGTCACGCCGGCAAGACGGGCAGGCAGCACCAGCCAACCGCCCGGGCAGGTCGTGACACCAGCGATGTTCTTGTACGGCAGCTTCTTGGCGACCACGACGAATCAGCCCTGGTCGGCGGGCACCGGCGGGGGCGCCAACGCCTCGCCACCATAGGTACCCGAACCCGATGAACCGGCCTGACCGGTCGTCATCGTGGCGTGAGCGTGCATCTGGGCACGAGCCGTCGCCAGCTGTGCCTGCACTTCCTTCGGGTACTGGCTCGACTCCATGGCGGTCTCCAGCGAGATCAAGCCGGCCGCCACGAGACGGGCCAGGTCCATCTCGATGGTCTGCATCCCCTCGCCGGCGCCGGTCGAAATCATGTTGCGCATCTGGCGCGACTTGCCCTCACGCACGAGGTTGCGGATCGCCTCGTTGGCGACCATCACCTCGTAGCCGGCGACACGACCGCCGCCCACGGCGGGAAGCAGACGCTGTGAGATGACACCCTGCAGGGCGCCCGCCAGCATGATCTGGATCTGGTCACGGCGCTCACCGGGGAACACGTCGATGATGCGGTCCAGCGCCTGCGCGGCGTCGTTGGTGTGCAGCGTGGCGAACACGAGGTGGCCGGTCTCGGCGAGCGACAACGAGATCTGAATCGAGTCCAGATCACGCATCTCGCCGAGGAGGACCACGTCGGGGTCCTCACGAAGTGCGCTCCGCAGACCGTCGGTGAACGACTCGACGTCGGTACCGACCTCACGCTGGTTGACCATCGCCATCTTGTGGTGGTGGAGGTACTCGACCGGGTCTTCGATGGTGAGGATGTGGACCGGCTTGGTGTCGTTGATGCGGTCGATCATCGCCGCCAACGTCGTCGACTTGCCGGAGCCGGTCGGGCCCACCACGAGCACGATCCCGTAGGGCTTGTTCAGCAGCGTGTTGCACGCAGCAGGGGCACCCAGTTCCTCGAGCGTGCGCACTCGGAACGGCACGACGCGGAGCGCCAGGGCGAGATTGCCGCGCTGGCGGAACGCATTGGCACGGAAACGCCCCAGGCCGTTCACGCCGAACGAGAAGTCGACCTGACGGTCACGGTTCAGCTCCTCGAGCTTGCGATCGTCGAGCAACGAGTAGATCATGCGGTCGATCTCGTCTGTGGTGAGCACAGGAACGTTCTCGAACGAGATCAGCACGCCATCGCGGCGGGCCGTGGCCGGGCGACCCACCGTGAGGTGGAGGTCGGAGGCCCCGGAATCGACGGTCGCTCGGAGGAGCGATTCGAGCATCGGATCTGGATTGGACATGGTTGGCTAACCTCCCGCTCGGGCCACGGAGGGCCACACTTGATGAGCTTTACGTTGATGATCGTGTTTGCCGCCGTGGCCGGTCTGGTGATCGGCTCGTTCCTGACGGTGGTGGTGGATCGGGTACCGCAGGGCGACTCGGTGGTTGCACCGCCGAGTCGCTGCGGTTCGTGCGGGCTCCGCCTGGGCCCACTCGATCTGGTCCCGGTCGTGAGCTGGGCCGCGCTGCGCGGCCGCTGCCGACAATGCGGCGCTCCGATCGGCATCGAGCCCATCCTGCTGGAGCTCACGACCGCGGGCTTGTTCGTCCTGATGGCCATCCGCTTCGACGACGTCCGAGCCGCGATCCCGGGCTACTGCGTCTTGTGCGCCACGCTGGTGGCACAGACCTGGATCGACCTGCGCACACAGCGCCTGCCCCGCGAGATCACCTACACCGGCATGATCCTGGGTGGCATCGCCCTCGCCGTCGCGGCGATCGTGATCGACGAACCCGAACGGATCTGGATGGCCGCACTCGGTGCGGCCATCGCATTGGTCGCGATGTGGCTGATCTACGTGCTGAGCAAGGGGGGCATGGGCGACGGCGACGTACGCCTCGCGCCGCTGCTCGGCATGTTCCTCGGCTGGCTGAATCCTGGCATCGTCCTGCCGGGACTGTTCTTCGGCTTCGTCGCCGGTGCCGTGTACGGCGTCGCGATGATGGCCATCGACCGCGCGGGACGTCGCACAGCGGTGCCGTTCGGCCCGTTTCTGGGCCTCGGGACGCTCGTAGCGATCTTCGTCGGTCAACATTTCGTGGACCTCGTCCTCGCGCGCTGACCCGGAGGTCAGGCGGTCTCCTTCAGGCCGCCGAGCACGCCGTACATCGCCGAGACGAGGGCAACGGCCACGAAGCCGACGATCGCGCCGACGAAGACGATCATCAACGGCTCGAACATGGTGGTGAACTTCTTGATCCGGCTCTCGAGTTCCCGGTCGAAGTAGATGCTGGCGACCGCGAGCTGCTCGTCGAGCGTGCCGGTCTCCTCGCCAACCTTGAACATCTGCTTCGCTGCGCCGGGGAACAGCTCCGTGTCGATCAGCGGCTGGGAGAAACCGTGACCCTCCAGCATCTGGTTTCGGGCGATCTCGAGTCGTTCCTTGTACACGATGTTGCTCGTCGCGTCCGTCGTGGTCTTCAAGCCCTCCGGGAGCGGCACGCCGGCCGCGAGCATCGCCGAGAGGATCCGGCAGAAGCGCTCCAGGATGGCGTAGTCGACGATTCCCTTGATCACCGGGATCTTGAGGACGAGCCGGTCCTTCCAGATTCGACCGGTCGGATGCTTGAACATGAAGATCATGACCGCGGAGACGGTGATGAAGAACGCCGCCGTGATGAACCACAGGTCGGTGAAGAACCGCGAGACGAAGAGCAGCGACCGGGTCGCCAGGGGCAGTTCGGCCCCGAGCTCCTCGAACAACGGCTTGAACTGCGGGAGCACGTAGCCCGCGAGGATCAACACGGTGATGAACGCCATCACCATGACGACCATCGGATAGGACAACGCGGAGACCACCTTGGACCGGGTGTCGATCTCGCGTTCGAGATAGTCCGACAGGCTCTCGCGCGCTGTGTCGAGCTGACCGGTCAGCTCGGCCGACTGCAGGATGCCGACGTAGTACTCCGGGAACACCTCGGGGTGCCCGGCAGCCGCGGCGGAGAACAGGCCACCGTTTCGCAGGTCGTCGACGAGGGCGCCGAGCGCGCGACGGAGCGCGACGTCTTCGGTCTCGTCACCGATCGTGATCAACGCGTCGGTGATCGGAATACCCGCCTTGACGAACACAGCGAGCTGACGCGTGAAGTGCATCAGCTCCTTCTTCTTGACCTTCTCCTTGGTGAGCTCGAAGTCGAGCATTCCGCGGCGTTCCTCGATCTTGGTCGGGAACAGGTTCTGCTCGACCAACAGGGTACGCGCTGCACCGATGGTGTCGGCCTTGGTCACTCCCTCGACGGGAGTGCCAGCGGTGTCGATTGCTGCATATGCGAACTTGGGCATCGGACGCTCCGTGTCTCTGTGCTGTCTCTAGGGTCTCAGTGGGCGAACAGGGTTCGGACGACTTCGGGGATGGTCGTCACGTCGTCTTCGACCATCTGCATTGCTTCTCGGAGCATCGTGCGCATTCCTTGAGCAACTGCCAGACGACGAAGTTCCTCCGTGGTCGCCCAGCCGACGATCAGGCGACGGATTTCCGGGGTGATGCGCAGCAGCTCGTACACACCGATGCGATCGCGATAGCCGGTGTTGGAGCAGTAGCTGCAGCCCGTGCCCTGGTAGAAGACGGTCTTGTCGCTCCCACCGGAGTGCTGACGGAACACGGCGAGTTCCTCGGCACCTGGCTCGTATGGCACCTTGCAGTTCTCGCAGGTCTTGCGCAGCAGACGCTGCGAGACCACGCCGACGATGGCGGAGGCCACGAGGAAGGCCTCGATGCCCATGTCGAGCAGGCGGTGCAGCGCAGCGACGGCATCGGTGCCGTGGAGGGACGAGAGCACGAAGTGGCCGGTGAGGGCCGACTGGATGGCGATGCGCGCCGTGTCGGCGTCTCGAATCTCGCCGACGAGGATCGTGTCGGGGTCCTGTCGCAGGAGGGCCTTCAACCCAGTGGCGAAGGTCAGTCCCGCTTTGGCATTGGTCTGCACCTGGTTGATGCCCGGGAACACGTACTCGACGGGGTCCTCCACCGTCGTCACGTTCTTGCCGGTCGAGTTGATCTCGAGCAGCGTGGCGTAGAGCGTCGTGGTCTTGCCGGCGCCGGTCGGGCCTGCACAGATCACCATGCCGAATGGGGCGTGCACGAGCTTCGAGTACGTGTTGTAGGTCTCCTTCGGCATGCCGAGTTCCGACAGACCGACCATCGACTTCGACTTGTCGAGGATTCGCATGACGATCTTCTCGCCGAACACCGTCGCCACCGAGGCGACGCGAACGTCGATCTCACGTCCGTCGACCTTGGTGGAGAACTGACCGTCCTGCGGCGCGCGCTTCTCGACGATGTTCATCTCCGACATGATCTTCAGACGGCTGATCAGAGCGTTGTGGGCCGTCAGCGGCAACGAGAACGACTCGATGAGGTGACCGTCCACACGGAAGCGGATGCGCAACCGGTCGTCGAGCGGTTCGATGTGGATGTCCGAGCTGCGGTCGCGCAGTGCCTGGCCGACGATCTTGCCGACGAGCTGCACCACCGGTGCCTGATCGTCGAGATTGACCTCGGCAATCGTCTCAGCGGCTTGACGTTGATCGTCCTCGGCGGCGAAGGCAGCGACGATGGTGTCGACGTCGGACGTCGAGCGGTACATCTGCTCGATGAACGACGTGACCGTCTTCTCTTCGGAGGCCTTCCAGGCGAAGCGTTGGCCGGTGGCGGACTCGACCTGCTGGCGGCGCCACGCCGACGGATCGGCGGCGTACAGCACGATCATGCCGTCTTCGTCGGTGATCGGCATCACCTTGTGTTGACGCGCGACCTCCTCGGGAAACCGCGTGACGATCTCCTCGTCGAGGTGCACGAGCGAGGAGTCGGCGACCGGAACTTGACAGACCGCAGCGACGACCTGCGCGAGGTCAGCTCGACCGACCCCGTGCTGGCTCAGCAACGTGGTGCCGAACTTGAGCAGGTCGCCGTTGGCGGCCGCGAGTGCCGCACCCATGGCGTCGGCGTCGAGATGACCGGCCTGGACGAGCGCCTGGCCGACGGCCGCGCATTCCTCGGCGGACTCACCGACGACCGGTGCGGGCTTCTCGGCGAGCGCGGTGCCACCGCCACCCGGCGCAGCGAGGTCTTCTGGTTTGGGCTTTCGAAGGGCCATCAGCGTTTCTTTCGGCTCAGGACTGTGCGTTCACGGGAGGGCTGAACGGGGTCGGGGCGGAGAAGGGAGCCGACGCCGGTGGGGCGACGTCGTCGGTTCGAGGAGTGGAGGGGGTCACGGTGGCCGACGCCGCACTCACACCGTTCGGTGCAACGTTGGTCGGGGTCGATCCGTTCATGCCGTTCGAGGCGGGCTCGTCGGTGTTGGCCGTTCGGGGCCCATCGGTGCGACGGACGAATTGGTCGGGGTCGAGCGCGATCAGGGCCCGTTCCACTTCTTCGAGGCGCTCGAGCTGCACGGCGGTCTCGACGTCCATGTGCTGTTCCTGCATCTGGGTCTCGAGCTCGACGATGCGCACCACCGTCTTGTCCATCGTCTCACCCATCGATGCCTGGAAGCGCTCGACCTCGATCCGGACGAGTTCGACCTCACCGGCGAGGCCGCTGACGCGGTCCTTCATCTCGTCGATCGCGTCCACGTCCAGGCTGTCGAGGCGCTGAGCCATCGAGTTGATCGAGTGGTTGACCTGAGAGAACCGGGAGTCGACCGCAGCGATGCGATCGTTGAGGAGCGCGACGGACTCGTCGAGACCAGCACTCACCCTGCCGACGTAGGCATCGGTGTCGGCCATTCGCTGACCGAGCGTTTCGTTGATCCGTGCCTCGGTCGTCAGCATGCGCTCGTTGAGGCGCTCTTCGGCCTGATCGACACGCGACCCGATGGCGTTCGACACCTCGGACTGGTGCCGGGCCGCCTGCGCGGACACCTCGTCGAGACGGGTCGAGACGCCGGCGAGTCGGCCATCGATCTCCTCGGACACCTGTGTCGAGATCTCGTCCATTCGAGCGTCCGAGGCCTCGGTGATCAGATTGAAGTGCTGCACCATCTGGGCTGCCTGGTCGTCGAACTTGCGAACGCTGCGATCCAGCGCAACGACCTCCGTCGCCAGCTGGTCCTGTCGAAGCTCGACCTGCTTGAGCACGGGTCGGGCAGCGGACTCCACCGCTGCAGCCATCCCGATGTTCGCTTCGTCGACGACCCGGCCGATCCGTGCGTCGACATCCTCCTGGCGTCGTTTCGCCGCGGTCGCGAACTCACCGAGACGGGTTTCCAACGCCCTCTGGATCTCGGTCTGGAACGCTGCGTTGCTCTGCTGCGAGCGTTCCATGGCGGGCATCAGCGTGAGCAGTTGCTCCTCGGTTCGTGCTCGAGCGGCCCGCTCGCTTGCGATCTCACCCCGCAGTCGCTGGATTTCGCCCGAGACGACCTCGTTGTAGCGCGTCAGTTCCTGCTGCACGGCCGCGACAACACTGGATCGGAGTGCATCGAGCTGATCGGTCATGGAGCTTCCTTCGCAGTCGGGTGCCGGTGTCGGCGGTTTGCTTCGCAGGTGTCCTATCGGCACCCCCATCACCGATCTTGAGAGTTCGCTGAGACGGAATTGACACAGCCCGGGCACAACGCCGCGCGCATCGCGACGTAACGTCCGGTCCATGCGCGTCCACGTCGTCGATGGCACTTACGAGCTGTTCCGCCAACACTTCGGCTCGGTGTCACGCCACAGCGACAGTGGACCGTTCGCCGCAGCCGCCGGCGTCGTCGCGTCGACGCTCGCGCTCGTCGAGGACGGAGCCACCCACATCGGGGTCGCGTCCGATCACACGATCGAGAGTTTCCGGAACGAGCTGTGGGCCGGGTACAAGACCAGCGAGGGCATGGACCCGGCGATCCTCCAGCAGATCCCGGTGATGGAACGCGCCCTCAACGCTGCTGGGTTCACGGTGTGGCCGATGGTGGAGTACGAGGCCGACGACGCGCTCGCGGCAGCCGCAGCCGTGGCGGACCGGGACGAGCGTGTACAGCAGGTCTTGATCGTCACGCCGGACAAGGATCTCGGGCAATGTGTCAAGGGTGAGCGGGTCGTGCAGTTCGATCGGCGCAAGCGCGAGATCATCGATGCCGACCGCGTGAGCGAGAAGTTCGGTGTGGGTCCCGAGTCGATCGCCGACTACCTCGGACTCGTGGGCGACACAGCTGACGGCTTTCCCGGGCTCCCCGGCTGGGGAGCCAAGAGCGCGAGTGCAGTGCTGGCTCGGTATGGCCACATCGAGGACATCCCGGCGGCGGCGGGTCAGTGGGACGTGCCCGGTCTCCGCGGGGCGGCGAAGCTGTCGGCGACGCTGCAGGCGCAGTTGGCCGAGGCACTGCTGTTCCGCGAGATCGCCACGGTGGTCACCGACATCGACGTCGGCGCCGTCGACGACTGGCAGTGGCGGGGGCCGACAGCAGAACTCGCTGCAGTGGCGGCCGAGATCGATGCTCCCGAACTCGTGAGCTACGCCGAGCGGCTCGGGCGTTCCACCGCCGACTGAGGTGACGACCAGGCGATCTGCGGCACACGGACGATGCCGATGAAGGCTGCTACCTTCCGGTCCTGACCTGGTTCACGGGCGCCCATTGCACAGGACCCGGTCGCCACCTCACTCGACGGCGAACCGCCTCGCAGTCACTCATCATACCGCCCTCTCCCGCTGCAGCACCCGATCGCCCGGTGGGTTCGGCTCCCCGCCAGCTAGCCTGCCGGGGCGGTTCCGTCGCCACGGTGTGATGGCGGGATTCCAGGAGGGATGCGAGAGCGGCCGAATCGGCACGCTTGGAAAGCGTGTGAAGGGCAACCTTCCGTGGGTTCGAATCCCACTCCCTCCGCCATGTCGGTCGATGAGTTCATGGGCCTGGCGCTCGACGAGGCCCGCGCCGCGCTCGAGCATGATGACGTCCCGGTCGGAGCGATCGTCGTCCACGACGGCATCGTCATCGCCGCCCGCCACAACGAACGGGAACTGCACCGCGACCCCGTCGCTCACGCCGAGATCCTCGCGTTGCGAGACGCTGCGACGCATCTCGGCTCGTGGCGGCTCGATGCATCCACGATGTACGTGACGTTGGAGCCCTGCCCGATGTGTGCAGGGGCATTGGTGAACGCGCGGCTCGGGTGGCTCGTGTACGGCGCGCCCGATCCGAAAGCCGGTGCAGTGTCGAGCCAGTTCGAACTGCTCGACGGCGAACGTCTGAACCACCGCGTGGACGTCACGGCAGGGGTGCGGTCGCAGGAGTCAGCCGACCTGTTGCGGTCGTTCTTCCGAACTCGGCGGACGTGACAGGCGTACCGCTCGGCCACGTCATCGAGCCGGATCAGTGATCCTTGCGTCGAAGGCTGCCGATGAGGCGGCGGAGCGCCGAGCTGCGCTCGTTCGATCCCCCTGCTCCTTCGGCGTTCTCGACTTCTGCGTTCTCGTCGTCGACGAAGACGACCGAGGCGACGCCTTGGGTCGGCAACATCGGTGCCGATGCAGCGTCGACGACCACTTCATCGACCGGTTCGACGGCGGCTGCGGCTTGTGCGTACATCACCTCGGCGCTCGTCGCCATGGTCGGCGGGGCGAACCCGGCGAACGGCGAGGGTTCACCGAACTGGACCGTTGACGTCTCGACCGTTGACGTCTCGACCGTTGACGTCTCGACCGTTGACATCTCGGTCGTGATCTCGCCGAGGACCGGCGACAACGTGTCGGCGACGGGCTCGTCAACGGCTTGGGCGGCTTCGAACCCCACGGAGCCGTCGGTGTCGATGTCGACCAGATCGTCCAGGTCGAGCGGATCGTCCGGATCGAGCGGAGCGATCGATGCGGTGTCGACCGATGCCGACTCGATCGCCG
>Ga0316190_10003800_pt1 | contig 10945 bp, 10 predicted proteins | sample Eddworburrow2_MG_FD_204929 | JGI IMG/M metagenome (GOLD analysis project Ga0316190, IMG submission 204929) | Coastal sediment microbial communities from Maine, United States - Eddy worm burrow 2 | ecosystem: Environmental > Aquatic > Marine > Coastal > Sediment | place: USA: Maine | collected... | reverse complement strand
GAGGATAAAAGGGAAATATAAACAATTGTTCTTATACAGCCAATTTGGGCGTATAAGAACAATGGAATATACACGAACGTTATGTGCAAGCAAAAAAAATATCAACCTCATAATCAAAGAAACTATGACTAAATTAGAAACACTTACGAAAGCCATCGAAAAACAGTTGCCGATTTCCTTCCAATATAATAAACCAGGAAAGATTGAAGGAGTACGAATCGGTAATCCTCACGCTGTCTTTATTTTTACGGCTAAATCAGGAAAAACGAGTACTAAGCTTCACCTAGTACAAAAAGACGGAGTGTCTGATAGTGGTACTAAAGATGATTTTCCTTTTTGGAGACTTTTTGACATTGAATATATCTCTGATGTCGAAATATTAGAAAATTTAGGTCAATTTGAAATAGAAGAAGGATATAAGCCAGACAGTTACGATAATCCTTTAGCAAAAGTATAATGAGTGTAGCCTACCATAAAGAACTCTTCAACAATGGAAAAGTAAAGCTAATGGTCAACTTTGGAAATATCAAAGGAGATGAGGCTGACGAAAACATAACCTTGAATTTTTATGCAGTAGATAGTGATGGAATACCAATATTTACTGAATCTTTAAAAATTGAAGAGATTCGTAGTTTGTATAACCATTTAGGCTTAATCTCAGTTGTAAAAGACGGGAATTCAAAATCCGCAAAATTCATTGAAACTTCCGATGAAATTAATTTGATTTTAGAAAAACTTGGAAGTAGTGATTTAGAAACTATTCTTCAATTATTAGAAAAATTTGAATCAGAAGAAAAAATAAAAGGATTATTAGAATCCTTATCTGATTTAGAAATTGAGAATCTTCACGGTGCATTTCAACATAAGCTAATTACCACAGAAATAGAAAATCTGGAGAAGTTAATTCAACTTGAAATGGAAGGTAATATTACTTCGGAAATCAATAATCACGAGGAACTTTTAAAGTATAAGGCGGGTCAACCCGAAAAAATATTTCAAAATTGGATTGAATCAAACCTTTGGGTATTTGGAATTGATTATATAAAGAAACACGATTCTAGAAAGATAGCCTTACTTAGTGAAGGAGATTTACTAATGGAATCTGTAGATGGATATTTAGATTTAATAGAATTAAAAAGACCGAAACACGAGTTATTCAGATTTGATGATAGTCACAAATGCTTTTATCCTCATACAAGCCTTTCGCAAGTTATAGGTCAAAGCCTATTTTATTTACAAAAATTAGAGGATTACAAACTGAATATTGAAAAAGAATACGAGGTAAAGGTTATAATGCCACGAGTTAAAATTATTATTGGAAGAAATAGTAATTTTAAAGACGAAGAAAAAGATAGTTTGAGAATGTTAAACTCAAACCTGAATTCTATACAAATTATTACATATGACGATTTAGTCCAATTTGGCAAATTGATTTTGTCAAGTTTTGAAAAAAATATATAATATGAACGAAATTATATGTCCAAATTGTAAAAAAGCTTTCAAAGTAGATGAAGCTGGATTTGCAGATATTCTTAAACAAGTTAGAGACCATCAATTTGAAGAAGAATTAAATAACAGACTTGTGCTTGCTGCAAAAGAAAAAGATAGTGCAGTTGAACTTGCTAAAGCCAATACTAAAAATTTAATGCAAGAAGAATTGGCGAAGAAAGACAAAGAATTAACAGAATTAAAAGCCAAATCTGGTTCTGAACTTGCTGAAAAACTGGCAAAAAAAGAAACGGAAATCGCTGAAATGAAATCGCAAATCCAAAGTGCGGAAACTCAGAAAAGATTGGACGTTTCAGAAGCTGTTAAAAAAATAGAAAAAGAAAGAGACAATCTTGCCAATGATTTGAAAATTAAGGCAACTGAAACGCAATTACTTGAAAAGTCAATTACAGAACAGTTTGCAAACAAACTTGGTGTAAAAGATGAAACTATCAAAATGAAAGATGACGAAATTGCTCGATTAAAAGATTTCAAGCAAAGACTTTCAACAAAAATGGTTGGAGAAACCTTGGAACAACATTGCGAAACCGAATTCAACAAACTTCGAGCAACTGCTTTTCAAAATTCTTATTTTGAAAAGGATAATGATTCAAAAGGAGGAACTAAAGGAGATTTTATTTATAGAGAATCAGACGAAGCAGGAAATGAAATCATTTCAATTATGTTTGAAATGAAGAATGAAAATGATGAAACTGCCACGAAAAAAAGAAACGAGGATTTTTTTGCAAAATTAGACAAAGACCGTCAAGACAAAAATTGTGAATATGCAGTTTTAGTTACTTTATTGGAATCAGAAAACGAATTCTATAATACTGGAATTGTAGATGTATCGCACAAGTTTGACAAAATGTATGTAGTAAGACCTCAATTTTTCATACCGATTATTACACTTCTTCGTAATGCAGCAATGAATTCCTTGAAATACAAAGCTGAACTAAATTTGATGAGAAATCAAAACGTTGATATAACCAACTTTGAAGAAAAAATTGATGCATTTAGAAAGGGGTTTGCATACAATTATGATTTAGCAAGTCGAAAATTTACTACAGCAATTGAGGAAATAGATAAGACTATTACTCATTTGAATAAAACCAAAGAAGCTTTGTTATCTTCGGAAAACAACTTGCGATTGGCTAATAATAAGGCAGATGAATTAACTATTAAAAAATTAACTTATGGAAATCCAACAATGAAAGCGAAATTTGATGGACTTTCGGATAAAACTTAATAAAACACAAATTAAAAACGTAATAATGCCAGCACATAACAAAGTATAAAAATAATAGCCGAAATTGTTGAAAATATGAGTATTGTAGCCCGCAATAAAAATTGTAGCAAAATGAAATATTCTAGTTCCGCAGTCGGCTACTATTCTTATACAAACCGTTAGGCATAATTAAAATCCATGTAATGGAAGCAATAAATATATATAAAAAAGTTATTACCCTATTTTTAATAATTACATGTACCATAAGCACCTCTTTTGCTCAAGAATATGGAATAACTGTATTTGGATCAGATCTTATTTCTAAAGATGAGATTATAAAAAATTATTCAGATGAATTACAGATATTAAAAGGCCTTTATAGTTCAGATCGTGATAAATACGATACCAAAAAAGTTGATTTAGAAAAAGAATTAATGACACTCGGTGATTTTGCGTATGCGAACATTCGTCTATTTAAAAGTTATACTGATAACTATGATTTTATCATTGATTTTGTAGAAACGAAAGAAGCTCGAATCCGACTCAATTACCGAAAAATAGATACGCAACATTTTGATGATACTGATGGTTTAATTGCTAAATGGATGGAATACGAAGACCTTAGCTACCAATTGTTTCAAGATGGTGAAATAAAAGACTATAGTTGTCCAGTAATTCATTGTATATGGTCCTTTAATCATCCAAAATTAAAACCTTACTTGGACTTTATTAATGAATATGCACCAAGATATAAAAACACACTTATTAAAATATTAAACACCAGTGGCTCATCAAGTCAAAGAGCATCTGCAGCATTTTTATTAGCACATTCTGAAATGAATAATGAAGACTTATTAAAAATACTTATGCCTAGTATTCGTGATGAAGAGAGTAGTGTAAGAAATAATAGTATGCGTGTTATTTATTATATGGCTCGAGCATTTCCAAACATGGAATTTAATATTCCTGAAATAATTGATGCTTTAGATTTTCCAAGTTTTACCGATAGAAATAAAGCATTGGTCATTTTAAGATCTTTACCATTAAACAATTTAAAAAAGGAAGACTCAAAACGATTAATTGATATTCTTGTTGAAATCCTAGAAAAGAAAGATGCTCATAATTATAAAAATGCACATACAGTTATAAAAAAGCTAAGTCAAAAAGACTATGCCGTTGACGATATTAAAAGTTGGGAAAACTGGGCTAACTATTTTAATAAAAACTAAATAAACTATGCCTAACAACGTGTATAATTCATTGCTCTGAAATTCCTCTCGGAATTTCCTCTCTGCTGAATAATGGGTTTCTGTTTATTTGCTATCTTAGTTCTATCGCAACGAAATCATACACGAACACGTTAGGCACAATTAAAATGGACTTACCGAATAAACTACTTGCAGGTGATGAATTAGATGCTTTTTTAGAAAGTGCTCAGACCTATTCGTTAGATTCCATAAAAAATCATTTTGCCAAATATGAACCTACATCTTTAAAGAAGAATTGGTTTTTACTACTCAGGTGTGTTGATGAATTCATCAATCTTTCATGGGAAATTGAAGACTCTGACTTATGTAATGATTTTATGGGGTTGTCATTTAATCTCATGGATAGTTCGTACATGACAAAATTCATGAACGTGCTGAAAAAAATTAAAAATCAATTTGGACCAGATGTTTCAAAAAGACTTCTACAATTTGCTCGAATGAATTATGCTAGTACCATGGCTTATGAAAGTCAAGGATTAAATAAAATACTTCCATTTGACTTTTCCACTGTCGAAACCGCTCTAATTTACTATCAATCAAGAAGGAAATACTATGTAACAATCCTCGACCTAATTGATGAATGGGCAATTGGAAATGTCAGTTTTGAATTCATAGACACATTAAACCAAACTCAATACACTATTGATTCATGCCTGCAGAACATTACTACAAATTACTACAGCATTTTATTGAATCATTCCTTATCAGATTATTCAATTGACTTTCGACAATCAATTCCAAAACCAAGTCATTCACATAATAACTTAGAATCATTTCTTTTAGAACCTCAGGTTCTTACTATGCTTGACCAACTTGAGTTTCGTAACAATCAGACAAATGATGTAGATCTAATCCCGTTACCTACCGATAGAATATTTGCCTATTCTGAAGTTCAAAACAACATCAGGTTAATCGAAGCGACTTTTAACAAATATTCAGTAGAGAAGGATATTACTTTTATTGAGCTTAGCTTTCTAGTTGGTCAGTTAAAAGAGTTTTGCATTGATGACTATTTCATAAGAATACCAATTAAGCTTTTTGAAGAGAAAATTGAACCTTACATAAAAGCACTAAAATTATTCGGTTCAAAAACTGACTATTTCCACGCATCAAACTTTGTTTCTCTCTTCCAAAAAGACAACAGTGAATTAATAACCACTGTAGTTTTATTTAATCGCTTCATCACCAATATTATTTTAAACCAACTTTCTAAAAACAAGTCTTTTCAAATTAACTCGGGATTTGTTTTCGAAGACAAAGTCTCCTCAGTACTTAATAATAATGGCTATCAACTAACAGATATCACCAGAATTAATAGAAAAGAATTTGACATCATTACAATTAAGGATAATCACATCCATAATTTTCAATGCAAAAACAATTTCATTGATATAAGTAGAATCCAAGATGACCCTAAAAGAATGGCCAAGTTAAATGGCAGACTTATCAAATACTATAAAAAGGCTTACATCAAGGAAGTTGGTAGAGAGCATTTAATAAAACAAAAACTAGGCATAAACGACATCACGCATTACGTTGTTTCAAGGTATCCAGTAATTACTGAGATCGATTATATAATCAACTTTAATGAGTTAAAAGAAAAAACAAAAAGTGCCTAACAAAACCTATAAGCAATAGCGCCCTACGGGACACTACTGCTCATAGCTAAACCGTTGTATGCCATTAAAAAAAGAAAAGCCCACCGCAAGTTCAAGCACATTTGTCGCTTCGTGCCTCAGCACCAAAAGAGCTTTCGATTCCCTATCGCTATCCTCAAATAATGGTGAATATTCATCTCATTTTTAAGTGAATACATTCACATAATTCTTATATTTTCTACCTTCTATTCAGATTGTTACACAATGGAAGTTCCATCTAACCAACTAGAAATAACAAAGATAAATGAATCGCATCAAGGAAGTACTAGAAGAACAAGGCAGAAGTCAGAAATGGTTGGCAACGCAGATAGGCAAAAGCTATAATATGGTAAATGCCTACGTGCAGAACAGACAGCAACCAAGGCTAGAAATATTGAATGATATTGCCAAAACCCTAGATGTAGATGTAAAAGACCTAATTGTTAGCACTAAGCCATGAATCAAAATCCAGAACAAATAGCAAGAGGTAAAATTGACCAAATGTTGGTGGATGCCGGATGGCTGGTTCAGTCAAAGGATAAAGTCAACTTGTCTGCTGGTATTGGAGTTGCGCTAAGAGAAACTAATACAGAGTCTGGTTCAGCCGATTACATCCTCTTTGTAAACTCAAAAGCCGTTGGCGTAATAGAGGCCAAAGCAGAAGATTTAGGCTATAAGTTATTACAAGTAGAAGAACAATCTGCGCGCTATTCAAAAGATGCGATTAAGATTGGAAAATTCATGCTGGAAAGCGAAAAGCCTTTTGTGTACGAAAGCACAGGAACGGTAACACGCTTTACAGATTTCAGAGATCCAAAACCAAGAGGAAGAAACGTATTTCATTTTCATAAACCTGATACCCTTGCAGATTGGATTAAAAAAGGACCTTCGCTTCGCGAACGCCTTTTGTCTATGCCTGCACTAGATGCAACAGGGCTTCGCCCTGCTCAAATTGTAGCAGTAGAAAACTTAGAACACTCCTTTAAAAAGAATCGCCCAAAAGCATTGATTCAAATGGCAACGGGTGCAGGAAAAACATTTACGGCTGCCACATTTGTTTATCGACTCCTAAAACATGCAGATGCCAAACGTATTCTGTTTGTAGTGGACACCAAAAACTTGGGAGAACAAGCAGAGCAAGAGTTCATGACTTTTCAACCCAATGATGACAACAGAAAATTCACCGAATTATATAATGTGCAGCGATTAACCTCAAGTTACATTGCTTCGGACAGCCAAGTTTGTATTTCAACTATACAAAGGCTCTACTCTATTTTAAAAGGAGAAGAACTAGACGAGAGTGCAGAGCTAGATAATCCAGAAGAAAACTCTTGGCTTAAAAAACAAATGAGTAAAAAACAGGCTGTTCCTGTGGATTACACGCCCAAAGTTCCGATTGAACAATTCGACTTTATTGTGATTGATGAATGCCATCGTTCCATTTACAATTTATGGAAACAGGTGTTGGACTACTTTGATGCCTTCTTGATTGGCTTAACCGCAACGCCTGATAAAAGAACCTTTGGGTTCTTCAATGAAAATGTGGTAAGTCAATATACCTATGAAGAGTCTGTAATAGATGGTGTAAATGTTCCTTATGATGTCTACACCATTGAAACAGATATTTCAAAAAAAGGCGGGATTATCGAATCTGGTTGGTGGATAGATAGAAGAGATAAATTAACCAGAGCCAAACGCTGGCAACAAGAGGATGAAGACACCGAATACAAGCGAAACGACTTGGATAAAAAGGTAGTAAACCTCAGTCAAATTCGCAACATCATAAAAGAATACAAAAAAGCTTTAAAGGTAGATATATTCCCCAATCGAGTAGATAAGAATGGAGATTATGAAGTACCTAAAACATTGGTGTTTGCTAAAACGGACAGCCATGCAGATGATATTATTAAGATTATCCGTGAGGAATTTGATGAAGGCAATGACTTCTGTAAAAAGGTAACCTACAAAGCAGATGAAGACCCTAAATCAGTCTTGAATCGTTTCCGAAATTCTTATCACCCACGTATTGCAGTTACGGTAGATATGATAGCTACAGGCACAGATGTAAAACCCTTGGAGGTGTTACTCTTTATGCGTGATGTGAAAAGTGTGAACTACTTTGAGCAAATGAAAGGCAGAGGAACGAGAACCATTAATAGCGATACCTTTCAAAAGGTTTCTCGTACCGCCAAAAGCAAAACACACTTTGTGATTGTAGATGCCATTGGAGCCACTAAATCTAAAAAAACAGATAGCCGTCCTTTAGAAAGACAGCCTACTGTGCCTATGAAAGATTTATTGAGTGCCGTTTCAATGGGAATTGCAGATGAAGATTTGTTCTTGTCTTTATCCAACCGATTAATTCGTTTAGAAAAGCAAATTACTGAAAATGAAAAAGACAGATTACTCGAATTTTCAGGAGGTAAAAACTTAAAGCAAATCACTAAAGAGTTGATTACAGCTTACGACCAAGATGAGATTGACAACAGAGCACAACTAGAAATTGATAAAATTCCTGTACAAGACAGAACGCCTGCTTTAATTGAAGAAGCCAAGAAAACAGCCCAAGAAGAATTGGTGAGACAAGCAGCTTCTACCTTCAATGGTGAGTTAAATAACTACTTAGATAATGTGCGCAGAGAACACGAACAAATCATTGACAGCATCAATCTGGATACAGTTACTAAATCGGAATGGGATACCACTTCTGTGGATAAGGCAACAGCCATTGTAAAAGACTTTAACGAGTATTTAGAATTGCACAAAGACGAAATAAAAGCCTTGAGTATTTTCTACAATCAACCATACAACCGTAGAGAAATCACTTTTAAAATGATTAAACATGTGTTTGATAAGTTGTTATTGGAACAACCCTTATTAGCTCCTGATTATGTGTGGAATGCCTATGCTGCCTTGGAAGATGTGAAAAGCGAAAAACCCAAAGATGAACTCACGGCATTGGTATCATTAATTCGCAGAGCTTGTGGTATTGATGGCGAACTGAAAGCCTTTGACAAAACCATTGATGAAAATTTCAAAAAATGGATTTTCAAACAAAACGCAGGGCATCACAACCGCTTTACCAACGAACAAATGGACTGGCTGCGCATGATTAAAGACCACGTAGTAAGCAGTTATCATATAGAAAGAGAAGACTTTGAATACACTCCCTTCGACAAGCAAGGCGGTATTGGTAAATTCTATCAACTATTCAAAGATGATTACGAAACCATTCTAGATGAGTTGAATGAAGCATTGGCAGCATAGTCTTGAACCATGATTTTTAGGATGAAAGGATTACTTGATTAAATAATGGAATATAAAGATTTAACACATAAGATTATTGGAGCTGCAATGGAAGTTCATAAAGCACTTGGTAATGGTTTTCAGGAGGTGATTTACCAACGTGCATTAGCTATAGAACTTTCAGAAAGAAACATTAACTATAGCCGAGAACATGAAATGAGTATCCAATATAAGGGGCAAGATATAGGAACAAGGCGAGTAGACTTCTTTGTAGAAGAAAAAATTATGGTAGAGATAAAAGCACTTATTAACTTAGAAGATGTGCACCTTGCACAAGCCATGAACTACGTAGAAGCATATCACTTAGAAATTGGCTTACTGATTAACTTTGGAGCTAAATCACTCCAATTTAAAAGAGTACACAACAATAAGTCTTGAACCATGATTGAAAAGGATTATAGAATTACCGTGATTTTGAAAAATCATCTACAACAGCAACAAAAAAATCAAGCCATCAAGCAAATCAAGTAAAATCATGGTTCAGACAATGAAGATGAATGAAATTATTAACGAACTCAATGAAGTATTAGCAGCATAATGAGAGAAGATTGGGAGGAAGTTGAGTTAATTAAGGTTTGCTTTAAAGCTCAAAAAGTAAAAAGGAAAGAAATGTCTCCTTATGGGACATTAAAATACTTGGATATTGGAGGTATTGATAATGCCTCTAATACGATAGTTAGTCATAAGGACTTTACATGGGAAAATGCACCTTCAAGAGCACAACAAATTGTAAAAAAAGGAGATGTTTTATTTTCAACTGTTCGTACATATTTAAAGAATATTGCTCAAGTAAAAGTTAACGAATACGACAATGAGATCTGTTCTTCAGGCTTTACAGTTTTAAGAGGCAACCCTGCCATTCTAAATTCAAGTTATCTTTTCTATTTGAGTTTGTCTGTTCGGTTCTTAAATCCATTAAGCAAATTACAAACTGGAACTTCTTATCCCGCAGTAAGAGATAAAGACGTTTTTGCTCAAAATATACCGTTGGCTCCCCTCCCCGAACAACGCGCCATAGTAGCCAAAATAGAAGAACTCTTTTCAGATTTAGACAAAGGCATAGCCGACCTCAAAAAAGCGCAAGACCAATTAAAAGTCTATCGCCAAGCGGTATTGAAAAAAGCGTTTGAGGGAGAATTGACAAAAGGAGTTACTATAAAAACTTCTGAGTTAGAAAACCTTTCTTCTCAAATTCATTATGGATACACAGCCTCATCAAGTAAAGACCCTGTTGGTCCCCATTTGTTGAGGATAACTGATATTCAAAACAACAATGTTGATTGGAGAAACGTACCCTTTTGTGCTATAGGGGAAGATAAAATCAAGGATTACTTGCTGCAAAAAGGAGACATTTTGTTTGCAAGAACTGGAGCAACAGTTGGGAAAAGTTTTTTAATAGCTAATGATATTCCTAAATCAGTTTTTGCATCGTATTTAATACGCGTGCAATTAAAAGGTGATGTTCTTCCCCAATTTATTGCCTACTTTTTTCAAAGTCCTAAATATTGGATACAAATAGGTGCTAATTCTGTCGGTATTGGACAGCCAAATGTTAACGGAAGTAAATTGAAAAAATTATTAATCGATTTTCCAGCATCAATTGAAGAACAACACCAAATCGTCCGCCAAATCGAATCACGTTTATCCGTTTGCGATAAGGTAGAAGAAAGCATTACCGAGAGTTTAGAAAAAGCCAAGGCATTACGCCAAAGCATTCTCAAAAAAGGCTTTGAAGGCACATTGCTTTCAGAAGAAGAAATAGCCACCTGCAAGGCCGCACCAGATTATGAACCTGCGTCGGTTTTATTAGCACGTATTGAACGGAGTCGAAAGGAAAAAATTAAAGCGGAGAAAAAGAAATAGATATGAGTGAAGAACTATATGATTTGGACTACACCTCTTTTGATAGCCAAGGCGGAAGAGGAAAAATGTTCCAACTTTTCGGCAACCAAATGAATGACATTATTAACGAACACAATGAAGTATTAGCGGCATAATGAGAGAAGATTGGATAGAAT
>Ga0316190_10003799_pt1 | contig 10946 bp, 6 predicted proteins | sample Eddworburrow2_MG_FD_204929 | JGI IMG/M metagenome (GOLD analysis project Ga0316190, IMG submission 204929) | Coastal sediment microbial communities from Maine, United States - Eddy worm burrow 2 | ecosystem: Environmental > Aquatic > Marine > Coastal > Sediment | place: USA: Maine | collected... | reverse complement strand
CGAGGGCTGCCTGCATCAGCATTCGGGCATAGGACGACTCAGCGGATCCCTCAAGCCCATGTAATACAACGAGCAGAGGTGCACTGCGGGGGAGCTCATCGCTGTCACTGAGCCAGTCTACGGCGGTGGAATCGCCATCGGGCAGATTCAGGATTTCGCGGCGCAAAGGTGCGCGCTCACGCCACGCCCAGGGAAGAGACGGGAATATAGTCTGCAGATGCCTGTGCTTCAGCCAGCCAGCTGGTCTGAAAGTGCTGCGCAGAACCCGTTTATCAGTGATTTCGTCAATCATCTCGCGCAGACAAAAAAATGGCCCCCCGCTTGCGCAGGGGGCCTGCCGTGGAGTGAAAACTCCTTCAGGCTTTGCAACGGGGGGCGGGGGAGCGTATCCCCGTTGCAAGCTCAACGCTAGGGCATCTAAGGCCCTGATGTCAAGGACTTTTTAGGTCTCGTTGTCGACCACTGGGACAACTTTTCTGCGACGCCGTCAGCGAGCTATAACTTGGCCAGGCGCCGCGATTTCCGTCATTTGCCTGAGGACAGCGATATCCCAGGACTCAAGAGCCCATTGCCATATATCGCTTATCCTGCTGGCCCTGAGTTCCGGCGGCGGCTGCTGCTCAAGGAGCTCCAGTGCGAGGACCAGGTTGTCTTCAGGATGTTGCGTGTCGATACCACTGGCGCCATGACTCTTGCTCAACTTCTGGCCTAGTTCGTTAACCGCGACCGGCAAATGGCAATAGTTCGGCGTTGCATAGCCAAGCAGCTGTTGCAACCAGATCTGCCGGGGTGTGGAGTCCATCAGGTCGATGCCTCTTACGACGTCGGTGACTCCCTGAAGGTGGTCATCCACCACAACGGCCAGTTGGTAGGCGATCAGACCATCACGGCGCAGGATGACAAAATCGCCAGAATCTGACTGAAGTGACTGTTTCTGGGGGCCTTGCAGTTGGTCGTCGAATCCCGTCGGAATATCGTCCGTGAGAATGCGCAAAGCGTATTCGCTCGCGCTTGAGCCGTCACGGCAGGTACCAGGATAGATGATTCCAAGCTTGCCGCGGGCTGCACCAGCCAGGTCCCGTCGCGAGCACCCACAACGATAAGCCTTCCCGGCATCAACAAGCTGCTCAATAGCGGCATCGTGTGCGGCTCGGCTCGCACTTTGGTGGGTGACGGCGCCGTCCCATTCGAAGCCGTAGAGTTCGAGCGCCGCGAGGATTTCGTCACTGGCGCCCGGCTGTTCCCGAGGTGGGTCGATATCCTCAACACGGAGCAACCACTGACCGTGGTGCCGGCGAGCTTCGAGGAAGCTCGCGACAGCGGTCAGCAGTGACCCGAAATGCAGGGGGCCGGTTGGTGACGGTGCAAACCGACCAATGTAGGGAGTGGAGCGGGTCGCTTTAGCGGTAACGATCGTCCCGATCGCGGAACTGCCGTTCCGCGAGTTCGCGTCGTTCTTGCGCTTCCAGGCAGAGCGTTGCAACCGGGCGCGCCTCAAGCCGCTTCAGTCCGATTTCCTCACCTGTCTCGTCGCACCAGCCGTAGCTGCCATCGTCGATGCGCGCCAAAGCTGATTCTATCTTTCGGAGCAACTTGCGTTCGCGGTCACGCGTGCGAAGCTCAAGACCGAATTCCGATTCCTGGGTAGCGCGATCGTTCGGATCAGGGAAGTTCGCAGCTTCGTCCTGCATGTGGTGCACAGTGCGGTCTACCTCGAACATCAATTCGCGCTTCCAGGCGCTCAGTATGTTGTGGAAATGTCCGAGCTGCTCACTGCTCATGTACTCTTCGCCGCGTTTCGGCTTGTAAGGCTCGATGCCGTGAATTGGCCCTGACAGTACGTCACCGCGCGGTCGTGCGCGGCGGGCCGGGGCCTTGCGCGCGACTTTCTTCGCCGTGGGCCTTTTCATGGAGGTTGCCTTTTTCTTGCTAGCCGTTTTCTTCTTAGACACGGCCTTTTTCTTGCTGACCTTCTTGGCGACCTTCTTCTTGGCGACCTTCTTTTTGGCAACCTTCTTTTTGCTCACCTTCTTCTTGGCGACCTTCTTTTTGGCCACCTTTTTCTTGGCGACCTTCTTTTTGCTCACCTTTTTCTTGGCGACCTTCTTGGCGACCTTCTTCTTCGCGACCTTCTTTTTGCTCACCTTTTTCTTGGCAACCTTCTTCTTGCTCACGCGTTTCGACGCAACCTTCTTGCGAGAGGCTGTCGTTTTCTTCCGCTTCTTGCTTGCGGCCTTCTTTGCGGGCATTTGGTACTCCTGCCGGATCGAGAAAAGGGCGGGATTATACATTGATGGCGGCAGCATGGAAGCCTATTTTTTTCGGGAATATCCGGCGCTTCAAATTACGTCTGAAAGCCCCGCAGTACGCGGTCTTCGGTGTTATTGCCTTTTTCTCACGACAATCGTTTTATTGGTTAAATTCCATTACACTAGCCGGATTTGACGGGCTAATGGCGTCTGACACCACATGCGACTAAGCAAAATCAAGCTCGCCGGCTTCAAATCGTTCGTCGACCCCACAAATATCACTTTCCCCAGCAGCCTTGTCGGCGTCGTTGGGCCGAATGGTTGTGGTAAGTCGAATGTCATCGATGCAGTGCGATGGGTTATGGGCGAAAGCTCAGCAAGCCGGCTGCGCGGCGATTCTATTACCGATGTCATCTTCAATGGCTCCAGCACGAGGAAACCGATTGGTGCGGCCTCTGTAGAGCTGCTGTTCGATAACACGGATACGACGCTGGAAGGGCAGTACGCCAAATACGCCGAGATCGCCATTCGCCGCGAGGTTTCGCGGGACGGTATCTCGAACTACTACCTGAACGGTACACGGTGCCGCCGCAAAGACATTACTGGCGTTTTCCTGGGCACGGGGCTGGGGCCGCGCAGCTATTCAATTATCGAGCAGGGCATGATTTCTCGCCTGATTGAGGCGAAGCCCGAAGAAATGCGTGTGTTTCTCGAGGAAGCGGCAGGTATATCCAAGTACAAGGAACGGCGCCGGGAAACCTCGAATCGCATCAAACACACCAAGGAGAACCTCGATCGACTTCTGGATGTACTTGAGGAAGTCGAGAAACAGATCAAGCACCTGGACCGACAGGCGAAGACCGCTGAACGCTACGGTCGTTACAAAGACGATGAGCGACGCACTTCGGCAGAGTTGCTGGCCCTGCGGACGAAAAATCTCGATGACCTTGCGGCTGATGCCGAGCGCCAGCTGGCAGAACGCAAGAACAGCCTCGAGGCCGCAATAGCTGAGCAGCGCAAACTCGAAGCGTTAATCGAGGAGTCTCGAGTTCTTCAGAGTCACCGTAATGACGAGTTCAATGAAGTACAGGGGCAGTATTACAAAGTCGGTTCGGAAATCGCCCGGCTCGAGCAATCCATCGAACACGCACATGAATTGCGCGAGCGGCAGAAGAAAGACCTCGAGCAAGCTATCCAGGGCGCCAGGGAAATTCGGGATCATATCGATAAGGATCAGACCGAAATTGCCCAGCTTGAACTGACCCTCAACGAGTTGGTTCCTGGTCTCGAGCAAGCCCGGCAAAGCGAAAAGTCTTCGGGCGAGTCACTGCTCCAGGCGGAAGATGCGCTCGCCGAATGGCAGCAGGAATGGGATGACTTCACAGCTCAATTTAACGAGGCGCAGCAACAACGAAACATAGAGCAGTCTCGCGCTGAACAAATCGAGTCGAGGATTCAGAGCTTTAACGAGCGCCGGCAGAAACTCGACGAGGCAAAGTCGGGCGCCAGTGCGGAAGAACTACAAGCTAATTTCGACGAGTTAACCGCGCAGGAACTACGTAAGCGCCAGGCGCGTGACGAATTTGACCGTCACCTGGCAGACATTGCGGACAAGATTCGTAAATTGCGGGAACAAGACGGCAAGCTGACGCGACTGGTAGACGAACGTCGTGCGACGTTGCAGGTTGCCGAAGGGAAATATGCGTCTCTCGAGGCTCTGCAGAAGGCGGCGCTTGGTGAAGGTGATGAGGGTATCCAGGATTGGCTGGAGAATTCCGGGCTCGATACAAATCGCAAGGTAGCGCAGACGCTCGATGTTGCCGATGGCTGGCAGAAAGCAGTCGAGACGGTTCTGGGCGACTATTTGCAGGCGATTTGCGTAAGCGATATGACACCTGTCACCGAAAACATTGCCAAACTGCGCAGCGGCCATCTCACAATACTCGAGGAGTTTGGCACCGAGCCTGAGTTATTCGATGTGTCCGACACGCTGGCCGCCAAGGTGAGCGGCGCGCCGAAAGCGATCCACCGGCTGCTGGCACAGGTCAAGGTCGCCGAGTCACTGGGCAGCGCGTTGTCACTGCGCGAATCCATTGGTGACGACAGTTCCGTTATTACGGTCGATGGTATCTGGCTCGGCAAGCAATGGTTGCGCGTCTCGCGCGACAAAGACTCCAAGGCAGGCATCCTGTCACGCGAACATGACATGCGCCGGCTCAAAGGTGAAACGAGGGAATTCAAGGCACGGTTCGAAAGTGCCCGAAAGCTCCTGAACGATGGCCGCATTCGCCTCAATCAGCTCGAGGAGCGCAGAGAAGCAGTACAGTCTGACGCGGCGTCTTTGCTTAATGAGTACTCGGAGATAAAGGCCGCCCACGATGCGGCGAAGTACCGCATGGACCAGGCCAACGCCCGCCAGGCATCGATCGCCGAGGAAACAGGCGAGGTCGACAACCAACAGATTTCCGCCGAAGAGCAGCTGCGTGAGTCGCGAAGAAACTTCAACCAGGCCGTTGAGTCGCTGGAAGAGTTTGAGACATTACGAGTGACTCTCGAGACACGCCGCGATGAGCTCCGAGCAGAACTGCGACGTGTGCGTGAACAGGCCAATGAAGATCGCCAAACTGTTCAGAACATCACGATCCAGTTCGAAAGCCGCCGTACCAGCAAAGAATCCGCTGCCCAAAACCTTGATCGCATGCGCTCGCAGTTGCAGGTATTTGAAAGCCGCGAAGTGGAAATTCGAGATCAGCTGGAGCAGCGTCAGTCACCGCTGGCCGACAACAAAAAGTCTCTTGAAGAGCAGTTGGCAAATCGCATCACGGTGGAAGAAAAACTGGCTTCGGCACGCCGGCTGGTAGAGGAAGTCGAAACGAATTTGCGGGACCTCGATCAGACGAGGATGCAAATCGATCAATCCGTCGAAGAGGCGCGCTCAGCGGTGAGTGAAGCCGAAATGGGCGCGCGTGAATTGCGTGTCCGACGTGAGGGTTTTGCTGAGCAACTTGCGGCGACGGATTTTGAGTTTAAGTCGTTGATGGAAGAGATGGATGCCTCGGCAGACATTGAATCGTGGGAAGAGAAGCTCGAGAAAGTTCGACGTCGGATCGACAGGCTGGGGCCAATTAACCTTGCCGCTATCGATGAATTCAAGGAGCAGTCCGAGCGTAAGGAGTACCTGGATTCGCAGCTTGAAGATCTGAACAGTGCACTCTCAACTCTCGAAGGCGCGATTCGCAAAATTGATCGCGAGACGCGCTCGCGGTTCCGTGAGACGTTCAGCGATGTTAATGCTGGTTTCCAACGGCTGTTTCCGAAACTCTTTGGTGGTGGACATGCCTACATGGAGTTAACCGGAGACGATTTGCTGTCGGCTGGTGTCACCGTGATGGCCCGCCCGCCGGGCAAGCGAAACAGCACTATTCAATTGCTGTCGGGCGGCGAGAAGGCACTAACGGCGGTCGCACTTGTCTTTGCAATTTTTGAATTGAATCCGGCACCATTCTGCCTGCTTGACGAGGTTGATGCGCCGCTTGACGATGCCAATGTTGGTCGGTTCTGCGATATTGTCCGGGACATGTCAGATAAGGTGCAGTTCGTGTTTATCACGCACAACAAGGTCACGATGGAGCTGGCACGCCAGCTAACAGGCGTGACGATGCATGAACCTGGTGTGTCGCGACTCGTGTCTGTTGACCTCGACGAAGCAGTCAAAATGGCAGCGAGCTAGGTCATTGACACATGGACGGTCTACGCTGGCTGCTGCTATTTTTTGGATTACTGGTCATCACCGGTGTCTACCTCTACAGCCGCAGAGAGCGCAACAAGTCTGAGGTAGATTCTGGGCCAGCGGCGCGGGTTGCGCCCACGTTAGGCGATGAGGATGTGGATCAGGAACTCCCCGAGCCCGAGCCCGAGCAGACGCAGGATGACGGGGACGATCTCGCAGACCCTACGCCAGAGGTGCCGCAAAAGATCGTCACTTTGCGCCTGATTGCACGTGATGGCGGTGCGTTCAAAGGTGATGAGTTGATTCTCAGCATGCGGGGCATCGGCTTGCGGCACGGGCAGTTCGGAATTTTCCATCGATATGACGGTAACGATGAGAGTCGCACGATCTTTAGTGCGGCGAGCCTTGTTGAACCGGGTAGCTTCGATATCGCCAACATCAAAGAGCAGGAAATCCCGGGCATCAGCTTGTTTCTCGTTCTACCGGGGCCGGTCGATGGTGTTGAAGCATTTGACATGATGATGGAGGCATCTCGAGCCCTGGCCCAGACTCTGGATGCGGAACTGCTCGATGAATCGGGAAGCACGTTGAGTATTCAGCGCGAGCGATACATGCGTGAGGAGGTCATTCAATACCAGCACAGTCATCTCGTCACCTGACCTGCACGAGTTGCTATTGGCATGACCGCATCAAAAGCAACAATAGATAAACTCGAATCGCTGAAGCAGCAGATTCGCCATCACAACTATCGTTACCACGTTCTTGACGACCCGGAAGTTCCGGATGCCGAATACGATCGATTGATTCGGCAATTGCAGGCCATCGAGCGTGAACATCCCGACCTGATCACCGAAGATTCACCGACCCAGCGCGTCGGTGATAAACCGATTGCCGCGTTCGGAACTGTGCAGCACCAGGTGCCGATGTTGTCGCTCGATAATGCGTTTGCGCCCGATGAGTTGCGTGAATTTCACCGTCGAGTCACTGACAGGCTGGAACTCGAAGAAGAAGCGGATCAACTTTGTTACGCCGCAGAACCCAAGCTGGATGGTGCGGCGGTAAGTCTACTGTACGAAGACGGTCAACTTGTTCGTGGTGCTACTCGCGGCGACGGCACAACCGGGGAAGACATTACGCACAACGTGCGGACAATTGATGCGATTCCGTTACGGCTAATTGGTGAAGGTTTTCCGCCGGTGCTGGAGGTTCGTGGCGAGGTCTTTATGCCGAAAGCGGGTTTCGATGCCTACAACAAGAAAGCAGAGCAGGCGGGGGAGAAGACGTTCGTCAATCCTCGCAATGCAGCCGCAGGGAGTTTGCGTCAGCTTGATCCGAAGCTCACGGCCGAACGACCACTGGATATGTACGTGTATTCTGTCGGCCGAATTGACGGTGGTGAGTTACCAGAGACGCATAGCGAAGTAATCAGACGACTGCAAAGTTGGGGCCTTAAGACTTGCCCCGAAAGCGCTGTTGTCGAAGGTGTCGAAGGGTGTCTCGCCTATTACGAAGCATTAGGCGCCAAGCGTGATTCACTCCCGTACGAAATTGATGGCGTCGTATTTAAAGTCGACAACCTTCTGCAGCAACGCGAGCTCGGCTTTGTTTCGCGCGCGCCGCGCTGGGCAATCGCCCACAAATTCCCGGCCCAGGAAGAGCTCACTGTGGTGGAGGGGATTGAGTTCCAGGTTGGACGAACGGGCGCTGTTACACCCGTGGCCCGACTCAAGCCTGTGTTTGTAGGCGGTGTCACGGTAAGTAACGCAACACTGCACAACATCGATGAGCTACACCGGAAGGACGTCCGTGTTGGCGACACAGTCACAATTCGGCGTGCAGGGGATGTCATACCTGAAGTCGTTGGCGTTGTTGCGAGTCGACGTCCGGAAGGGACAAGCGCCGTGCAGTTGCCGAAGCACTGTCCGGTGTGCGGTTCCGCAGTAACACGCGAAAGTGATGAGGCGGTGGCGCGTTGCAGCGGCGGTTTGTATTGCGCAGCACAGCGCGCTGAAGCCTTGAAGCACTTTGTGTCTCGCAAGGCGATGGACATCGAAGGGCTTGGTTCGAAACTCATTGAGCAACTTGTTGCAGTCGACCGCATCAAGACGCCTGCGGATATTTTTCAACTGAAGAAAGACGAACTCGCCGAGATGGAACGCATGGGCGAGAAGTCTGCAGAGAACCTTGTCAGCTCCATTGAAGAAAGTCGATCAACAACACTGGAAAGATTTCTCTACGCGCTCGGAATTCGGGAGGTAGGTGAGGCGACAGCGTCTGCATTGGCGTCATACTTCGGCAAGCTCGATGCAATTCAGCGAGCAACAGAAGAAGAGTTGGTAGAAGTCCCCGACGTTGGTCCAATCGTCGCATCACGTATTCGTTCGTTTTTCGACGAGGGCCATAATCGCGACGTGATAAGCGCACTCCGGAAATTTGGTGTGCATTGGACGGAGTCCGAGCCACAACGAATTCCTTCCGAAGGAGGGTTGTCGGGCAAGACGTTTGTGCTGACGGGAACTTTGACCAACATGACGCGTGATGAGGCCAAGCAGAAAATTCAGGCCCTCGGTGGCAAGGTCACCGGGAGTGTTTCGAAAAAGACCAGCTATGTTATTTACGGTGACAAAGCCGGATCAAAGCTGGCAAAAGCGCAAGATCTGGGTGTTGAGACTATTGATGAAGCAGGGCTGGCCTCGCTTCTCGCCGACTCCTGACCATCGGGAGGCTCGTTTCCCCCTAGAAAACAGCACGTTTTCACCAGATTCAAATGTGGCGGATCTAGTCGTCCTATGTTGAAACTTGGGCTATTTTTCCCAAGTCCGTCATTTTGTTAGCAAATTGACCGCTTCATCAATATATTTTCCGCCCATGCAGAACGACATCCAACGACAAATCCTCGGCGCACTGCTCCTCGTACTTCGCCCCTTGGCTCGAGCAATGCTGCGCGCCGGAATCGGATATCGAGAGTTCGCGGAAGTTTCAAAAACAGCATTTGTCGACGTCGCCGGCAAGGACTACGGACTTCGCGGTCGCCCGACAAATATTTCACGGGTTGCAGTCATGACCGGGCTCACAAGGAAAGAGGTGAGGCGAATTCGTGACAAGACTGAAATAGGAGATGATACCGGCGTGGCTAAGCTGACGCCGATGAGTCAGGTCATGCATCGTTGGTACACGGAGGATGAGTTCACGTCGGAGAATGGCGTACCTAAGGTGCTGGATTTTGATTCCGATAACACGTCTTTTAGTGGTTTGGTGAAGAAGTTTGGCGGCGACATTCCGCCAGGTGCAATGAGAACTGAATTGAAAAGAATCGGTGCCGTAGAAGAACTCGCTAGCGGTCAGCTTAAAGCAGTGTCACGAAGTGTCGTCGGAATTGACGATCACGAAAGGCTAGTTAGGGGATTAGCGCATGTCATGTATCCGGCAGCGCTCGCAATGGTGCATAACATTTCAGAAGATAGTGGAAAAGACTCTTGGGTCCATTTATCAGCTTTCACTCAATCTGTTAGGCGCAATGACCTAGGGAGAATTCGCAGAGTGAGTTCTGACAGAGCTGCGTCTTTTATCGAGTCCGTAGACGATTTCCTTGCTGCCTATGAGACCCTATACGATGCGTCTGACGAGAATGGCTGCGACCAGGCGGTAGGCATAGGTGTGTTCTACTTCGAAGAAGACAAATCGGAAACTGACGTCTTTAAGTAACCTCTCAGATCTTCTCGCATTTGGGGCGTTACTCTGAGTCGGCCTCTCTCAATAGATATTGCAACGCGAGTTCTTCGCTCTTGCACCCAAATTAGCGCAATTTCCCAAAGTTCGACCAAGAATTCGTCAACATGTACCAATTTGTCGTAGATGAGAGCAATTCTTATTCACGGGTCGCACTTTCTGTACGCTATCTGGGCCGAATTAACCGTATATCGAAAACCCTTTAGAAATCAGTGGGATGCTAAGCACTGATTTCTGCGGTATGTGTACCTCTTGATTGTTCTTTTGACATAACTCAGCATTCACAAAGTTTCAGTTGTCCTAATGAAACAAAGAGATATTATTACTACTTGCAAGCTTACATAACCTCCGTTTACTTTACATATTACCTCGGAGCGATTTCCCAGTATGGGACACAACGTAAAAGAGCACTTAAGACTCGCCCTGAGGATGATGTTGAAGCCGTTGGTAAAGCTTCTAGTCAGTCAGGGGGTCTCGCATGGGGACTTTTCAGAGGCAGCGAAAGATGTCTACGTCGAGGTAGCTATACGGCATTTCGACAAGTCGACAAGAGTGAACCAGTCGCGAATTGCAATATTGACTGGTTTAACGAGAAAGGAGGTCAAAAACGTAATAGACCGCGCAATGAGGGCGGAGCCACACGCAAAAAACTTCTCGAGGCCCAGCCGAGTATTGGCGGGATGGCACAGCGACCCGCGGTTCCTGGGCCCTTACGGAGTGCCACTGGAGGTTCCTTATGAATCACCGGTGGATGGAGGCACGCCATCTTTCGTTGACTTGGTAAAGACCTATAGCGGAGACATGGCGCCTAGACCAATGTTGAAAGAGTTAATGCGAATTGGCGCGGTAGTAGAAGCAGAGAAAAAAACATACAAGGTGGTGCGTCGGGATTTCATTCCTGAAGCGCTGTCAGCCGATTTGGTCGAAAGATTGGGTGAAGTGACTCAAAATTTCTTCTCAACAACGGCAAAGAACATCGAAAAGAAAGGTCCTGAGGACGGTTTATTTGAACGAATAGTCTTTGCTGAAAATGGCGTCACCCCAGCTACAGTTGCGCTGTTCGATGAGTTCGTGAAGAAAAGAGGTCAGGAGTTTTTGGAAGAATTGGATAATTGGCTTGTGGCGCGCGAGAAAGTTGAGAAGCATGTGCCACGGACAATTCAAACGGGCTTCGGAATGTATCACTACATCGAGTCGCCCGACGAAAAAGTAACTTTAAGAGATTTATTGAAAGAGCG
>Ga0316190_10003797_pt1 | contig 10950 bp, 14 predicted proteins | sample Eddworburrow2_MG_FD_204929 | JGI IMG/M metagenome (GOLD analysis project Ga0316190, IMG submission 204929) | Coastal sediment microbial communities from Maine, United States - Eddy worm burrow 2 | ecosystem: Environmental > Aquatic > Marine > Coastal > Sediment | place: USA: Maine | collected... | reverse complement strand
CGACACGTTGGAGACGTTCATGAGGGAACTAACGAATGTCAGCTATAGAGCGAATGCCAGCAGTCCAGGGCGAAAGAAGCCATTGACCTTCTGCTATTGAATGAATACTTTCTGCAGCCAAAAGCGGGCATTCATTACCAGCACCAATAAGAATCGACAGCAGCAGATGTGGTATCCATGCTTTTAGCCCAAACCTTCCATTTTGAAGATCGATAGCGATCTGCTCACCAGTGGTATTTACCGCTTCTGCGGTCGGGTCGTGCGATGCCCAAAAACAAGCCACAAACCCTCCTTGACAGGCAAGTAGGATGAGCCATACTTTTTGGCACACCGTTACCCCTATTACATACTGGAAAAGGAACCCCCATGACCACAAAACAAACGGCCGTAAAAAAACCTAAAACCCCAAGCAAACCCAGTAAAACGGCTAGCCAAAAGCGCGCTCCCTCATTTACTGAGGATGATCGCAGGCGAATGATTGCCGAGGCTGCCTATTACCAGGCCGAGCATCGTAATTTCACAGGAGGGAATATCAACGAGGACTGGTATCTTGCAGAAGCCGAAATCGATGCAGCGCTCTCGAAGAGTAAACCCCACTAAGAACACCAGATCGAGGGAGACTGACCGGCGTATCAACTTAGCGCTCGCCCCATAGAACTGAATGCAGCTCATCGTTAGCACGTAGGTTAGGCTTAGATGTAATGAAGCCCAACCTGCCTTTTTATCAATGACCACAAATTACCGTTTTGTGTGGAAGAGCCAGTCAGGCCAAATTACTAATCGACTGGAGTCCAGCCTGCCTGTGTAAAAACGTAAAAATAGCCGCCTAAAATCGTTTTTAAGCCTGGCAAAATCTAAGATGAACTTGGTTGCTCGCTGAGGGGGTGTTATCGACCCCAAAGCCAATCAATTGCCTATCGCGCTACATTTTAAGGCTATTTCTGTTATTAGGCAGCTGTTGTATTTTCACACAGGCTGCAGCGAAACCGGTCATTTTTCTTCAGTCATAAAACGAGTGCAATGTGTATCAAACTACCATCTCGTTGGATACAAAACCGCCTCGGCCCGCTACAGGCCGAGGCCATGGATTGTGACGAGTGATTGATGGAGTAAAACCTCAGCTAGCACGCACTTCAATCTTGCGAGCCTTAAGCTCCTCTCGCTTAGGAATATGCAGGGTCAGCACCCCATCCTTTAAACTCGCGTCAACCTTTGTCGCATCCAGCTCACTACTCAATGAGAAGTTACGCTGATAGCGTGTTGCACTGATATCGGCATAGAGCGGCTCCATATTTTCAGGCATTGCTATGGCGGCTGCACCCTCGATAGATAGGCTATCTTTATTCACTTGGATATCGAAGCCATCCTTTGGTACTCCCGGCATATCGGCATGAAGAGTGATGCCTGAGCTATCTTCACAGATATCCACTTGTGGTCTCAACACTCGCTCATCTTGCCTTGCCTGTTGTACGGCTTTTGATTTCTGCTTTTCGAGATCTTTTTTCTCAGTCATTGCCTTCGCTCCTACGCTGTTACTTAATTTTAATCTGCCGAGGTTTTACTGCTTCACGCCGTTGAATCGTGATATGCAGAACACCATCCTTGTAGTGGGCATCCACCTTATCGGGATCCACATCCTCAGGTAGAGTTAAGACCCGGTGAAAGGCGCCATCAAAGCGCTCCTTACGGTAGTATTCAGCGCCTTCTTTAGTGCTTACCTTGCGTTCTCCAGCTATTGTCAGCAGATTTTGTTGGATAGAAACATCTAGGCTTTTTGGGTCTATACCTGCTGCAAACAGATAGATATCAACCTGATCTGCGGTGCTTCCTACATTAATCGGAGGAAAGGCTCCACGGACCGCTGAACGGATACCATTCGGCCATGGACCTGAACCATGCAGTTGATCCAAATCATGCTCCAGACGCCGAAACTCATCGAATAGATTACCTTCAAAAGGGCTTAGCATTCTAAACATCTCACTGTCTCCTCATGGTCTGTTAGACAAATTGTTGTGCTGTGTTTTATATGTAGGGATTTACTCCATTCGTTTCAAGATCTACTCTACATAAATTTTATAAATGCCATTAATTACCTATAAACATCTGCTTCTTTCAATATTTCTCAGTTGCATCTGCTACTCTTTATTTCTATATAAGGTTCTATACAGGGAGCCAATCAAGTTAATTTAAGAACATAAAAAACATCTCTATTGCAGTAATCGAGATTCTAGAATTCATCAACATTCTCACAATCGGTCAAGCCAATGAAATCATCCCAACAAAGTTCAAAAGAGCGCCGCCAGCAGCTTGAGCATGGTTATGCTTTGCTATTGGAACGGGCAGTGGAAATATTTGAAGACCTTGAAAAAAAGGGTGCCCCAGTCATACATCACCTGTTAGATACAGCTAAAGATAGGGCTGTAGAATTGGAGGAGTTGACGATTGAGGAGGCCGAGCAGATCAAAGAATATATCACTCATGACTTGCATGATGCTGCACGACACCTCATAGAAGAAGAGCGCGAGCTAGCGGATTGGTTACGACTTGATCTGCTTCTGATTGAGCAACGGCTGTTGCATAACTTCTCTACCCTTGTTGAGCTTGCACATCTGGAGTTAAAACACCTCATGAAAGACCCACAACATGCCCTAGAGTGGCATACGGGTGAGATAGTAAGCATAGGTACTTTAGCGTGTGATTCATGCGACAAACAGATCCATTTTTACAAGCCAGGTCATATCCCTCCCTGCCCAGGATGCCACGGCACCCGTTTTCATAGGGCACATATGTAATATGTCAGAATCACCATTGGATGAACTCCTTGAGCGCCTGCATCTCATACAGGTAGAGCTGGAAGATGAGATAGACCGTCTGCTTGAGGAGAAGCGGCAGGCTTTTCATTACACCATTGAACAGGGAAAGGTACGCTTTGAGCAGGGCATAAAGGCGCTACAGAAGCGGCAGAAGATTGGAAGTTGGACTTACCTGCGCAGGGCGCGCCTAAAACATGTGCTTGTTGCCCCTATCATCTACAGCGTATTTATCCCCTTTGTATTGGTGGATATTGCGGTCACCTGTTACCAGCACATCTGTTTCCGAGTCTATGGCATACCCAGGGTAAAACGCTCCGACTATTTTATTATCGACCGCCATAAACTGGCCTATCTCAATGCTATTGAAAAATTCAATTGTACCTACTGTGCATATGGTAATGGATTGGCTGAATATCTTCGTGAAATTACAGCTCGGACTGAACAATACTGGTGCCCTATCAAACATGCCCGCCGCTCACCTGAGCCTCATCGATTTGAAGAAAGATTTGTGGATTATGGCGATGCCAACATCTATAAGGAAAAACTGAAAGAGCTACGAAAAGAGATTTCTGAGCTAAAAGAGTAATAGAGAGACCACCTGTGATTAATGCCACAACCCGGTGATATGCCAGCGTGGCAAACGATGAATTTGGCATTTTGAAACAGAGTATTCAATAAAATCCAGCTTTGGTAATAGCTCTGCAAACTGCCTTGGCAAGGAGGACTCAATAGCCAATAGCCGCTGTACCCGCTCCTCTGTTGGAGGGTGAGTGCGTAACATCGAAGGTTCAGGAATACACCGACCGGGCAGAAAAATGCGTTCAAAAAAAGAGCTGGAACAGCGCTCGATCTTGACCAGAGCACGAGCCAGACCTCTAGGATCACCCGTAAGCCGGGCAGCACTTATATCAGCATCATATTCACGCGTACGCAAGAGCCCCAATTGCGCCAGGGCACTGAGATTGGGTGCAAAAATAAGGATCAGGATAGCCAACCAGCTGATACTTACATAAGAGAGGAAAATCAAGGGAAGGTTGATAAATAACAGAAACAATCCAAACAGTGAGCGTATGTTGGTCAACCGGCTGAATAGGTCCGTTACACTCATTACCCAGGTATCATTACTCTGAATATGGCTCACCTCATGCGCCAGTACACCGGTCATCTCACGTGAGTCCAGCAATCGTAGCAGACCATCAGTCACTGCAATAGCAGACTCATCTCGACGCCCTACCGTAAATGCATTGACCATACTGCTGGGCATGTAATAGAGCGTGGGAACTCGAGGCAGCTCAGCCCGGTGGGCTAGCTCCTGGAGTAGATGATTGAGCTTGGGGGCCTGATGCCGGTCCAAGCGTGATGCCCGATACATGCGCATGATCAACCAGGGTGACGCAACGGGATTGAGCAGCAGCAGAGTGCCTCCCAGCATCAACAGCTAGGCAATGCCTTCACTGCCCCACAGCATCTCTCCGAGCAGCGCCAAGAAGCCGCCCATCACCAGGAGTAGCAGCAGCGACTGTAGACGGTTATTCAGGGCGTGCCGGTACCAGAGCTCTGAATCCAGCATCGATCAATCCTGCTGATCAACAAAACTCAGGCGAGGGCATAGGGATTCAAGCTCACCCTGACAGAAATTGCGCGCAAGCTCTGCCACCTTGTAATAGTGCGCCATATGGCTCCAGTTACAGACAGCCCTCATCACCACTTCAATACCAGAAAGCGTGACATACCGCGATCACTAATCAATAACATAACCCGTTTATCGTCACTGCTCTTCTTGATCGCCTGTTTGAACTCAGCGGCTGAGTTCACCGCTTTACTGTCCACTTGCAGAATAACCGTGCCACGGCGTATACCCGCCATGGTAGCAATCGAACCAGATTTAACTTCTGTCACCACAACGCCTTTGCCGGGTTCCACATCAAATTGCTGCGCAAGATCTGAGGTCAAAGTCTGTACCGTAAGACCCAGTGCCTCTGTGCTCTGAGTAGTCTCTTGAGCCAGCAGTTTGCCATCACTGAGATCGCCAATTTTGATATCAACATTCCGGCGCTTGCCATTACGAATAATAGTCAATGTTGCCTTACTGCCCGGTGCAGTGAGTGCTACACGGTTACGAAAGTTACCCACATCAGTAACCGCCTTACCCTGATACTCTACGATCAGATCCCCTGTTTTAAGGCCCGCTTTTGCCGCAGGCGAATCCTCAGAGACCTGGGCAATCAGGATGCCCTTCGTATCCTCCAGACCAAAGGAGTCAGCCAACTCCTGCGTCAGCTGCTGGATCACAATACCCATATAGCCACGGATGACTTCACCCGTGGCGATTAACTGATTAGCAATCCCCTTGGCCAGATTGACAGGAATGGCAAAACCAACCCCCATGTAACCCCCGCTACGGGAGAAGATCGCCGTATTGATCCCAACCACCTCTCCATCCAGATTCAGCAAAGGGCCACCGGAGTTGCCGGGATTGATGGCCGCATCGGTCTGAATGAAATCCTCATAATCATTGATGCCCAAGCCGGTGCGCCCTTTGGCGCTAACCACGCCGACGGTCAAAGTGTGGCTTAGGCCAAAGGGGTTGCCCAGTGCAATAACCCACTCACCCACCTCAAGCTGGGATGAATCACCCAAAGGCGTAACCGGCAGATCGCTAGCTTTGATCTCAATCACAGCGATATCTGATTTGGGATCCACACCCTTAATCTCGGCATCAAATTCACGACCATCCTGAAACTTCACATTGATCTTATCGGCCCCCTCTACAACATGGCTATTGGTCAGGATATAGGTCGTCTCTGATGACAGTCCTTTTTTTGAGGCGAAGACAAACCCACTGCCCTGACTAACAGCACGCTGTTTGCCCTGGGGTTTTTGGGGTTGCTGTGGGTGAGAAAAGCCAGGGAAATCATCCCCAAAAAAACGTTTGAAAAGGTCATCCCCAAAAGGTGACTGAAAAGGCATTAACACAACCCCTTCACGCGTACTTTCCACCTGGATAAAAACCACCGATGGTGAGACCTGACGTGCCACAGAGGCAAACGCCTTGCTGGTTTGGCGCAGATTCTCAATACCATCATCTGCCGTGGACAGTGCTGGGAGTGCCAGCAGCAGAAGCAGTAGAGTGAAAGGGAGAGTAAAAAACAGTTTTCTATGCAACATTCGGATTTCCTCCTAAATATGAACCCATCTTAGGGGCATGTAATCGCTATTCTATATTTAGGGTTGATCAGCTGAGCTTCAAGAGGAAAAACCAAGTTTGATTGATAACTCGCTTTTTCCATTAAAAAGCACTATTAATTAACTACGCGTTTTGTGTAAGGGATATGGAGCATTCCATCATGAACATGGCATTATCACAGATAGAGCCTAATCTGCCTCTGGCGATGGGTTATACACAGGCCATTCGTGCTGTGCCCATATTGAGTGCAGAGGAGGAGTATGATCTCGCTCTCAAGTTCAAAAAACAGAACGATGTGCAGGCAGTTGAGCGACTGGTACTGTCTCATCTTCGCTTTGTCATCTATATCGCCCGTGACTACCGCAATTATGGCATTGCCATGGCTGATCTGGTGCAAGAGGGTGCCATCGGCCTGATGAAGGCCGTCAGCCATTTTGATCCAGAGAGGGGCGTCCGCCTGATCAGCTATGCTGTCTACTGGATTCGTTCTGAAATCTATGAGTTCATCCTGCGCAACTGGCGCATCGTAAAGGTGGTGACCACGAAGGCGCAGCGCAAGCTCTTCTTCAATCTGCACAAGATGAAAAAACGCCTCAACTGGTTCAACGGTGAACAGATAGAGGATGTGGCACAAGCACTGGGGGTAAAACCCAAAGATGTGACGGATATGGAGATTCGCCTGGTAGCCCGTGACCAGCTCTATGACCCTTGGAGTCATTCCGAGGAGGGTGATCAAAGTCGCCGCCAACCACAAGGCTACCTGGCTGATCTACGTTTTGAACCCTCAACACAACTGGAGCATAAAGAGTCTACTGCAATGACCCACCAAGCTCTACAGAAGGCCTTGCGAACACTAGATGCGCGGGCACAAGATATTATTCAACATCGTTGGCTCACTGAGAACAGATCAACACTCGGGGAATTAGCTGAAACCTATGGTATCTCCAAAGAGCGCATCCGTCAGATTGAAGTGGCAACACTCTTGAAGCTGAAGAAGCAACTTGCACCCATGGTCCACTTAATACCCCCCGCACTTAACTGCAAGACAAATAAACAATTGATCGTTGGTCACTTAACCTTATCTACATAGTGAATGACGAGTGGGTATTCTCCCGCTTAATAACGGCAGTATATAGAGAAAGGAACCATTGTTATGAACCTACAAAACATCAACCCCTGGAACTGGTTTGCGCATGAAGAGCCACAGCAGAAGCTTGAGGAGACTGTTCCGGTCAAACGTGAGGATCACACCGGATCACAACTTGCTGCACATCCTGTACAACAATTGCATCGTGAGATTGATCGGCTATTTGATGAGGCCTTTCATAGCTTTGGGTTTCCTGCATTTAATCACCCTGCAGTATGGGATCGCATGTTAAGTGAAGGGATGGATCAACCCTTTCGAGCCAACCTTAATGTGGAGAGTGATGATCATCAGTATACCGTTACGCTAGAGGCACCGGGTCTGGAACAAGAGGATCTATCAATCGATCTGAAAGAGCGCATTTTAGTTATCAAAGGCAATAAACAGGAGGAGACCGAAGACAAGGATAAACAGTACTATCGCATCGAACGGCACTATGGTTCTTTTGAACGTGTGCTTTCTGTGCCGGATGATGCAGATGTGGAAGGCATTAATGCCAGTATGAAAAACGGCCTATTGACTATTAATATACCAAGGCAGGAAGTTGATGAATCAAAGGTCAAGAAAATCACCATTGAGTAGTGACAAATCCAAATGAGAGTAAGGCAGGTGATTGCCTGCCTTGCTCTTCTTGGGATTAAGATTAGAGCAAATCATTTACGCAGAGATCGTTGAAAATTGCCTTATAAAGGGTGAAGAAAGAAATTATTCCCATGACCTTAATAATCTCTTGGATCATAAAGGCGCAAATAGATGCACAGTGACTTTTTAATCATTGGCCTATTGTTGGGTTGTGGCCTCTTTATAGGGAGAGTGGCTTCCTATTTTGGCTTTCCTCGTGTTGCGGCCTATCTTCTTGTAGGCATGGCCTTTTCACCAGGGTTACTTGGGGATCTAATAGGTTTTCGTGTAGGCGACTGGATAGACCAGCTCACTACCGGTGCGCTTGGCATCATTGCCTTTCTTATTGGTGGATCAATCACCATTAAACAGCTGCGCCGCATGGGGAAAGTCATACTAGGGGGTACCGCAGGAGAGTCGCTCGGAGCATGGCTTTTTGTATCCATCACCATTGGCCTATTGCTCGCTGATAGGGGTATGGAACAGGCCTTGCCTGTGGCGCTGGCCTTTGGTGTCCTGGCAATAAGTACAGCACCTGCCGCCACCCTTGCGATAATTCATCAATACCGAACAAAGGGGCCATTGACCAACACCCTGCTCGGTGCTGTTGCCCTGGATGATGCCATTGGCATTATGAGCTACTGCCTTCTGATTGCCATTATCAGTGGTGACTCTCTCTCCACTGGCATATTTGAGGCATTAATTGAGATTGGTGGCGCCGTGATACTCGGTGCTGCCATAGGTTGGCTACTCTCCGTTATTGGTGGAACGATTGGAGAATCCGGCCTGCGACTACCCCTCGTGTTGACAGCCGTTTTTTTAACCCTTGGCGCTGCAGAGGCGCTTAATCTGTCAATACTGCTTGCTGCTATGAGCCTCGGATTCTTTACTCACTATTTTTCTCGCAGTACAGCGAATCGTCTGTTTAAACCACTGCTGGAGTTGGAAGAGACCATTCTGCTGCTATTTTTTATCCTAGCGGGCATCCACTTTGACAGTGGGGTATTCCAACAGAATCTAGCACTTATTGTGGGTTATTTTCTGGCACGTTTCGCAGGCGTTGTGGTGGGTGCCACAGTGGGTGCAAAGCTTAGCAGTGCCCCTGAAACTGTAACTCGATGGCTAGGCTATGGTATGACACCTCAGGCAGGTGTTGCTATTGGTCTCGCCCTAGCCTTGAGTCACCAAGATCTCTATCTAGAAACGGGAGAGATGATTCTCAATGTCATTCTAGGCACTACGCTGTTATTTGAACTAATGGGCCCATTGGCTGCCTACTTCGCACTCAAGCAAGCGAATGAAATCAACATCAAACGCAAGAGGATCCGTCATGAAAGTGTCTGATTGGATTGTTCAATATCCCAGCCCTCCTGTTACCGTTGCCCCAAAAACGCCCATGCCAGAGATAGCGAAGCGCTTTCTCTCCTATCCTAAGCTGCGTGACCTTTATGTCATCTCTTCTGAGGGCATTATCCTGGGGCACGTTCGGCACCGCCGTTTGGCTCAGATCATGCTGGCTGAACACCTACCTATACAAAACCGCAGTCAAATATTGGAGCGTATATCTATTGGTCCTGCAAACGAAATAATGGAAGGAGATTTTGTAACAGCACGCCTGAATGAGGAGCTGGATAACGTGTTAAATCGAATGCTGGAGTATCAGGTAGAGGACATGCCTGTACTCAATGAGGAGAATAAATTTGCTGGAAGCATCAATCTAACCGATGTATTAGGTGCTACATTAGAAATAGGTATTGAAAGTTTGAATGGGCATAGCCTTACACACTGATGGTTGATATCTAAATGAAACAATATCAGGAAATAGTCCCCTTCTTTGATGCCACGCTCGATTTGCGGGAATTTTCCATGTTGCCCCGTGGAGAGTTGGCATTGATGGCCTATCGGCTTGGCGAACTGCAAAGAGATCATGATGCCTTGGCCGAGCAGTTATATCGCACCATCATCTGTGGGATTGCTGCCCCTCCTCTGCTGGTCTCACATAACTCACATAAGCGATGTGAGTTTGGTCGCTGGTACAACACCCAGGCATCTGAAAAATTTGCAAATAACCCGCTGTTTATTGAACTTGGAGAGCTTCACCAAGAGATTCATCGTGCAGCCACACATTTGAGTAAGCTTACTGAAGAAGGCAGCCCAATTCAGAATCAGGATTTTGATGCCTTCGCCCAGGTTAGGCTAGCCTTTCGGGATAAACTTTTGGTACTGCGGGACAGGCTTGCCGGGGCCTGGTCTTTTCTTGATCCACTGACGGGTATTTTGCGCAGAGAAGCCATGCAGGTGATTCTCTACCAGGAACAGTCGCGGGTAGAGCGTGGTCAATACCAGTGCTGCATTGCCATGGTGGATATCGATCATTTCAAACGGGTCAACGACCGTTATGGACATCTGGCGGGAGATAAAACACTGCAACTTGTTGCACAAACACTCCTCAAGCATTCTCGTGCTGTGGATACACTCTTTCGCTATGGAGGAGAGGAGCTACTGGTCTGTTTGCCCAGCTCCTTCCCCAACGAATCAATGCAGATCATGGAGCGATTACGAAGGGATATTGAAAGCCAATCTACACCTATAGAATCGAATGGGACTATCAATGTCACCATCTCTATTGGCATAGCTCCACTGCAGGCAAAAGTGCCTATTGAGACAATTATCGCCCATGCAGATCAGGCGCTCTACCAGGCCAAATCAGAAGGACGTAACCGCATCGTAGTCTATACAGCTACAAACCAATAACTGCTAATTCCAAAATAGTTGATGGGGATTTTTGAGCCACACTGTACATGGTGATTCCTTCATTATTGATGAATGGAATCAAAGTATGGTAAATACAATAGCTTACTGTTGAAGCGGACATTCAACAGCTATTTTGTGAATACCTCCTTATGGCACATTGCACCAATTTGGCAACTGAAGGCAAATGACGGCTAACGCTGGACTGCAGCCGTTCTGAGATTTCAGTTTCACCCCCCCTCCTTTAGATCCGAAAATAGGCTAATCCTGACCCAGCAAAACAGATGAATACCAGCCAAAGTCTGCTGGTAAGCCTGCCAGAATTGCATGCCTCTTAACTCAATATGAGCTGTCCACAGAATCCATAGGTCTTGCCCCGCTACGGTGAAGCGAGCCCTAAAACTCGCGTAGCCAAGGGCGGGGCTGCAATAGCA
>Ga0316190_10003795_pt1 | contig 10958 bp, 10 predicted proteins | sample Eddworburrow2_MG_FD_204929 | JGI IMG/M metagenome (GOLD analysis project Ga0316190, IMG submission 204929) | Coastal sediment microbial communities from Maine, United States - Eddy worm burrow 2 | ecosystem: Environmental > Aquatic > Marine > Coastal > Sediment | place: USA: Maine | collected... | reverse complement strand
AAGATGGTTGTTGAGTTGATTAATCCGATCGCGATGGATGAGGGTTTGCGGTTCGCGATTCGTGAAGGTGGTCGTACTGTTGGTGCTGGCCGCGTAACCCAGATTCTTAAGTAGCAACCTCCGCACGGAGATTGATGGCACGGGCCCGGCCGTTGGTCGGGTCCGTGGTCATTTTTGCCTTCGAGTCCGGGTCTGGGTTGCGCCGGTGGCACCGACACCGGATACTCGGAGGCATGTACACGGCCGACACCGACAAGTTCCGATTCTCTGCCGAGATGCGCTCCGGTTTTGAGGGCAAGCGTGTGCTCATCACCGGCGCAGGCAAGGACGGCGGTATTGGTCAGGGTTTTGCCCTGGCCGCGGGCTTGAATGGAGCGGCCTCGGTCGGGGTGCACTTTCATCGGAGCTACAAGGACGGTTTTGATCTCGTGGCTCAACTCCAGGCCGAGGGGGTCAACGCTTTCCCGGTCCAGGCCGACGTCACCAACCTGCGTGACCTATGGGCCACCAGGAGCTACGTCATCGACCAGATGGGTGGCCTGCCCCCGAGCCTGGTGATCTGCAATTCGGGTTTGACCGAATCGGGCTACTCCTTCGGCCGGGCGCTCAAACCCATCGAAGACGAACCGAGTGCCATCCGTCGGGCCAGGGTTCGCCAGCACTTCATCGACAGCCTGGAGGAATCACGCCTGGTGCTCGACACCAAAATAGACGGCTTCCTTGCCTCTACCCACCTCTGGTCCGGCGAAGCGGTATATCACAACGAAACCGTGCAGTTCGTCTACGTCTCCTCTCGCCAGGCCATCGACCCGGGTCCCGCCGTCCCCGGCTACGCCATCTCGAACTGGGCCGTGCTGCAACTGCCCCAGGTGCTGCAGGTCAACCTGGGGCGCTCGGCGTCCAGCGTCTCCTGCCTGAGTGTGCTGTTTCCGTTCATCCGCACCGGGATGACCAGCGACTACGCCGACAATGAGAAGGTCTACGGGCGTTGGCAGCCCCGGATGCTGGAGACCCACGAGTGCGCCGAGGCCTTTGCCCAGTTGATGAGCCGTCCGACCGATGAAACCAATCTCGGGATGTTCGAGCTCCTCGTCGACCCATCTGAGGAGGAAACCACCGCCGTCGACCAGGACCAGAGCGGGGTATCGGGGGCCGCTGCTGGGATCGACGTCTCCTGGAAACAGGTCAGGCTCGATGTTATTGAAGAAGAGCTCCCCTGGAGCGCAGGCGAGCCCCTTCGCTACTGAACCCATCCCACCTACCGCAACAGGGTGAAGGCAACGGCTGCGGCGGCGAGGCAGACGAGGTTGCCGATCATCACCACGGCCGTCAGCCGGGTTTCGAGCGCGGCCGCTAGTGCTTGCCAGTCTTCAACGCTGATGCCGGAGCGGCCGTCCTGGGTCGAGCAAGCGAAAGAGCGCTCGAGATCGGCCTGTTCTGCCCGGTGGAGCAGTTGGCGCCGGAGATCGGTGCTGAGGCTGTGGTGCAAGGCCTGTAGCTCCGCGCTCTGTGCTGTTTGCAGGGCCAGGCAGCTGTCGGCCACCTGGACCGCCAGCTGACGCAGGTCGTCGCTGGTGGCCGGTCGGGGGGAGTTGGAGTGATCCATGGCGGGTGATTCCTCGTGCTCGTCGGCGCTCGACGGGACGACGTGTTCGTCGAGCGAAACCAGGGGGAAGCAATGCCGGTACTCCCCGTTCGAACGGTGTCGATCGGGTTCACCAGAAGATAGCAACCGCCTCCGACAGTGGGCTTCCCTGCTGGTCCAGCGACATCTTGGTCCCACCGAGAACCCGGGGGCGGCGGCCACCACAACCGGACCCTGCGGCTGGCACGGTCGGCGGCTAGGCTTCAATTCACCCGTTCGTCACGCAACTTGAACGGGTAGTACGTAACTCCTGCGCCAATACCGAGGTCTGAACTGATGGAGTCGGCAGAAGTCGACCAGCTCATCGAGCGAGCCAAGGCGGGTGACCACCTTGCTTTCGAGGATCTGGTCCGTCAAAGCTATGCCGACACCTACACGTTGGCATATCGACTGGTCGGTGATGAGGAGGACGCGAGAGACGTGGTGCAAGAGACTTACCTCCGCGCTCACAAGGGCCTGAAGCGCTTCCGGGGCGATGCCCAGTTCTCCACTTGGCTGCACCGGATCACGGCCAACTGCGCCAACACCTACCTGGGGCGTCGACGACGCCATGACCACGAGCCACTCCCCGACGATCCTGGAATCGCTGATCTGCATCCTCAGCGAGATCCCGAGCAGCGGGCCGGTATCGGCGATCTTCGTGATCAACTGACCGAAGCGTTGCTGGCCCTTCCCCCCAAACTCCGGGCCGTGGTTGTCCTGCGCGATATCTACGACCTACCGCATGAATCGATAGCCGAACAGCTCGGCATCACCGAGTCCGCGGCCAAGGTCCGTCTCCACCGAGCCCGCAAGCGGCTCCGTGAGCGGCTCTACCCGCTGGGGGAGGAGGAGCAGGCCCGTGCAGTGTGAAACGATAAGTCTCCAGTTGGCCGAAATCGCCGACGGTCTCAACCAGTTGTCCTCCGATGCTGAACGCCACGTCGATGCCTGCCTTCGCTGTCAGGCCGAGTTGGCCCAGTACCGCAAGCTGCTGCGGGCACTGACCTCCCTTCGTGGCCAGTTCCTGGTTCCTGACGACCGGCTGTTGGAAGACATCCTGGCCGTTCTGCGTCCACCGGCAACGGTGCATCGCCTGCACGGTCGCAACCGGCGAGCCGCCTACATCGGCGGGATCGCCGCAGCGGCCACCGCCAGCGCCGCCGGGGCATTGGTAATCGCCGCCAAACTGGCCAACCAACGCCAGAGTATGGCCGGCTAGGCAGTGATGAGGTGAATAGCGGGGCGGTTCCGAGCTCCAGGTCTGCTAGCCTCAATACAGCCCGAAGGGCAGTAGCTCAATTGGCAGAGCGCCGGTCTCCAAAACCGAAGGTTGTGGGTTCGATTCCCTCCTGCCCTGCTCAGCGTCGAAGCGCGAACAGCGACCAGCGAACAGGAACTTAATCGACATTCGGACCAGCTGGACGCTCCGCGACCATCGATCCGGAACCGCAACCGCAAGCAGCGGTGCACCAAAACGAGGCAGCAACGACATGGCGATGAACCGGGAACAGCGCCGGTACCTGCAGCGACAGGGACAGCTCGACGATGAAGGTAACCCCGTCGCGGCCAAGCGCGAGAACCGTCAGCTTCCTCCGACGGAGCGGGCCACCCCCCGCCAATACCTGTCGGAGGTCAACTCGGAGCTCCATCGGGTCAGTTGGCCGACCCGCAGCGAGGTCCTCAACTACACGATCGTCGTTCTGGTCACGCTGGCCCTGGTGACCGGGTTGATAGCGGCACTCGATTGGATATTCGGAGAAGGCGTCATTCAATTGCTTAGGTTGGGATCGTGACGGACCAAGCCAACGAGACAGACCAGATCGACCCCCTCGACGAGATCGTCGCCCCCACCGGAGGCAATGGCTCCGAATCGGCCGAGAACGTGGCCGACGGCGACGATTCGTCCGACGCCGTCACCGCAGCCGACGACGTGGCCGATGCCAACGGAACCGCGGCCGACGAGGCCGAGCCTGCCGTCGAGGAAGCCGAACCGGCAGCCGGGGAAGCTGAGCCTGCAGCCGATGAGGCTGAGGAGCAAGAAGGGGAGCCCCTGCCTCCGAAGCGGGAGTCGCCCTATGATCGCCCCGGTCGTTGGTACGTGCTCCACACCCAGTCGGGTTACGAGAACAAGGTGAAGTCGAACCTCACCGCTCGTACCCAGTCGATGAACATGGACGAGCGGATCTTCGAAATCGTGATCCCGCTCGAAGATGTTGTCGAGTTCAAGAACGGTAAGAAAGTCGTCGTCCAGAAGAAGGTCTTTCCCGGCTACCTCCTGGTTCGCATGCGACTCGACGACGACTCCTGGTTCGTTGTTCGCAACACCCCAGGTGTGACGGGCTTCGTCGGCGCAGGCAACAAGCCATCGCCCCTGCCTCGCCGCGACGTCGAATCATTCCTGACCGTCAAGGTCGAGGGTGAAGACGTGGCCAGGAAGGGTCGTCCACGCCTGGAATACGGCATGGGCGAGACGGTGCGGGTCAAGGAAGGCCCCTTCGCCGACTTCCAGGGCGAGATCGTGGAGATAAACGAGGACCAGTTGAAGCTGAAGGTCCTGGTCAATATCTTTGGCCGCGAGACCCCGGTGGAGCTTGAGTTCTCCCAGGTCGGCAGGACCTAGCCGCTACCCAGAACAGGTAACCGCGGTACGACTGCACCGCTCCATCCGGCTGTACGACGCCGTCTGACAGAACTACACCGCGGGTTGTAAGCAATCAAGCGCCCCCGGCACACTGGCATGTCGCCCCAACAGGGCCACTAGCTCAACGAGGAAAGAATCCCAATGGCCAAGAAGCAAGTCCTTACGGTCGTGAAAATCCAGATTCCGGCTGGACAGGCGTCACCGGCACCCCCGGTCGGTACCGCCCTCGGTCCGCACGGGGTGGCGATCATGGACTTCTGCAAGGAGTACAACGCCAGGACCGAGGCGCAACGGGGCCAGGTGGTTCCGGTCGAGATCACGATCTTCGACGACCGCACCTTCTCCTTCGTGCTCAAGACTCCGCCCACGGCCGAGCTGATCAAGAAGGCCGCCAACATCGAGAAGGGCGCTGGCGATCCACTGCGCGAGCCAGCCGGAACGATCTCTGAAGCCCAACTCATCGAGATCGCCGAGATCAAGATGCCCGACCTCAACGCCTACGACATCGAGGCGGCCAAAAAGCAGGTGGTGGGCACCGCCCGCCAGATGGGTGTCACGGTAAAGGGCTGAGAGTCCTCGACGAGGCCGCATCCGACGGGTGCGGCTCCGTTGCTACAGAAAACGATCATCCAAGCCTGACCGGGAAGACCTAGCCCGGCAGCCCGAGTTCCGGCACCGGCCGGTCCTCGGTCCAGCAGGAGACCGGTGTCTGCACCGAGCTGGTCTCCGAGCGAACCATGACAGGGAGCCAAAAATGGCGAGTGGAAAGAAATACAAGGACGCAACTCGACGCTATGACCGTGAGCATCTGCACGGCCCGGGCGAGGCCGTCGATCTGGTCAAGAGGTTGGCCCCGGCCAGCTTCGACGAGTCGATCGACGTGGTAATGAGCCTGGGTGTCGACCCCCGTAAGGCCGACCAGATCGTGCGAGGCACCGTCGCCCTTCCCTCCGGAACGGGCAAGACGATACGGATCGCCGTCTTCGCCGGTGGCGACGCGGCGGCCGCAGCGGCCGAAGCGGGAGCGGACTATGTCGGCGCCGACGACCTGGTTGCTGATGTCGAGGGTGGCATGCTCGATTTTGACATGGCAATTGCCACCCCCGATCTCATGCCCCAGGTGGGCAAGCTCGGTCGGGTGCTCGGCCCCCGAGGTCTCATGCCCAACCCCAAGACGGGCACGGTCACGGCCGACACGGCCAAGGCCGTCGCCGAATTCAAGGGCGGCAAGGTCGAGTACCGCACCGATCGTTACGGCAACGTCCATGTCTCCATCGGCAAGGCGAGCTTTGAGCCTGAGGCGCTGACAGCCAACCTGACAACCCTGATCGATGAGATCAACCGGGTGCGGCCCGCATCGACCAAGGGTCGTTACCTGAAGAAGTTGACGCTCTCGTCGACGATGGGTCCCGGAGTCAAGGTCGATCCGAACCGTCTCGATGAGCTGACGCCCGCCTAAGCAGGTGCCCGCCGCCTGTGGGCACCTGAAGTTTCTATTTGGCCGAAACATCCCGAGTTTGCGGCATGGCCGTGAGTTTCCGTCAGCAACGGAAACTAGGCTGGCCACTTAATAAATCGAATCCCAATCGCCCGAGACTTCAGGTGGTGGCCCCCTAGGGGTCGTGGAAAACCTGGAATAGGTGACCCTCCTTGATTCCGCGTTGGCCCATGGCCTGCGGGGTGATGGCGGTCCGGCCCTGAGGCTGAACCGGCGGGTTGTGTCGGCGCTTTCCGGGAGCCGAACAACTACATCACCAAACGAAAGGAGGCGCTACATGGGCAACCCGAGACCAGACAAGGTGGCGGCTGTCGCCGAAGTCAGGGATCGCTTTGAGCAGTCCACGTCGGTCCTCGTGACCGAATACCGCGGACTCAGTGTGCAGTCGTTGGCCGAGTTGCGGCGATCGCTTCGCCCTGTCGGCGGAGCGTACAAGGTGTACAAGAACACCTTGGTGCGCCGAGCGGCGTCCGAAGCCGGAATTGACATCGGCGAGCACCTCGTCGGTCCAACCGCGCTGACATTCACTGAGACCACCCCTGAGGGCCAGGCCGGTGACGTCGTCACCGTGGCCAAGGTGCTCAAGGACTTCGCCAAGACTCACCCCGAGCTGGTGATCAAGGGCGGCCTTCTCGACGGCAGTCCACTCGACGCCGCCGCTGTACGCCGATTGGCCGACATCGAGCCCCGCGAGGTCTTGCTGGCCAAGCTGGCAGGACTGATGGCGGCCCCGATGCAACAGATGGCTGGCCTGCTGCAGGCAGTGCCCCGAGACTTCGCCTACGGGCTCAAGGCTCTCATCGAAAAGGGTGGCACCGACGGCGCCGCCCCCGAATCAACCCCAGACGATGCGGCTGACGTTGCCGCCGAAGACGCAAACGGAGACGAATAACCATGGCAACCCTTACCAAAGACGACATCCTCGAGGCCATCGCAAGCATGAGCGTGTTGGAGCTTTCTGAGCTCCTGGGCGATTTTGAGGAGAAGTTCGGTGTGACCGCGGCCGCTCCCATGGCCATGGCTGCCCCCGCCGGTGGCGACGGTGGCGGCGAAGCCGCCGAGGAGCAGACCGCCTTCGACGTGATGCTGACTGAGATCGGCGCCAAGAAGATCCAGGTCATCAAGGCCGTCCGTGAGCTGACCAGCCTGGGCCTGAAGGAGGCCAAGGAATTGGTCGAAAGCGCTCCCAAGGCCGTGCTCGAGGGTCAGTCGAAAGATGATGCCGAAGCAGCCAAGACCAAGCTCGAAGAGGCAGGCGCCTCCGTCAATCTGGCTTGATCTGAGCCGCTGAAGCCCGAATCGGCCGACGGGAGTCCCGTTGATTCCGGTTTGAGGTGAGTGAGCGGTTCCGACCAAAAACCAAGAACTCCGAGACCCCTGCGGACGGCCAGAACGGCCTTCCCCGTAGGGGTCTCGGCCTTTTTGGTTCCGTGCGACGGCAGTGATTTGAGCGAAGAACCTTGACCTTGCGCTGCGCTTCTCTTACGATGCCGCGATCACGATGGTTGTTGGTTGAGGGCACGCGGCGTAGGATGGATAAGCCGTGCTTGCTCCCCTTGTCCGTTTCGGGCTCTCTCTGGTGCCGGATGGTCGTCCGGTGGTGGATGACAGCCCAATCCTGGTCAACTGCGTTCAGGCACGTTCCGTAGCTCCTCGTGGTCAATCTGGTGGTGCCTCTTGCCTGCACGTACTGTCGCTCGCGACCGCTACTCCTTCGGTAATCTACAGGAAGCGCTAGAGCTTCCTGACTTGATTGCCGTCCAACGTAAATCGTTTCGTTGGTTCCTGGAGCAGGGTCTGTCCGATGCTTTTCGTGATATCAGTCCAATCCGTGATTTCACGGAAACTCTTCAACTTGAACTTGAGTTCGATCCTCATGACGAGGATCTGAAACCGTATCCAAAGTTCTCCGTGGAGGAGTGTAAAGAAAAGGACATGACGTACTCGGCCCCGATCTTCGTTCGGGCCCGGTTCATCAACGCCTCCACCGGAGAGATCAAAGAGCAGACGGTGTTCATGGGCGACTTCCCCATGATGACCGACAAGGGCACGTTTGTGATCAACGGCACCGAGCGTGTCGTGGTGTCGCAGCTCGTTCGCTCGCCCGGTGTCATCTTCCAGCCTGGTGAGCGGTTCCGCCTGAGGAACCTGGCCAAGCACCAGATGGTTACCGGCACCATCCACCCCTATCGAGGTGAGTGGATCGAGTTCGACGTCGAGCAGAAGCCGGGCAAGGATCCCACCGCTGGTGTCCGCGTGGCCCGCAAGCGTCGCCTGTCATTGTTCACCATGCTGCGTGCCCTGGGCTACGACGAGGAGAACGCCCCCGGCTTCCTCGAGTCCTTCGTGCGTCACTTCGAGTTCCTCGAAGGTCAGTGGGAGAAAGACCGCGAGCTCTCACCGACCCAGGACGAGGCGCTGGTCGAGATCTACAAGCGGGCCCGCCCCGGTGAGCCCCCGACGCTGGAGGCGGCCCGGACCTACCTCCGCAACGCCTTCTTCGAGAACCGCCGCTACGACCTCTCACGGGTCGGGCGCTACAAGCTGAACCGCAAGCTCGGCCCGGAGATCGACAAGCTGGAACGACTGTTCCCCATGCTCGATCTCGACAAGCCGGAGATCGATCAGCCCGTGCTGTCGCGCTGTGAGGTGCTGGCCTCGGCCACCTACCTCCTGCACCTCATGATCGCCGAGCCCGGCTACCGCCTCGACGATCAGGACCACTTCGCCAACCGGCGGGTCCGTTCGGTCGGCGAGCTGATCCAAAACCAGGTCCGAATCGGTCTGTCCCGTATGGAGCGGGTGGTGCGTGAGCGCATGACCACCCAGGACGTCGAGGCCATCACCCCCCAGACCCTGATCAACATCCGACCCGTGGTTGCTGCCATCAAGGAGTTCTTCGGAACCTCCCAGTTGAGCCAGTTCATGGACCAGGTCAATCCTCTCTCGGGTCTGACCCACCGCCGTCGCCTCTCGGCCCTCGGCCCGGGCGGGCTCTCCCGGGAGCGTGCAGGCTTCGAGGTTCGTGACGTGCACTTCAGCCACTACGGCCGAATGTGTCCGATCGAGACCCCTGAGGGACCGAACATCGGTCTGATCGGCTATCTGTCGAGCTACGCCAGGGTCAACCCCTTTGGCTTCCTCGAGACGCCATACCGCAAGGTCACCGACGGTCAGGTCTCCGACGAGATCGTCTTCCTCACCGCTGATGAGGAGGAGGAGTACGTCGTTGCCCAGGCCAACGCCAAGCTGGATGACGACAACCACCTGCTCGATGATCGGGTTCTGGCCCGGCGCTCTCCACAGGCCGCATCACTGCGCGACCTGAAGTTGCAGCTCGAGCGCGACGTCTTCTTCGGCGCCACCACCGAGATCTCCCAGGTCCCCAAGGACGAAGTCCAGATGATGGACGTCTCGCCCAAGCAGATCGTTTCGATCGGTACCGGGCTCATCCCGTTCCTGGAGCACGACGACGCCAACCGGGCCCTCATGGGGGCCAACATGCAGCGTCAGGCCGTGCCCCTGCTGACGGCCGAGGCTCCCTACATCGGTACTGGCATCGAGCGCCGGGCCGCTTCCGACGCCGCCGACACCCTGATCTCCCAGGATGACGGCATGGTCATGGAGGCCGACGGCCGCCAGCTCATCGTCGAGTACAAGAACCTCGGTCGTCGGGTCCACCGGTTGCTGAAGTTCGACCGCTCCAACCAGGACACCTGCATCAACCAGAAGCCCCGGGTGGCTGCTGGTGATCGGGTATCGGTCGGCGATCTGCTGGCTGATGGCCCCTCGACCGACAACGGCGAACTGGCCTTGGGGAAGAACCTGGTCGTGGCGTTCATGCCATGGCAGGGCTACAACTTCGAAGACGCCATCATCCTGTCCGAGCGCCTGGTGCGCGACGACGTGTTGACCTCGATCCACATCAAGGAACACGAGATCGACGCCCGCGACACCAAGCTCGGGCCTGAAGAGATCACCCGTGACATCCCCAACCTGTCCGAGGACATCCTCGGCGACCTCGACGAGCGCGGCATCATCCGTGTCGGGGCCGATGTCGGGCCTGGCGATGTGCTGGTTGGCAAGGTCACGCCCAAGGGTGAGACCGAGCTGACTCCCGAAGAGCGCCTCCTGCGGGCCATCTTCGGTGAGAAGGCCCGTGAGGTTCGTGACACCTCGCTCAAGGTTCCCCACGGGGAGACGGGCAAGGTCATCGAGGTCAAGGTCTTCAATCGGGACGACAGCCATGAACTACCCCCCGGCGTCAACCAGCTGGTTCGGGTCTACGTGGCCCAGAAGCGCAAGATCAGCGTCGGTGACAAGCTGGCCGGCCGACACGGGAACAAGGGCGTCATCTCCCGGATCCTGCCGGTCGAGGACATGCCCCACATGGCCGACGGAACCCCGGTCGACATCATCTTGAACCCGCTGGGTGTTCCCAGCCGGATGAACGTCGGCCAGGTCCTGGAATCCCACCTGGGCTACGCCGCCCGCTGGGGTTGGGAAGTCGACGGAGAACGTGTCGGTGAGGCGCCCATGAGCGGCACCGAAAACAAGACCCGCCCCTTCACCACCCCCTCCACCCTTGTCGCCACCCCGGTGTTCGATGGGGCCAAGTGGGATGAGACGGAGCTGGCCGGATCCAAGCCGACGATTCAGAAGATCTTCGAGAATCTGAATCCGGAATCGGTGGATGGGGTTCGCCTCATTGGCCCCGATGGCAAGGCCACGCTCTACGACGGCCAGAGCGGCCAGGCGTTCGACAACCCGATCATGGTCGGGATCATGTACATCCTGAAGCTGTCGCACATGGTTGACGACAAGATTCACGCCCGGTCAACCGGCCCCTACTCCATGATCACCCAGCAGCCGCTTGGTGGTAAGGCTCAATTCGGTGGCCAGCGCTTCGGTGAGATGGAGGTGTGGGCCCTCGAGGCTTACGGCGCCGCCTATTGCCTCCAGGAGTTGCTCACCATCAAGTCCGACGATGTTCTGGGCCGGGTCAAGGTCTATGAGGCCATCGTCAAGGGCGAGAACATTCCCGAACCCGGCATCCCCGAGTCCTTCAAGGTGCTCATCAAGGAGATGCAGGCCCTGTGCCTCAACGTTGAGGTGTTGGCCGAGGATGGCAACGAGATCGAGATGCGGGAACTCGACGACGAGTTGTTCCGCACCGCAGAAGAGCTGGGAAT
>Ga0316190_10003794_pt1 | contig 10959 bp, 7 predicted proteins | sample Eddworburrow2_MG_FD_204929 | JGI IMG/M metagenome (GOLD analysis project Ga0316190, IMG submission 204929) | Coastal sediment microbial communities from Maine, United States - Eddy worm burrow 2 | ecosystem: Environmental > Aquatic > Marine > Coastal > Sediment | place: USA: Maine | collected... | reverse complement strand
ACAGAATCTAGCACTACCCAATACAACGATTTTTTCACGAGTGAGGCCGGAGCGGACGAGCACATCTTTCCTTAAATGGTTTTGGACAACGACGTAATCGAATCGATTAAACTTATGAAATCTCTGCCTTGATGACGTTCCAGCTTTATAGGATTCATTGGTATATAAGTAGACGCCGTGAGGGAGTGCCAGGGTTGGTATAGACTTCTCTTTAGCCGCCTCCAACAGCACGCTCACGACATATCTACTCGGAAATATATGGTCGAAACACAAAAGTTGTACTTCTCTTTCTTTCAGAAAGTGATGAGCCCAACTTTTTCTATAAAAACTAATTCGTGTCAGTTCATATAAAACACGACCGATACTCTGCGCTGCTAATTCGCTCAGGCGAGATAAAAGCAAAGGTTTTTCACGGCGATGAGAACTGTATTTGTTGCCTTTGGCGTAAAACCATTGAAAAAGACAATGCATGGTCTTATGGAGACCATTCGTTTCCTGCTCAAAAGCATCATAAATTAATTTTACTGTAACCCCTTGTTCTTTCAAAAACTTGAGACGGTAATCATTTTCAATGTCGTATTGTGGATTTATACAATAAACGGCAACTGGATAATTTTCATTCTTCATTCTCCACACTACTGGGGTAATATGATCCACGTCATTGAAGTGTCTCACGCAAAACAAATACATCACCCATGTCCTCAAAAGCGGATAGCCAAATTTAGTACTTGCCCATAAATCTCCCTAGACCTACTCTGGATAAATTCTAGCTCCTCCTGGGTGAGTGTCTTGTATCTTTCAAGCGTACTCTTGATAATCCCGTTTTTTTCTGCTTCAAAACTGGTGTTCGCTCTTATTGGATACTTATTAAAAGTGGGTTCCAACAAGATATCCTCAAATTTGATTTCTAGGAATTCAGCCAGATAGTGCATGACTGGCTTGGTCCTGGTGATCAAGTCTTCAAATGTCAGGATACAAACACGATCTCCATATCTCTCTTTGTTCCGCAATATTGCTCGGGCACTCTTTTGCCACAGGTCCACTCCATCCCGAATATCCCTGCAAATTCTAGGTTTGTGTCTGATCGCGGAAGGATACCAGTTTTTCGGATCTCTAATAATAGAAATCAATCTGCCGTCGGGATATATGTCGAAAAACGATTCCATATTATCCTTGGTCATTGCTAGTCTTGCGGTGAAGGCCGTAATGAACCTCTTTTGGCCGTAACTGTTTTGATTATTGAGCCAGGCGCCAAAATAAGAGGTCATATAACCGTCAAATACATCTCTGAGTGTTAGCGACTCGATTGCACAGAGGGCAGAAATAGAAAGAGAAAAGCGTCGTCTCGCTTTTTTTCCTTTTTATAGCCCTTTTTAAAATGACTGAGGACGCTGTACTCGAAGAGGGTTTCCAACCACCGGTTTGGGTCATCTTTCAGGTCTATTTTCGGCCAGGTATATTTCGTCGGATAACCAATCTTCAGTTCGTGGGGATGAGCGTGGAGTTCTGGATGACCATCAAAAAGTTGGCTTAGCAGAGTCCCGCCGGAACGCTGTATCTGGGAAATCAGAGCCAAGGGAGTGGTAACAGGCCGAGTGTGTTCTAGACACGCCTGGGACAAAGAATCCAAGTAGATTTTACTTTGGCTGAACTCCTGATTTATCTTTTTTGTTCGCGAAATGCTCATAATTTGCTCATCATAATAATCAATTAGACCCTGGTTAATTTCGCGCCTAACCTAACTTCTTACCCTTATTTTGTCAATGCTAACATACTGCTCGATCGGGTGCGATTGAATTGCGACTATTGATTGAATTTCTTAGCTCTAAACTCTAAGAGGAAGCCAAAATTTAAACCCCACTGAAAAGGCCAAAGAGGTCCTAAGGAAGGCCGTCGGAAACTGGCGCTATTGGTCTAGGAAGGATGACTCACAGCTATTTAAGACCGGCTATATGACCCGCATGCAGCTACCCGGCTGCGAAAATTCGCACCTCAGTCCGAAGTTGATTATTTAACCCAAACATCCCCAGGTCTGCAGTCAGAGACTGTCCATGAGGAGAAACCTTGACTCAATTCGATCTTTTATGAATAGTATGATCAGAACTTTTATTAAACGAGGATTAGTTTCCCCCAGGGAAATGGTTAAGTCTGCGAGGCTAATAATCCTTTGGGGAGACGGTATAAGGTGCATATATCTTGCAAAAGGCTCGGTTGAGACTCAGATTCTATTAGCGACGACTGATACTTTTTTCTGTGGCGATTTTCCCCTTCTCAAAGCTAAAAAAGCGCATAAATAAATGGTGCTATAGCACTGCTTTCTGTGAAAACGATGATGGCACCAAAAAGTAAAAGCATAAAAACAACGGGGAGCAGCCAGTAACGCTTTCTCATTTTCAAGAATTCCCAAAACTCTGTGATTATCGATTGATTGCCCATGCTATTCACCTAGTCTCGTTTCAAAAACCATTGTTTTGGTTGTGCTTTCTCGTTCAGGTATTTTACCAAAATCAGCAAAAAAACACAGTTCTTAACCGGAAAAGGGTATCTGCTCTCTGAATTTCAACTCTCTTTTTGACTTCTTCAATACCTCAATTTTGGGATCCATGCAGTGATAGCAACCTGTGGGAATAGACGAGATCGACAACAGCGCTAGCCAGAGGGCTCTTCTTTCTTAAAAAACTAATAAGGACAGAATTTACAAATCAGAGATCTCTTATTTTTACAACAGAGGCTGAATAGATTCTAATATTTTTTCCGCAAATTTTTCGGCGGCGAGATCATTATAATGACAAAAGTCAACATAAAGCGTTTCTTTAGATTCTGAAAAAATATATGAGAGATCGACAAATTGAAAAGGTTTTTCAGTTTCCCGAAAGGCATCATAGAACTCATGTTCCTTTTGCCCATATGTTCGCATGAGATCTTTACTATCGTATTTCCTCGCAATGCGACTCATTTCTTCTTCTGTCCAGTTCGTTTTATAGTGGGGAGTTGGTTGTAAAAACATAATGAATCTCGCTCCATTCATTGTGCTAATTTGATCAGTTGCCGCGTAATGAGTTGCTGCAATCTTTGCCCTCTGTTTGATACTGGTAAAAGCCTCCCTTCGGAGGTTGGGTTTGGAAGGCCCAGCAGGCGATCGAGATTCCTCCTTTTTCTTAAACTTATCAAATTGGCGATAAAGCAAATCATAGGTATGTGACCATGAACGGAGTTTACTTGTTAGGTTAATGAGCATAAATTCTCCTCTCTCCGCCCTGTGTACCGTGGATACCGCGTTATTCCATACATGTTTACCCAGAAAGGCGCCTTCCACTGTTGGGTCATTAATGGCTCCACTGGCTTCATTCACTCCACTTACTGTCAGTACAAGGTCGGCATGGTTTTCAGCGAAGAATCGATCAATCAGCAGCATCTCTTGAAATGACTTGCCACCCCTCAATGCTAAATTTACCACTTCGGCCCGTATGTTTAGCCGCTCGTTAATTAGCCGTTCTAGAATCGATGGAACAGTCGATGAATTATCAGAAGAGCCGATTCCAAAGATTGTACTTCCACCCGTAACAACGATTGTGATGTCTGGGTGTGCATGGGCATAAGAAGGAGTAACAGAATACCCATTCTCATCTGTCACCAACCTCATCCCCTTTACGGGCCCCTTGCTGATCTCAAGGTTAAAATTTGGCGCATGAACATACCCGAGATAGGGGTGATAGGGATTACGCACTTGCCCTACTCTGTCACGATAAGGTCCCTTCCTTTTCGTAAGCTTTATGATTGTAAAAGAAAACAGCTCCATTGCAACCAAGGAGAGAATGACAAGCACGCACCAAAAAAAGTAGAGCTTGATCTTACCAGTTTTGGGATGTGATGGATTCGATTCAGTATTTCTGACTATGGCATTCCTCACTAGTCGCCCCTCTTCTTTTTCGCGCCTAACCTAACTTCTTGCCCTTATTTTGTCAATGCCAACATATTGTTTGACGGCTTCGTAAAAAGCTCCATGTGGGGTGTTGCGCTTCATCTTTCGTCACTGCGGCGCACCCATAAGTGCGCCTCATTCCAAAAGATTTTTCGCGCTCGCTGCGCTCCGCTCAGTCCCACCACTTGGTGGCGGGTTCCCAGTTTCGCGCGCCTTGCATCTGGAGCTTTTTACTGTGCCGTCTCCTTGAGAGGTTTTTACGAAACCATCATTTTTAAGATTTGGTGGAATCAAGGTTCACCAAGTGCCCTTCCCTATAACCTTTGGGAACTATCATCATTGGCAATGCTTGACAGGAAATCTTTTTTCAAGCTAGTATTCCATCGCGCTCAAAGGAAATAAAAGGCAGCAGTTAGGTTTGCGACGTCTACTCTAGAATAGCATTAAATTTATCCTTGAAAGCCGTATCCCGAGTCGGTAGCTGTCTACAGGCAAATGAAATATCAGGTGAGAGCATGAGTGCGGCCGTTAAAGGAACGCTGATTATCCCGGTTGAGAATCAGGTGCGGGAGCTTGACCCCAAGCTCTTACTCGCCTATATAGCAGCAAAACGCGGGTTTTCTTGTATACTTGGCTTCCGCCGGGAGATACACTTCCGCATCTCGTCTTTTCCGCCGGGAATATACCTCTCCAAGAGCATGACCGCAGCCAGTGACTTGATGTTTCAGATTATGCGAAAGCTCGGCCATGAGATCGTGGCTTGGGACGAAGAAGCTCTTGTCCACTTGCCGCCTGATACCTATTTCTCTCGTCGGTTATCTCCTGTGGCAATGGCATTCGTCTCCCATATGCTGGCTTGGGGCCAAGACAACGCCGAGCTGTGGCAACAATTTCCCCACTTGCCAGATGGTGCAGAGATCCATGTCACGGGAAATCCTCGTAATGACTTGCTGCGGCCTGAGATCCGCCACTATTACGAAGAGACGGTGGGAGAGTTGAGAGAGAGATACGGCGATTTCATTCTCATTAACACTAATTTCAATCACGTGAATGCCTTTTATCCGGAACTAAACCTTTTCGTGCCCAACGAAAAACCGGGAGGAGAGCCCAGGCATGGTCGGGCTGCAAAGGGCATGACCAGGGAGTATGCCGAAGGATTGAGGGATCACAAACAGGCGATCTTTGAAAAATTCCAGCAACTCATACCTACCGTTGAAAAAGCTTTCCCGAAATACAACATTGTTGTCCGGCCTCACCCCACGGAAAATCAAGAGATTTATCGTCAGATCGCTGCAGGGTGTGAGCGAGTGGAAGTAACCAATGAGGGCAACGTGGTCCCCTGGCTCATGGCCGCAAGGGCGCTCATCCATAACGGCTGCACTACCGGAGTGGAAGCCTATGTAATGGGCATCCCGGCCATCTCCTATAGGGCGTCAGTGAATGATTTTTACGACTTAGGCTTCTATCGTTTACCCAATCTGCTCAGTTACCAGTGCTTTGACTTCGAGGAGTTGCGGCTGATCTTGGGGAAGATTCTTGCCGGGGAACTGGGAGCTGCGGTTGGAGACGAACGCAAAAACCTTGTTAATCGGCATTTGGCGGCACTGGACGGTCCCTTGGCCTGTGAGCGCATCGTGGATGTTTGCGAAAAGATAACTGGTGGGCAATTCGAAAGGTCAAAACCAAGCTTACTCGATCGTTTGACCGGCTACTGCATGGCAAACATGCGTACCCTAAAAAGAAAGATCAAGGCGCATCTTCCCCGTGCCCAAAATAAACCCGAGTTTCACCGACATCGTTATCCTGAGGTTTCCCTGGAGGAGATGCGAGTGCGGGTGTCACGGTTGCAACATGTACTAGGCTATAGCGAAGAGCTGAAGGTGGAACAGATACACGATAAGTTCTTTCGGGTTTGCAGCGGTAGCGCCCTTGACACCTGATGTTCAACCGGGCTAATATCCGCCGCTGCTGAAGAGATATCTACATAACTCTGATATTTTACTGACCGCCAGCTTGAGACTTAGTCACAAATGCATGATCTGAGCAGGCCTCCGTTCGTGGGCTTTGAGACTGACTAGATGTCTAGTAAGATAATGAAAGCAAAAAAAACAATACTGATCTTTCCAGTGGAGAATCAGGTACGCGAACTTGACCCCAAGCTTCTGTTAGCTGTTATCGCAGCTAGGCGTGGATTTTCCATAGTGATCGGCTCACATCGAGAGATAGACTTACGCATTGCTTTTTTTCCTAGAAGTATATATCTCAACAAAAGCTTTACAATTCGCAACCTTAAGATGTTCCGCATCATGCATAAGCTCAGGTGTGAAATCGTGACCTGGGACGAAGAAGCGCTTGTGCACTTGCCTCCTGAGATGTATTACTCGCGCCGCCTTTCTCCCTTAACATTGAAGTACATATCCCATTTGTTTGCATGGGGTCAAGATAACGCCGAGCTGTGGCGTCAGTATCCCGAATTTCCAGCCGGATTACCAATCCATATAACCGGCAATCCTCGCAGCGATATGATGCGGCCTGAAATGCGTGTTTTTTACGACAATGACGTTAAAGAAATTCGCAACCTTTACGGGGAGTTCATCCTCATTAACACCAATTTCAATCACGTAAATGCCTTTTTCCCCAGCCAGAATCTGTTTCAGCCCGCGAAAGAACCTGCAAAAGAACCGAAGTTTGGTAAAGCTGGGCGAGGGATGACCCCTGAGTACGCCAGAGGATTGCGTGATCACAAGCAGGCCATCTTCGAAGCCTTTCAGCGCCTCATCCCGGATCTTGAACGGGCTTTTCCGCGTTACCAGATAATTGTCCGTCCTCATCCAACGGAGAGTCAAGATATTTATAAAAAAATCGCTGCCCGCTGCGAGCGGGTGCGGGTTACCAACGAGGGAAACGTAGTCCCCTGGCTCATGGCCACGAATGCTCTCATTCACAACGGCTGTACCACCGGCGTTGAGGCGTTGGTAATGGGCGTTCCTGCCATCAGCTACAGATCGAGTGTCAATGAATATTACGATTATGGCTTTTACCGTTTACCCAACTTGCTGAGTCACCAATGTTTTGACTTCGAGGAGTTGCAGATAACTCTCGGGAAGATTCTCGCCGGCGAACTTGGAGCTGTTGATGAAGAAGAACGAAAGGAATTAATTGACCACCATTTGGCTGCGCAAGACGGCAAGCTTGCCTGCGAACGGATTATTGATGTCCTAGAGCAGATGATGGAAGGCCGCTCCGAACTGCCGAAGCCTGTCTTATTCGACCGGCTTGGCGGCTGGAGCAAGGCACAGGGACGCCGCCTGAGAAAATGGTTCAATTCATATCTCCCAGGATCGCATGCTCCACCGGAGTTTCATCGTCATCGTTATCCTGAGGTCTCTCTAGAAGAAATGCGAGCGCGAGTGGCACGGTTTCAGCAGATCCTAGGCGACAGTAAAGAACTACAGGTAGAAAAAATATTTGATCATATATTCAAGATAAGCCTTTGAGTGCGAGTCGGAAATAAACAGCATTTATTATGAAATGATGTGAACAGGATTAATTATTTTCTCAATAGAAAGAAGATTCAATCAGACGGTGGATCATGGCCTTAGCCTCCGAATCGCCGGGCAAGGAAATTGTTCAGGCGATTGTTCGATTTGCGTAGGAAGCTTATTAGAGATCTGACATCCGACGTTATTTTCTCCGATGGATATAACATGAACGCGCTGCATACTTTTCAGCTATCATTTGCAGACTAATGGGAGGTCACGCAGGAGCATGAAGGGAGTCAAAGCTACATTGCTTATGCCCGTTGAGAATCAGGTCCGTGAACTTGATTCCAAGCTCTTGCTTGCTTGTATCGCCGCAAGGCGTGGATTTTCCTCGGTGATCGGTCCCCGCCGTGAAATGCATATTCGTATACGCTCTTTTCCCAGGTCCATATACCTCGCCAAAAGCATACCAAAACACAGCAACATCATATTTCAGATTATGCGTAAGCTTGGTCATGAAATAGTGGCGTGGGACGAAGAAGCGCTCGTCCACCCGCAAGCGGAGACCTACTACAGGCGGAGAGTCTGTCCTCTGGGGATGAGGCATCTTTCCCACATTTTTGCCTGGGGTGAAGATAACGCGGAGTTGTGGCGCCAATATCCCGACTTACCCAACGGAATTACGATTCATATCACAGGAAATCCGCGTGGCGATCTGCTGAGACCTGAAATGCTCGGTTTTTATGAAAGAGATGCTGACGAGCTCCGCAGGACCTACGGCGAGTTCATTCTAATTAACACCAATTTTAATCATGTCAATGCCTTTTCTCCCGACCTGAATCTCTTCCGACCTGTTGAGAAACCTGGGGAGGAGCCCAAGCTCGGCCGGGCAGCCAAGGGCATGAGCCGCGATTACGCTGAAGGATTGCGTGATCACAAACAGGCTATCTTCGAACACTTCCAACGACTTATTCCATCCCTTGAACAAGCATTCCCGAACTACACGATTGTTGTTCGACCTCATCCCACAGAAAAACAGGACACCTATCATAAGATCGCTGCTGAGTGCGAGCGGGTTCAGGTAACCAACGAAGGCAACGTGGTCCCCTGGCTCATGGCTACCAGGGCTCTTATTCATAATGGCTGTACCACTGGGGTTGAGGCCCACGTGATGGGTGTTCCCGCCATATCCTACAGGGCACCGGTTAACGATTACTACGACTATGGTTTTTACTATCTACCTAATCGGCTGAGTCACCAATGTTTTGACGTCGAGGAGTTGCGGGTTACCCTGGGGAAGATCCTCGCCGGCGAACTGGGAGCTGCTGATGGAGAAGAACGCAAAGCGCTTATTGATCGTCATTTGGCGGGCCAGGCCGGTCCCTTGGCCTGTGAGCGTATGCTCGATGTGCTCGAAGGCATCATGGAGGGTAAAATCGCATTATCACCGCCCTCAGTACGAGATCGCCTAGAAGGCTGGTCCATGTCAACCGTTCGCACGCTGATAAAGCGATCCAAGGAACGTCTTCCTGGTTCCCATAACCGACCAGAGTTTCAACGCCATCGGTATCCGGAAGTTTCCCTTGCGGAGATGCGCAGGCAAACATTCAGATTGCAGCAAATACTCGGGAACAGGAAAGAACCTAGTGTCGAACAGATATCCGGTCAATTTTTTAGAATCAGCGGTTGACCGAATATATAATGTTTACAATGCTGCTGTATTTGAAAGATTCGCGTAGCCGTTTTATGATGGTCTTGGCCAGTAGATTTTACCAACTCATCGAGCCTAGCCCTGTCTAGGAAGAGTCGAGCCGTCAACTCAATCTGGTTTACTCTATAATCAGTGTTGGAGAATCAACATGAAGGTCTTGATTCTGGGGACTGGAAAGTCCGGAACTACTGCCCTGTTGTACAAGGTTGCCACAGGGCTGCCGAATTGCAAAGTTTTTTCAGGAGGTCGACCTGGAAAATACTCGGGCGATTATGAGAACGTTGTCTACAAGCATACCTACGAAGAACGCAAGGGTAAGAGTTTCGATCTCTATAAGGAGCATTTGCAGAAAGAGCTTTACGACCGTAAAATCTGGATAGCGAGAGATCCTCGGGATGCCGCTGTTAGCCGCATGCTTTATAGGTGGCACAAGTTTTACTGGTGGCACAGGGGCTATGCGGAAAAAAAGAAACAATACCTGGCCCATCTGGATCTCGTATTGAAAAAGGAGCGGGAGCCGAGATCCATCCCCTTCCACCTCATTTGCCGCTACGCTGGTTACAACGGTTGGCCAATCAGCACAGAGGAAGTGGTGGTGGAGGAAAGGGTTCGATACAAGCGAATGCGCGATTTTGTTAAGAGCCTTGGAAAAGAATGGTTTTTTTTCACCTTCGAGGACATGGTAGGCAAAAATTTTGACGGCTTGAATCAATACCTCGGTTTTCAGGCAGGAGAAGAGGCAGAGGTACCGACATCCACGGGCAAAGCGAAGGTGGTTAGAAAGAAGGCCGTGGGCGACTGGCGCCATTGGTTCACCGAAGAGGATGTGGACCTATTCACGCCCGCTTACTTGCCTTACATGGAGGCAATCGGCTATGATTGCAACGATTGGGCTCTCAGTCCAAATCCTGTCATTGAACCAGAGTACTCATCAATGTACATGAAGAGTCTGCCCAAGAGAAAACCGTTCGATCTAATTCGCAACTTAACAGACAGGGTGGGACGGCGCTTGCTAAAAAGAGGTTAAACCTAAATAGTGACTTTCTAATCTGTGGCGATTTTGAATTATGAGGATGTTGCTTTCTTGGGAAGCAGTCAAGGCACTGGAGAAAATGTTGGTTAACTGGGGGGAGTAGCGCGGCATGGATATAAGAGGGCGCAGGATACTTGTCATAGGTGGAGCCGGACTCATCGGATCTCACGTTGTCGAAGAGCTGCTCAATGAAGATATCAAGGAAGTGATCGTTTATGACAATTTTTGCCGCGGCACCCATGAAAATTTGCAGGAAGCGTTAAGAGATCCACGCTGCCGAATTTACGAAATCGGCGGAGACATCCTTCAAACAGACATTTTAAATGCAGCCATGGAAGGCGTGGATGGCGTCATCCATCTGGCTGCTTTATGGCTGCTTCAGTGCCATGAATATCCAAGGGCGGCTCTTGACGTAAACATTCGGGGAACGTTCAATGTGCTGGAAGCCTGCGTCGCAAATCATATCAAGCGCTTGGTTTATTCTTCCTCAGCCTCTGTTTATGGCGACGCGGTCGAGGAACCTATGACCGAAGCGCACCCTTACAACAACTGGACGTTTTACGGTGCCACCAAGATTGCTGGCGAGCATATGTTCAAGGCCTATCACAGACGCTACGGCTTGGAGGGTGTCGCCTTGCGCTACATGAACGTTTACGGTCCCCGGCAGGATTATAAAGGCACTTACATAGCCGTCATGATGAAAATTCTCGATAATTTGGACAAAGGAAAACCTCCCATTGTTTATGGAGACGGCAGCCAGGCCTATGATTTCATTTACGTATCAGACGCAGCGCGGGCAAACGTATGCGCA
>Ga0316190_10003793_pt1 | contig 10961 bp, 11 predicted proteins | sample Eddworburrow2_MG_FD_204929 | JGI IMG/M metagenome (GOLD analysis project Ga0316190, IMG submission 204929) | Coastal sediment microbial communities from Maine, United States - Eddy worm burrow 2 | ecosystem: Environmental > Aquatic > Marine > Coastal > Sediment | place: USA: Maine | collected... | reverse complement strand
GAAGGTTCTGGTGGAGCAGATGCGGGAACAGATTCAGAATGTGGAATAGCTGATGGTCGAGAATACGGTGGTACAGGGTTCATTGTTTATTGTGGCGGCGCCATCGGGTGCCGGTAAGACCAGCCTGGTCAAGGCGCTGGTCGATAGTTTGCCTGGTTTGGTGGTGTCCCTGTCGACGACGACCCGGCCGCAGCGTCCCGGTGAGGTTGATGGTGTTGATTATCATTTTGTTGATAAGTCGGTTTTTGAGATCGAGGCGGCGGCGGGTCGCTTTCTTGAGTATGCCCAGGTCTTTGATAATTACTATGGTACTTCGCGTGATATCGTTCAGGCGCATCTTGATCAGGGTCTGGATGTAATCCTGGAGATTGACTGGCAGGGGGCTCGTCAGGTACGTAAATTGCTGCCGGATTGCCGCAGTATTTATATCCTGCCGCCATCCAGGCCGGTGTTGGAGCAGCGGCTGCGGGGTCGTGGGCAGGATGATGAGGCGCAAATCAAGCGCCGTATGAGCGATGCGGTTAGTGAAATGATTCATTATGACGAGTTTGATTATGTTATTGTTAACGATGACTTTGAGCAGTCAGCGAGGGAATTAGAGGCGGTTTTTGTTGGTCGGCGTCTCGAAATAGCCGTTCAAGCCCGGCGTCAGCGGGATTTGATTGCGCAACTGTTGTCTTAAGGGTGTTATTAAGTGCCCTGACCGTTGTATAATCAGCGGTTCGTCCCGCTCTGATTGGCGGGCATATGTATTTAAAGACCGATTTAAGTCTTAATTTAGAATAGAGGTATACCAATGGCTCGAGTGACCGTTGAAGATTGTCTGGATAATGTGGATAACCGTTTTGATCTGGTGTTGGTGGCGTCCAAGCGTGCGCGACAGTTGGCGAATGGTAAGGATGCAACCCTGGGTTGGGAGAATGATAAGTCAACCGTAGTTGCCTTGCGTGAAATCGCTGAGGGTAATATTAGCGCCAAGATTATGGATGATATATCTGCTCGTGAACATGCTGAGCAGTCGCGGGTTGCGGAAGAAGAGTTGTTGCAGGAGCAGGTCGAGAATCAGGGCGCGTCTCCCGCGGCATAAACGGGTGCACCCTGGTGGGCGCGACGGGTCTTTGATGGGCCTTTCTGAATGATCGCTGTTCGGGCTTATCGATAATAATCCGGGTTTCGCGTCATGGTTTGCTTCAGGGTTTGATCTGAATAGGCGGCTGATATGACGCAGGTTTCTGCCAATCCATCGAATGAGCATCGTTCCCGGCCGGATGTTATGGCCGCTGAGCTTTGTGATATTCTGCGTGATTATCTGGATGTGGCTCAGATTGATAGTGTTTTTCAGGCATATCAATTTGGGGCTAAGGCCCATGAGGGGCAGTTACGCCAATCCGGCGAAGATTATATCTGCCATCCCCTGGCAGTTGCTCGTATCCTGGCCGGGATGCGAATGAATACCGAATGTATTGTTGCCGCTATTCTTCATGATGTGATTGAGGATACCGGAATTACCAAGACTGAGATTGCGGAGCGTTTTGGTGATGAGGTTGCCGGGCTGATTGACGGTGTTAGTAAGTTGGCTCAAATTCAGTTTGAAAGTCGTCTTCAGGCCCAGGCTGAAAACTTTCGCAAAATGGTATTGGCGATGGTTGAGGATATTCGTGTCATCATTATTAAATTGGCCGATCGCTTGCATAATATGCGTACCCTGGGGGCCATGCGGCCGGATAAGCGTCGTCGTATTGCCCGTGAGACGCTGGAGATTTATGCCCCGATAGCCAATCGCCTGGGTATGAATACGATGCGCATTGAGTTACAGGACCTGGGTTTTTCCGAGTCTTATCCGTTGCGTTATCGCATTCTGTCGGATGCGGTAAAGCGGGTGCGCGGTAATCGCAGTGAGGTGGTGTCAAAGATTCAGGGTGCTATCGAGAATCGTTTGAAGGATGAAGGCCTGGATGCCCGGATTGAAGGTCGGGAAAAACATCTATATAGCATCTATCAAAAAATGAAGGCCAAGCGCCTGTCCTTTAATGATGTTCTGGATGTCTATGCCTTCCGAATTATTGTTGATAGTGCGGACAGTTGTTATCGAGTGTTTGGTGCGGTGCATAGCCTGTATAAACCAGTGCCGGGAAAATTCAAGGATTATATCGCTTTACCCAAGACCAATGGTTATCAGTCATTGCATACGGTGCTGTTTGGACCTTATGGCTTGCCGATTGAGGTTCAGATTCGTGCCGATGATATGGACAAGGTGGCCGAGGCCGGTGTAGCTGCGCACTGGATCTATAAGATGAGGGATGGTGCTAGTAGTAGCGCTCAGGCCAGCGCCAGAGACTGGATGCGGGGTTTGCTGGAGATTCAGAAAAATGCGGGCGACTCCCAAGAATTTCTTGAGAGCGTTAAGATAGATTTATTTCCGGATGTAGTTTATGTCTTTACGCCGCAGGGCAATATAATGGAATTGACGCGGGGTTCAACGGCCGTTGATTTTGCCTTTGCTGTTCATACCGATATTGGTAATAGTTGTGTTGCCGCCAAGATTGATCGCCGTCTGGCCCCGTTAAGCTCTGCTTTGTTTAATGGGCAAACGGTAGAGATTATTACGGCACCGGGTGCCCGACCTAATCCCGCCTGGTTAAACTTTGTTGTGACCGGTAAGGCGCGGGCGACGATACGAAGCTATTTGAAAAATCTAAAAAGTAATGAGGCGGCTGGTCTGGGACGGCGAATGGTCGATCAGGCCTTGAAGAGTTACCAGATGAACATTAATAATCTTCCGGATGCGGCTATTGCGGCATTACTGGCGGAGGTTGCCTGCAATTCGATGGATGAGTTGTTTGTCGAGGTAGGTTTGGGTAATCAGCTGGCGCCCTTTATCGCCAAACGGGTGGCTGAAGATGCGGCCTCAGCATCGACGGCGGTATCAACGCAATCTATTCGTCATGCCTGGACTCGATATATGCCCTCCTGGCTGGGTGGGGCCGGAGAGCAACCGGTTTTATCGATAAAGGGTACCGAGGGCATGGTTATGAGCTATGCCAAGTGCTGTTATCCTATTCCCGGCGACCCCATTGTCGGTTTCGTTTCGGCCGGGCGCGGTATTGTTATTCATCGGGAGTCTTGTAAGAATTTGGCCGATGTTCGTAATCGTCCTGAAAAATGTATCGAGGTTCAATGGGATTCTGAGAGTGAGGGCGAGTATCCCGTTGAAATCAGGGTTGATGTGTTGAATCGCCTGGGTGTTCTGGCAACGCTGGCCACGGCGATTTCTGATCAGGGTGCCAACATTAATCATGTGGATATCGAGGATCGTGATGGGCGTATCAGCTCGTTGGGTTTTACTATTACGGTGCGTGACCGTCAACATCTGGCCGTAGTCATGCGCCATATGCGGGCACTTGAACAGGTCACCCGTATCAAACGGCGCAGTTAGAATATTCGTTTGCGTGTTTATTTTATTGTTAAGCAGTTTATTTCAGGAGAGCATGATGGCGCGGGAGATTATTAAAACCACAGGGGCGCCGAGCGCGATAGGTACCTATTCGCAGGCGGTCAGGGTTGATAATACGGTGTATTTATCGGGCCAGATAGGCCTGGATCCGGAATCCATGGAGATGGTTGATGGCGGTATTGAGGCACAGATAACCCGGGTATTTGATAACCTGCAAGCCGTGACGCAGGCGGCTGGTGGTGATCTGGGTGATATTGTGAAATTGAATATCTTTCTTGATGACTTGTCACATTTTTCCATCGTCAATGAAATTATGGCTACCTATTTCCAGGAACCCTTTCCTGCCCGGGCGGCGGTAGAGGTGGCTGCCTTGCCGCGGGCTGCCCTGGTTGAGATGGATGCCGTTATGTATTTGGCATAGGTATTTATTGTTTGTTGTGATGGCCTATGATCAGCTATGACCAGTGTAGTTAATCGTCCCCGCTCCGCTTCCGCTCGTCGTCAGTTGTCGCTGTCGTTGCAATCACCGCTGCAACAGTTGCATGGTGTCGGAGAGCGGACGGCGGAGAGTCTGGCGCGATTGGGGCTGCGATATGTGCGTGATTTATTGTTTCATTTACCGCTTCGTTATCAGGATCGTAGTCAAATAATTCCGTTGGGCATGTTGGCGGCGGGCACTGAGGTGCTGGTCGAGGGCGAGGTGTTATTGTCAGAGTTGCGCTACGGGCGGCGGCGTATGTTACTGGTTAAGGTGGGCGATGGCACGGGCATGCTGATGTTGCGGTTTTTCCATTTCAGTACACGACAGCGTGAAGGTCTGGAGCGAGGGCAATGGCTGCGATTGTTTGGTGAGGTGCGGGCTGGCGGTGGTGGTCTGGAGATGGTGCATCCGGAATATCAGTGTATTGAAGAAAGGGCAACCCTGGCGCTGGAATCAGATTTAACACCGGTTTACCCGATGGGCGATGGTGTGCGTCAGGCCTTGCTGCGAAAGTTGATGGCGCAGGTCTTGATGTTGGTCGCGCCACTGCCGCTTGCCAGTGCACATTCACAACAAGTGGCCACAGAGATGCTGGAGTGGCTGGATGAATCGGAGCGTGGTGAGCTGGGTTTAATGACGCTGGATGAGGCGCTAGCTACCGTGCATAGGCCGGCTAGTGATATCGAGCTGTCATTGTTGCGTGAATGTCGTCATCCGGCGCAGCGACGGCTGGCCTTTGAGGAATTATTGGTGCAGCAATTTAGTTTTCTTCAATTGCGGGAGCGGGTCCGTCGTCAGCATGCACCATTATGTATGGGCGATGGACGTTGTTTGCCGGGGCGGTTGCAGGCGGGGCTGGCCTTTGCATTGACGACGGCGCAGCAGCGCGTTATCGCTGAAATTAATCATGATTTATCCTGTCATAGCCCAATGCAGCGCCTGGTTCAGGGTGATGTCGGCTCCGGTAAGACAGTGGTTGCGGCCATGGCGGTGTTGCAGGTTGTGGAGTCCGGTTTTCAGGCGGCGGTGATGGCACCGACAGAGATATTGGCCGAGCAGCATTTTAAGGCCTTTTGTGACTGGTTGCAGCCATTGGGTATTGAAGTGGCCTGGTTGTCGGGTAAATTGAAGGGTAAAGGGCGTGAGCAGATGTTGGAGAAAATTGGCACTGGCCAGGCTCGGGTGGCGGTAGGCACCCATGCGCTCTTCCAGGAGCAGGTAGTATTTGATCATCTGGGACTGGTTGTGATTGATGAGCAGCATCGTTTTGGGGTTCATCAGCGTTTGGCTTTGCGGGAAAAGGGGCGTCGCCACGGACTCTTTCCGCATCAGTTGATAATGACCGCTACTCCGATACCGAGAACCATGGTGATGACGGCCTATGCCGATCTGGATACCTCGGTCATTGATGAATTACCACCTGGACGGCAGCCGGTGCAGACTATTAGCGTGCCTGATACCCGGCGTGATGAAATTTTGCAGCGGGTGGAGCATGCCTGCAATCAGGGGCGTCAGGTCTATTGGGTCTGTACACTGATAGATGAATCAGAAGTATTACAGTGTCAGGCGGCGACTGAAACGGCGACTCTGTTGGCAGAGGCCTTGAGTAATGTGCGCGTTGGATTAATTCATGGTCGCCTGAAGGCCAATGATAAAGAGGAATTGATGGCCCGTTTTAAGGCGGGTGAGATTGATTTGTTGGTGGCGACAACGGTGATTGAGGTGGGTGTCGATGTCCCTAATGCCAGTTTAATGGTGATAGAGAATGCCGATCGCCTGGGTTTGGCCCAATTGCATCAATTGCGTGGACGGGTGGGGCGAGGATGCCAACGTAGTAGCTGTGTATTAATGTATCATCCGCCATTGGCTCAGCGCGGCCGTGATCGTCTGGCCATCTTGCGAGAGAGCAATGATGGTTTTGAGATCGCCCGCCGTGACTTAGAGTTACGCGGCCCTGGTGAGGTGCTGGGGACGCGTCAGACGGGTGAATTACAATTTCGTGTTGCGGATCTGGTTCGTGATCAGGATATGATTCCAGTTGTTAATCGGCTTGCTGGGCGCTTGTTTGAGAAGACGCCGCAGCGTGTAAAGCCGATTGTTGAACGTTGGTTAGGGACGTCGGCCCAGTATGGTGAGGTATGAAAAAAGAGTGCTGAGGGATGAGAATGGTTGAATGTCTGACATGAAAGATAATTTGCTTGCTGCCGGGCGTTGGCGAGATGCCAGTGCTGTATTGCAGCGGAATCTGCCAGCTGCAATGCAGGATTGGCTGTTCGATGCCGGTTCGCTGACCTTGCGTCTGCAGCAGGCCTGTGCTGATCGCGCGGACGGTGGGTTTGCGGTGCGGGTTTTATCTCAGCAACGTCGGCGTCCGCTACGCGATGAGCGGCAACTATTGGCGATGCCTGAATATGAGTTTGCCCTGGTAAGGCAGGTGCAGTTGTTATGTATGGGCCGGCCCTGGGTGTTTGCCCGAACGGTTGTGCCGTTGCGTTCATTGGTAGGACGGGGGCGGCGCCTCGCCTGTTTGGGTAACCGGCCCTTGGGGGCGATGTTGTTTGCGGATAAGAGTGTTTGTCGTAGTCGCCTGCAGATTGCTCGGTTGACGGCCGGTGATGAGGTATTCTCATGCGCAATCAAAGGCTTGACGTTGGTGCCCGACGAGATTTGGGGGCGTCGGTCACTTTTTCATTATGCCGGTCGGCCATTGCTGGTTAATGAAATTTTTTTGCCGGATGTTGGGTGTTATCATGCCCGACAGGCCGCCTGAGCGGGTAAGGTTATGGGGCGTTTGCTGGAGCGCGGTCTACAATATTATTTGTTGATGCGGTTTGATCGGCCCATTGGCATCTTTTTATTATTGTGGCCTACATTGTGGGCGCTGTGGATAGCCGCCGAGGGGGTGCCGGATGGCGATGTCTTGACGGTATTTGTGTTGGGGGTGGTTTTGATGCGGGCGGCGGGTTGTGTCATTAATGATATTGCTGACCGGGATTTTGATCCGCATGTCAGTCGTACCCAGGGGCGGCCCATTGCTGCGGGGCGGGTTGGTGTTAAAGAGGCCTTGGCGCTATTTGCTTTTTTGTGTCTGTTGGCCTTTGCGTTGGTGCTGACAATGAACCGGCTGACCATCATGCTGGCCATTGTCGGCGTGGTGTTGGCCGCGATCTATCCGTTTGTTAAGCGCTACACGCATTTGCCCCAGATTTTTCTGGGCATGGCCTTTGGCTGGTCGGTACCCATGGCCTTTGCGGCCCAGACCGGCACGGTTCCGGTTGTTGCCTGGCTTGTCTTTATTGCTACCATCCTGTGGGCTACAGCCTACGATACGATGTATGCCATGGTTGATCGTGATGACGATGTGCGCGTCGGCGTGAGATCGACAGCCATATTATTTGGTGATGCCGATCGTGTCATTATTGCCTTTATTCAAGGGCTATTAATATTTGTATTGATTATGATCGGCCAGCGCCAGGCGCTGGGTCTTTATTATTATGCGAGTTTGTTGTTTGCCGTCGGTTTTTTACTGTATCAGCAATACCTGATTCGGGCGCGGGTACCGAGCCAGTGTTTTCGAGCCTTTTTGAATAATAACTGGTTGGGGCTTGCCGTATTTATTGGCCTGGTTTTGCAGTACCGTTAATCACGGTAAATTCTTAATGAATATTGGGAAGGAAAAGCTGTCTTCACTGGACTCCTCGGCTTAAAATACCCGCTCATGATGATTTTTTATATTCCCGGTGGCCCTTGTCATTTTTTCCGGCGTCTCAGGGCTTTGTTGAGGTACGGTTTTAATCATGTTGATGTCCATGTTGGCTATAGGTGCAGGATTTGTTCTGCTTGTCTGGGGTGCTGAGCGTTTTGTGCTTGGGGCCTCGGCGACAGCGCGTAATTTTGGTGTATCGCCCCTTATTGTTGGTTTGACCATTGTTGGTTTTGGGACCTCGGCACCGGAGATGCTGGTGTCTGGTATTGCATCCTGGGATGGTAATCCGGGGCTGGCTATTGGTAATGCGCTGGGTTCGAATATTACCAATATAGCCCTGGTGTTGGGCCTGGCTGCACTGGTTAAGCCCCTGACCGTACATTCACAAATGTTACGCCGTGAGCTGCCGGTGTTGCTGATGATTATGGTGTTGGCGCTGGTCTTGTTGCTGGATGGTGACCTGGGTCGTGGCGACGGCCTGTTGTTATTGCTGGGCATGGCGATGATGATTTATTGGCTGGTGATGTTGGGTCTGCGTTCCCGTGCTGACCCCATGACCTCTGAATATGATGCAGAGATGCCGAAACCGATGCCGGTATGGACTGCGTTGATGTGGCTGATTCTGGGTATGGTGGTGTTGTTTGTTGGTTCGCGTATTTTAGTGCATGGCGCGGTCGATATCGCCACGCAGATGGGTGTTAGTGATCTGGTTATTGGGTTGACAATTATTGCCATTGGGACCAGCCTGCCAGAACTCGCTGCGACGATTATGAGTGCCCTGCGTAATGAGCATGACATCGCAATTGGTAATGTCATTGGCTCTAATATGTTTAACCTGTTGGGTGTAATGGGTTTGCCGGGTTTACTGGCGCCGGGGCCTTTAGAAGCGGAGGTGCTGACGCGTGATTATCCGTTAATGATTGGCTTAACGCTGGCCTTATTTGTCATGGCCTATGGTTTTCGCGGTGGTCATGGGCGTATCAATCGTTGGGAGGCGGCGTTGTTGCTGGTCGTGTATGTTGGCTATATGTATATTATCTATCGTATGTCGATTTGATGCCGCGATTTCTATAAACCCAGGAGAACGGATGTGTTGACAGAAAATTTTGAGGTTGCCAATGTTAAATGTGAGGGTTGTGCCACGATAATAAAGACCGGGCTGCAGGGCATGAGCGGGGTTGAGACGATACAGGTTGATGTGGCCTCGGGTCGGGTTGAGGTGGCTGGCGCTGAATTGGCGCGGGACTTGATTCAGGCCAAGCTGGCCGAGCTGGGTTATCCTGTTCGTTAATATGGTGATGTTATGACTGAAAATGATGACCTGGATGGTGATGCCGTAGAGGCGCAGAAGTTAATGCAGCTGGGTCGGGCGGTGCTGGAAATTGAGGCGGCGGCCGTGTCTGCTCTGCAGCAGCGGGTCGATGAAAAATTTGTCGCGGCCTGTCGTTACATGCTGGCCTGCCGGGGTCGAATCGTGGTTGTTGGTATGGGCAAGTCTGGTCATATAGGCAGCAAGGTGGCGGCGACCCTGGCGAGCACTGGTGCGCCGGCATTTTTTGTCCACCCGGGTGAGGCCAGTCATGGTGATCTGGGTATGATTACGGCTAGCGATGTCGTGCTGGCCCTGTCGAATTCGGGTGAGACCGATGAAATATTGACAATTTTCCCCTTGATTAAGCGTCTCGGTGTACCGTTGATTACATTGACAGGTAATCCAGCTTCGCACATGGCGCGGGCAGCGACGGTTAATATTGATATCAGTGTTGAGAAAGAGGCCTGCCCATTGGGTTTGGCACCGACATCATCGACAACGGCAACCCTGGCTATGGGTGATGCACTGGCCGTATCGCTATTAGAGGCGCGGGGGTTTACTGCGGAGGACTTTGCCCGTTCTCATCCCGGTGGTCGCTTGGGTCGGCGTTTGTTGTTATTGATTGATGAAGTCATGCACGATGGTGAGCATATTCCACAGGTGGCTGAAACAGCGGGTTTGAGTGAAGCATTGGTGGAGATGTCGCAGAAGGGGCTGGGTATGACGGCGGTGACGGCTGACGATGGTCGTTTGGTCGGGATATTTACGGATGGTGATTTGCGTCGAGTGCTGGATCAGGGCATTGATGTTCATCAAGCGAGCATTAGAGAGGTGATGACGGCCGGTGGCAAGACGATAAGCCAGGGGGTGTTGGCTGCCGAGGCCTTGCAGGTGATGGAGGAATGCAAGATTAACGCATTGCTGGTTGTTGATGAGAATGGTCGTTTGGTCGGTGCGTTGAATATGCATGACTTGTTGCGTGCCGGCGTTGTTTGATGCGAGGTCTTAACGGATTATTGAGGAAGGATTATGCGGGAAATTAGGGAGCGGGCTGCCAGGGTTCGTCTGGTTGTTTTTGATGTAGATGGTGTTTTGACGGACGGTAGCTTGTTTATTGATGCCGATGGTCGTGAAATAAAGGCCTTTCATTCGCGTGATGGGCATGGAATGAAAATGCTGCAGCAGAGTGGTGTTGATATCGCCATTATTACCGGTCGAACATCGGATGTGGTTGAGCATCGTATGAAGAGCCTGGGTGTGAAATATGTCTATCAGGGGCAGGAGGAAAAGTTGCCGGCCTTTCTTGAGTTGATGGCCAAGTTGAACCTGGAGCCTGAGCAGGCGGCCTATGTCGGTGATGATGTGGTTGATTTGCCGGTTATGTGTCGGGTGGGTTTAGCCGTGGCGGTGCAGGATGCCCATGCCCTGGTCTGTCAGCATGCCCATTGGCAAACCAGCGAGCCTGGCGGTCGAGGTGCTGCGCGCGCGGTTTGTGAGTTGATTATGGCGGCGCAGGGATCGCTGGATGCCAGTTTACAGTCCTATATTGATACATCTACTTGATATCACGGGGTAGGGTGCGGGGCTGATGATAGGGTTGTTGGTAATGCGATGGCAGGGGGGTGAGCTGTTGTGTTGAGCCTTTTCAGACGGCGGCGTTTTTCGCTGATACTGGTTTTGTTGGCGGTTATTCTGGCCTGGTGGTTGGCGCGTGGCCCGGAGGATTTATTGTTTAGTCCTAAGCCGCTGTTGCGTCATGAGCCGGATTATTTTCTCGAGGACTTTAGTTTGATGGTGGCGGGGGACGATGGTTTTCCGCGATATCAGATGTCCGGCGTAAGTATGACACATTATCCTGATACCGATTCTGCCGTGCTAGAGCAACCCCGACTGGAGATTGTTAGTGCAGATGGCCGGCGCTGGGTTGTTACGGCTAAGCAGGCGGAGACGGAGAAGAATGGTGGCTTTGTTCGTTTGCAGGGTGAGGTGTCTATTCAGAGTGAAGGTG
>Ga0316190_10003789_pt1 | contig 10965 bp, 8 predicted proteins | sample Eddworburrow2_MG_FD_204929 | JGI IMG/M metagenome (GOLD analysis project Ga0316190, IMG submission 204929) | Coastal sediment microbial communities from Maine, United States - Eddy worm burrow 2 | ecosystem: Environmental > Aquatic > Marine > Coastal > Sediment | place: USA: Maine | collected... | reverse complement strand
CAGAACCAGCTGAACGACTGACCGGCGCCGAAGCGCTGATCCGAGCGCTCGAGTTCGAGAACGTCGAGCTCATCTTCGGGTACCCCGGCGGCTGCATCCTGCCGGCGTACGACCCCTTGATGGAGAGCCCGATTCGCCACGTGCTCGTGCGCCATGAGCAGGGTGCGGGCCACATGGCCGAGGGCTACGCCCACGTGTCTGGCAAGCCCGGCGTTGCCATGGTCACCTCGGGGCCTGCGGCGACCAACCTGGTCACCCCACTGATGGATGCCTACATGGACTCGGTGCCGATGGTCGCCATCACCGGCCAGGTCGGCACCGCAGCGATCGGTTCCGATGCGTTCCAGGAGTGTGACACGGTCGGTATCACCCGTTCGTGCACGAAACACAACGAACTCGTCCTCTCGGCCGACGACATCCCGATGGCCGTCCGCCAGGCATTCCACATCGCCTCGACGGGACGTCCCGGCCCGACGTTGATCGACGTCCCGAAGGACTGCCTGCAGAACGAGATGACCTGGCACTGGCCAACCGATGAGGAAGTGCTGGCCTCGCTGCCGGGTTACCGCCCGAACGTCAAGGGGCACCCTCGGATGATCAAGGAAGCGGCACGTCTGATCCTCGCCTCCGAGCGACCGGTCATCTATGCCGGAGGTGGGATCTTGAAGTCGCGTGCGGCTGAGGCGCTGCGCGAGTTGGCCGAGTTGATCGACAGCTACGTCGTGACGACGCTGATGGCCCGGGGCGCGTTCCCCGACAACCACCCGTTGTGCCTCGGCATGCCGGGGATGCACGGCAACGCGACGGCGGTCACTGCGATGCAGAAGGCTGACCTGCTGATCACACTTGGGGCTCGCTTCGACGACCGCATCACCGGCAAGGTCGACGCGTTCGCCCCAGAGGCCAAGATCATCCACGTCGACATCGACCCGGCTGAGCAGGGCAAGGTTCGCCGGCCGGACGTCCCGATCGTCGGTGACGCCAAGTACGTGATCGAGGAGATCATCAGCGAGATCAAGACGATGCTCGCCGCCGGCAAGGTCCAGGCCGATACGTCGGCGTGGAAGAGCAAGGTGTCGGGATGGCGTGAGCAGTTCCCGATGACCTACGAGCAGTCCGAGCCCGGGGCTGCACTCAAGCCGCAGTACTGCATCGAAGAGCTGAACCGGTTGGCGAAGCCGCAAACGATCGTGGCATCGGGTGTCGGCCAGCACCAGATGTACACCTCGCAGTTCTTCGAGTTCGACGAGCCGTACACCTGGGTCAACTCCGGTGGTCTCGGCACGATGGGCTTCTCCATCCCCGCCGCCATCGGGGCGAAGGCGGCCAAGCCCGAGTGCGACGTGTGGGCGGTGGACGGTGACGGTTGCTTCCAGATGACCGCACAGGAACTCGTGACGGCAACGGTCGAGGGCCTGCCGATCAAGGTGGCGCTGCTGAACAACAGCTACCTCGGCATGGTCCGACAGTGGCAGGAGATGTTCTACGACGAGCGCTACTCCGAGGTGTACCTGAATGCGAAGGTGCCCGATTTCGTGATGTGGGCGGAGTCGATGGGGTGCGTCGGGATCCTCGTCGAGTCGCCCGAGGAGGTCGGCCCGGCGATCGAGAAGGCCAATTCGATTTCGGATCGATCGGTCGTCATCGAGTTCCGGACCGATGCATCGGAGAAGGTGTTCCCCATGGTGCCGGCCGGCGCCAGCAACGACGAGCTGATCCTCCACCCCACCCAGCAAGACCGAGCCGAGGCCCTCAAGTGACCATCACCCAGAATGGTGGGCTCGTCGCTGGTGTTTCCCTCGCTGCGTGTGCCACAGAAGGGCTCTGCTCATGACCACGATCAACCAGTACGGGGGCCAGACCCTCAATCACCACATCTTGTCGGTGCTCGTGCAGAACCGTCCTGGTGTTCTCGCTCGGGTGGCCGGGCTGTTCGCTCGGCGCGGCTACAACATCTTCTCGCTCGCCGTCGCTCCAGCGGAGGACGAGGGGATGAGCAGGATCACGATTGTCGTCGACGTCGAGTCCACACCGCTCGAGCAGATCACGAAACAACTCTTCAAGCTGATCGACGTCGTGAAGATCTCCGAGCTCGACCCGCGTCGCTCCGTCGAACGCGAGTTGCTGATTGCGACCGTGAAGGCAGCCGACGAACAGCGGGCTCAGGTGGTCGAGCTGACCAACATCTTCGAGGGCAAGATCATCGCCGTCGCCGAGTCCGTGCTCACCGTCAGCCTGGAAGGTCACCCCGACAAGCTCGACGATTTTGAGGATTTGCTCGACGGTTATGGCATCGTTGAGCTCCAGCGCACAGGACGCGTCGCGCTGCCCAAACTGGATCGCGGCGCACGACTGCGCGCCATGAACCCGACCCCCACACCCAACACTGGAAAGGCTGGCTGAGATGGCCGTCACCGTCTACTACGCAGAGGACGCGGATCCTTCGATCATCCGTGGCAAGAAGGTCGCTGTGATCGGCTACGGCTCCCAGGGCCATGCCCATGCACTGAACTTGAAGGAGTCCGGTGTCGATGTCGTCGTCGGCCTTCGTCCCGAGTCGTCCTCGGTGGGCAAGGCCGAGGCTGCTGGCTTGACCGTGATGACCATCGACGAAGCCGCTGCGTGGGCCGACGTGATCATGCTGCTCGCTCCCGACACCGAGCAGAAGGCGATCTACGACGAACACATTGCCAAGCACATGACCGACGGCAAAGCCCTGGCCTTCGCCCACGGATTCAACATCCGCTTCGACCGCATTCATCCGCCTGCCGGTTGCGACGTGATCATGATCGCCCCGAAGGGCCCCGGCCATCTCGTGCGCCGTACCTACACCGAAGGCGGCGGGGTGCCGGCACTCATCGCGGTCGAGCAGGACGCGAGCGGTCAGGCCCGTGCGATCGCGATGTCGTACGCGGATGCCATCGGTGGCACCCGCGCCGGCGTGATCGAGACCACCTTTGCCGCCGAGACCGAGACCGATCTGTTCGGTGAGCAGGCTGTACTGTGTGGTGGCGTCACCGCGCTGGTGCGCGCCGGATTCGAAACGCTCACCGAGGCCGGATACGCCCCCGAGATGGCGTACTTCGAATGCCTCCACGAGGTGAAGCTGATCGTCGACCTGATGTACGAAGAGGGCATCGCCGGCATGCGGTACTCGATCTCCGACACCGCCGAATACGGTGACCTGACCCGCGGACCCCGCGTCGTCACCGAGGCCACCAAGGCCGAGATGAAGAAGATCCTGGACGAGATCCAGAGCGGCCAGTTCGCCGCCGAGTGGATCGCCGAGTCCGAGGCCGGCCGCCCGAACTACAAGCGCATGCAGGACGAGGGCAAGGCGCACCCGATCGAGGAGATCGGCGGTGAGCTGCGCGACATGATGCCGTTCATCAGCGCCGGCAAGCAGAAGGTCTCTGACATCTCCGGAGGGTGAAGTGTCCGGCCGGCGATGAGATTCTGGTGCACCTGTCGATCCGTGATCTCATCGTTGGCCGTGGTGTGACGTGACGGTTGGCGCGTGGGCGTGTGTGGTCGTGTTCGCGATCGCCGCCTCGGCGAACTGGTGGAGTCGATGGAGCGACGACCGTGCGGTCGAGCTGTGGAGCAAGCCGCTTGCGCTGATCGCCCTGATCGGGGTCGCGGTGACGCTCGATCCGGCGGATCCGGCGGTACGAGCCTGGTTCGTCGTGGCCCTGCTCTTCTCGCTCGCAGGTGACATCTTCCTGCTGGAGGGTGACCGGCGGTTCGTCCCGGGTCTCGTCGCATTTCTCCTGGCTCACGTTGCCTACACGGTCGGACTCGTGGTCGCGCCCGAGTGGTCGTGGACGGCGTTCGGGTTCGGCGCCGCGGTCATGATCGCGTTGGCCGGACTCGTCGGTCTGCGGATCGTCGGCACTGCTCGACGATCCGATCCAGCGCTCGGTCCCGCCGTGAGCGCCTACCTGTTCGCGATCTCCATGATGTTCTGTGCCGCTGCGGCCACGGGCAACTGGTGGGCGATCGTCGGTGCCGGCCTCTTCGTCGCGTCGGACTCGGTGCTCGGCTGGCGGCAGTTCGTCGGCACGGCCCGCTGGATGCCGGTGACGGTCATGGTCACCTATCACCTCGGCCAAGCCGGCCTCGTCGCCAGCCTCCTCTGAGCGCGCCTGCCCCAGAAATCCCGACTTGTGAGGTCGGGAATAGACGGGTAGCGTCTCGGCCCTATGAATGACTCCTGGGGATTCGAGACCAAGCAGATCCATGTCGGCGGCGAGGCCGACCCGACGACCGGCGCCAGGGCGGTGCCGATCTATCAGACGACCGCATACGAGTTCCGCGACACCGACCACGCGGCGAACCTGTTCGGTCTCGCCGAGATCGGCAACATCTACACCCGCATCATGAACCCGACGCAGGGTGCGCTCGAAGCGCGCATCAACGCGCTGGAAGGAGGCTGCATCACCGCCGTCGGTCTTCCGGGCACGCTCGCCGTGGCGTCCGGCCAGGCGGCATCGACGCTGGCCTTCATGACCCTGTGCGAAGCAGGCGATCACATCGTGGCGTCGCCCTCGCTGTACGGCGGCACCTACAACCTGCTGCACTACACCCTGCCGAAGTTCGGGGTGGAGGTCACCTTCGTCGAGGACCCGCACGACCTTGCCCAGTGGGAAGCGGCGGTCAAGCCGAACACCAAAGTGTTCTTCGGTGAGATGATCCCGAATCCCAAGAACGACGTCTTCGACGTCGAAGGTGTCGCCGCCGTGGCCCACGCCAACGGCATCCCGCTGATGGTCGACAACACGGTGCCGACGCCGTACCTGATCCGACCGCTCGAATGGGGTGCCGACATCGTGCTCCACAGCCTCACGAAGTTCATGGGTGGTCACGGCACGTCGATCGCCGGCGCGATCGTCGACGGCGGCACCTTCGACTACGCCGCATCGGGCCGCTTCCCGAACTTCACCGAGCCCGACCCGAGCTACCACGGCCTCGCCTACTTCCCGGCGCTCGGCCACGGCGCGTTCATCCTCAAGGCGCGCGTGCAGATGCTGCGCGACATGGGCCTCGCCATCTCACCGTTCAACGCGTTCCTGATCCTCCAGGGTCTCGAGACGCTCAGCCTGCGCATGGAGCGGCACTTCGCGAATGCCCAGAAGGTCGCCGAGTACCTCGACGCACACGACCAGGTCGAGTCCGTGAACTACGCGGGACTTCCCTCGAGCGCATGGCACGAGCGCGCCAAGAAGCTCGGCGGCGATCGGGGCTACGGCGCGGTGCTGGCGTTCGAGATCAAGGGTGGCATCGAAGCGGGCAAGAAATTCGTCGAAGGTACCGAACTGCACAGCCACGTCGCCAACATCGGTGACGTACGCAGCCTCGTGATCCACCCGGCGAGCACCACGCACTCTCAGCTCACACCCGAGGAGCAGGCGGCATCCGACGTCACGCCGGGCCTGGTACGCCTGAGCGTCGGCCTCGAGTCGATCGACGACATCATCGCCGACCTCGACACCGCCTTCGCCGCGGCCAGCGCCTGACTCCGACCGATCACGACAACACGGGTCTGACCCGTGTTGTCGCTCAGTCGTCTCGCTGGTCCCGGAGGAACTCCTCGAACTCGGCGCCCAGGTCGTCGGCAGTCGGGATCTGCGCTTCGGCTCGCCGGTCGAAGTCGGCCTCGAGCATCCGGACGTACATCTTGAGTTGCTCGTCATTGGCGACGATTTCGTCGTGAACGTCGCGCCAGCCGTCGATCTGGTCGCTGAGATCAATGGTGTTCGGCACGTCGAGCACATGGCTGACGTGACGGACGAGCGCGGACACGGCCTGCGGATGCTCGGCGTTCATCAGGTAGTGGGGGATTCCGACGCGCAGTGAGATCGATGGCACCTCGAGGCCTTCGAGCTCGGCCTGCAACACGCCGACGACGCCCGTGACGCCCTGGTACGACGGTGCGATGAGACCGAGTCGACGTGCAAGCTCGGGCGACGACGTACTCCCGGTGACCGGCGGCGTCCGGGTGTGCGGGATGGCCTCCGCGCCGGAACCGACGGTGACGACGGCTTCGCAGCCGAGTGCCTCGGCGACGGTCGTGATCGCGCTGATGTATGTGCTCCACGAGAGGTGTGGCTCGACCCCGATCAAGGCGACGACATCCCGGTGGCCTGGATTCCGTTGGAGTACGAACTCGTTCGTGGGCCACACGATCTCGCGGATCTCGTCGTCGATCGACACGTGTGGCCGTTGCTGCGTGAAGTCGTAGAACGGATCCGGGTCGATCGATCCGACCGTCACGGCATGGTCGGCGTTGACGAAGGCGTTGACCGCTTGGGTGGCTGCGCCGCCGACGTCGAACCATCCTTCGAGCCCGACGAGCATCACCGGGCGGTCCAGCGCGCCGATGTCGCCCGTGCCGAACTCCAGCACCTCACTCGAATCCATGGTTGGAGTCTGCCAGCGAAATGAGGCCTGGGGTCAGTTCCCGTGTGTCAGTGCAGTGCCGAGACGACGTGGTCGATGCAGTGGGTCAGGGCGTCGACGTCGCTCGGCTCGATCGCTGGGAACATTCCGATGCGGAGCTGATTGCGCCCGAGCTTGCGATACGAATCGGTGTCGAGGATGCCGTTGGAGCGCAGTGCGGTGTTGACGTCGTTCGCGTCGATGGAGTCGTCGAGGTCGATCGTGCCAACGACGTTGGAGCGGTGGGCCGGATCGTTGACGAAGGGTGTCGCGTAGTCGGTGGCCTCGGCCCAGGAGTAGAGCGTGGCGGCCGACGCGGCGCTGCGGCCGGCAGCGAAGTCCATCCCGCCGTTGTCGTTCATCCAGCGCACCTGCGCGTCGAGCATGACGAGGGTGGCGACCGCCGGCGTGTTGTAGGTCTGGTTCTGCGTGGAGTTGTCGAACGCGATCTTGAGATCGAGCGATGCCGGGCGCCACCGGTCGCTCGTGCCGATGGATTCGATGCGCTCGACGCCTGCTGGCGAGCAGGCGGCCAGCCAGAGTCCGCCGTCGGAGGCGAAGCACTTCTGCGGGGCGAAGTAGTAGACATCGACCTCGGCGGGGTCCCAGGTGAGCCCACCGGCGGCCGAGGTCGCGTCGGCAGCGACGAGTGCATCGTCAGCGCTCGTGCCGATCGGGCGGCGGAGCTGCATGGCCACACCGGTCGAGGTCTCGTTGTGTGTGAGTGCGTAGAGGTCGATGCCGCCCTCGGCGACCGCCTCGGGGTGACCGCCGGTTTCCGACGACACGATCGTCGGCGTGCCGAGGTGCGGAGCTGCTGCGGCCGCCTCGGCGAACTTCGAGGAGAATTCGCCGAACACGAGGTGTTGGCTGCGATTGCGGATCAATCCGAACGTGGCGATGTCCCAGAAGACCGTGGACCCGCCGTTGCCGAGCACGACCTCCCAACCATCAGGGAGGCTGAACAGGTCGCTCAGACCTGAACGCACGGACCCGACGAGGTTCTTCACCGCCGGCTTGCGGTGCGAGGTGCCGAGCACCGTGTCGCGGGCGGCCACCAGGGCATCGACCTGCTCGTGACGAACTTTGGACGGGCCGCACCCGAACCGTCCGTCGGACGGCAGGAGATCGGCGGGGATGACGATGGCGGAGGGATCGGCACTCACGTCGTCAAGCATGGCGGCGCTCGAGCGAGATCCCACGATCTGATTTCGCTGAGCGGTGAGGGGTGAGCGGTGAGCGGGCCTGGGGCATGCACCGCTCACAGCAGGTCGGACGGTTCGGGGTGGGTGTGAGCGGTGAAGGGGCCTTGGGCGTGTACCGCTCACCGCGGGGAGCTGGTTTGGGCCGAATCGTCGTTGGGATGGGTGATCCGCTGTGGCAGGCTGGCGAGGTGAAGCGCACCTCTCAACGACTCGCCGCGATCGCCCCCTCCGCCACTCTCGCCGTGGACGCCAAGGCCAAGGCCCTCCAGGCCGCCGGCGAGAGCGTGATCGGCTTCGGCGCTGGTGAGCCCGACTTCCCGACGCCCGCCCACATCGTCGACGCCGCGGTCGAGGCGTGCCGAGATCCGAAGAATCACAAGTACTCCCCGGCCGGGGGTCTCCCGGAGCTGAAGCAAGCGATCGCCGACAAGACCCAACGTGACTCGGGCTTCGAGTGTGCTGCCTCCCAGGTACTCGTCACCAACGGTGGCAAGCACGCCGTCTACACGGCCTTTGCCGCCCTGTGCGACCCGGGCGATGAAGTGATCTGCCCGGCGCCGTACTGGACCACGTACCCGGAAGCGATCACCCTCGCTGGTGGGGTTCCCGTGATCATCGACACCGATGCAGCTTCCGGCTTCCAGGTGACGATCGAGCAACTGGATGCGGCGTACACCGAACGCACCAAGGTGCTGCTGTTCGTGAGCCCCGACAACCCGTCGGGGTCGGTCTGCCCGCCCGAGATGGTGAAGGCGATCGGTGAATGGGCGCTCGACAAGGGCGTCTGGGTGATCACCGACGAGATCTACGAGCACCTCACGTACGGCGATCACGAGTTCGTCTCGATGCCGACGGTCGTGCCGGAGCTGGCGAACCAGTGCCTCATCGTGAATGGGGTCGCCAAGACGTATGCGATGACCGGGTGGCGGGTCGGCTGGATGATCGGGCCGGGCGACATCATCAAGGCGTCGACGAATTTCCAGAGCCACGCCACTTCGAACGTGGCGAACGTCAGCCAGCGGGCCGCGCTCGCCGCCGTCTCGGGCTCGCTCGATGCGGTCGTCGAGATGCGGGCCGCATTCGCCCGGCGTGCGCAGACGATGTACACCAAGCTCAACGCGATCGACGGCATCACCTGTCTCGAACCGCAGGGAGCTTTCTACGCGTATCCCGACCTCACGGGTCTGCTGAACCGGCCGATCGACGGGTCGACTGCGTCCAGCACGTTGGAGCTCGCGGATCTGGTGCTCGAGAAGGCCAAGGTGGCCTTCGTTCCGGGTGAGGCGTTCGGGCTCGCCGGGTACGGCCGGTTCTCGTTCGCGCTCGGCGACGCCGACCTCTCCGAGGGCATCGACCGCCTCGCCGGGCTCGTCGGCTGAGGTTCACGATGTGTCAGCCACATCGTGAACGCTCAGCGGGCGGGCTCGACTTCGGGGTCGTGACCGTGGAGCGGTTCGACGGTCACGAACTTGACGGCGAGCAGGTCGACGATCACCACGACGGCCGCGCCGATCACCGCGATGAGGATCGGGATGATCACGTCGTCGCTCGGCATGCTCAACGTCGTGGTGTTCGTGCCGTTCGGCCAGGGCCAGAGCACTCGGGTGGAGCCGAGCATGAGGCCGATCATCGCCGCCAGCACCCAACGGTGGTACCGCTCGAGCAGCCAGTTCAGGAGCGTGGAGAACAGCGCCAAGCCGACCACGCAGCCGAGCGCGAAGGCGATCAGCACGGTGAAGTCCCTGTCGTTCACGGCGCCGAGCACCTCGGTGTACATCCCGAGCATCACGAGGATGAACGACCCGGAGATCCCCGGGAGGATCATGGCGCAGATGGCGATTGCGCCGGCGAGGAAGAAGACCCACCAGGGCTTCGTGACGACCTCCAGTGCGTTGTCGGCGACTTCGGTGTCCGATCGCAGTCCGAGGAGGAGGAACATCGTTCCACCGATGCCGAGCATCAGTGCAAGCGAGATGCCGTCGACCTTGTCGAGCATCCGCAGCGCGACCCAGATCGATCCGCCGATCAGCCCGAAGAAGAGCGCTGACATGCGTACCGGCTGTTCGTGCAACAGGGTCTCGATGACCGAGGACAACGCGACGACTGCGGCCAAGATGCCGGCCAGCAACGCGACGAGCCAGATCCACTCGATGCGCTTCAACGTGGTGACGAAGCCAGAGGGGTCGCCGGTCACGAGTTGCTTGAGGCTGTGCGCGCCGGTGCTGACATTGCGGATCAGGCGGTCGTAGATGCCGAGGACAAGGGCGACGGTGCCGCCGGACACGCCGGGAACGATGTCGGCCGATCCCATGGCGAACCCGCGGGCGACTTGAGCGACAGGGGTCGGAATTCGCACGCTGCGAGGTTAGCGACGCGACACGCCGTTGGTGTCGTACATCGGGACCGACCGTGATACCGGCAGGGATGCCGGGGGCGATACCGACTTCGGCGCGGGCAGGGATGTCATCCGAACCACTCGTCGTAGGTCGGTACCGAGGTGACGCCGGCGCAGGCCATGGCGATCAGTGGCACGGCGGCCATCGCGCCGGAGCCCTCACCGAGGCGCATGTCGAGGTCGAGCAGCGGGCGCTTCCCGAGTCGTTCGAGCAGCTTGCGGTGACCGGGCTCGGTCGAGCAGTGCCCGACCGTGCAGTGGTCGAGCGCTGCGGGGTTGACCATCACCAGCGGGAGGACGGCCGCCGTGACGACGTAGCCGTCCAGCACCACAGGAATCGAACGATGCCGCGCCGCCACGGTCGCTGCCGCGATCGCAACCAGCTCCGAGCCACCCACCTCGCGCAGGATCTCGATCGGATCGGTGATACCGGCGATGCGACGGACCGACTCCTGCACGGCGGCCCGCTTCCGAGCGAGTCCTTCGTCGTCGACACCGGTGCCACGCCCCACCCAGGCCGCCGTCTCACCGCCCGCCAGTGACGCTGCGATCGCGGCCGAGGGTGTCGTGTTGCCGATGCCGATCTCGCCGAGCACGAGAAGGTCGCAGTCGAGTGCGCCGACCGCGTCGAAGGCGATCTGGACGATCTCGTCGAAGCGCTCGACTCCCATTGCCTCCTCGTGGCGGATGTCGCCCGTCGGCTTGCCGATCCCGACGTCGATCGCCGACACCGATGCCCCCGCGATGCGGGCGAAGGCCGCGATCGTCGACCGCCCCTCGCGGTACGCGCCGAACAGCGCCTCGGTGATGCCGGTCGGATAGGCGCTCACCTTCGTTGCGGCGGCGACACCGTGGTCGGCGGCAAAGATCAGTGCGGCCGGCCGATCGACAGCCGGGGTCGCGGTCCGCTGCCATCCCGCCACCCAC
>Ga0316190_10003788_pt1 | contig 10966 bp, 8 predicted proteins | sample Eddworburrow2_MG_FD_204929 | JGI IMG/M metagenome (GOLD analysis project Ga0316190, IMG submission 204929) | Coastal sediment microbial communities from Maine, United States - Eddy worm burrow 2 | ecosystem: Environmental > Aquatic > Marine > Coastal > Sediment | place: USA: Maine | collected... | reverse complement strand
CGGATCGCAGGTGTCGGTTGTCGACTCCGGGTCGGGGCTTTCGGTTGCCTTCGCTCTGGGCTGGCTCCCGCCGGCATTGGCCGCGGTCGGATTCGTCCTGGCGGCGAAACCGTGGCGGATCAGAGCCCGGGTCTCGGGCGCAGCAACCGCAGTCGACGTCTGAGAGTTCGCTGGCAGCAACCACGCCGAAATTCGGTTAGCCACCCGACCTGCCCGTACAATCAGCAGCGTGACCCGTGAGCATCCGACCGATGACGCCTGGACTGAGCTGGCCGCCAAGGAGCTACGAGGCCGTGATCCGGCCGAACTCCAGATGGCTACGCCGGAGGGCATCACTATCAAGCCGCTCTACGGACCGGGCGACCTCGACTCCGTCGAGCATCTGGGTTCGCTGCCCGGCACCGCCCCCTACGTGCGGGGGCCCCGGGCCACGATGTACACCAACCGCCCGTGGACGGTGCGCCAGTACGCCGGTTTCTCCACCGCCGAGGAGTCGAACGCCTTCTACCGGGACAATCTGGCCGCAGGGCAGAAGGGCCTGTCGGTGGCGTTCGACCTGGCCACCCACCGGGGCTATGACTCCGATCACGAGCGGGTCAAGGGCGATGTTGGCAAGGCCGGTGTCGCCATCGATTCCGTCGAGGACATGAAGATCCTCTTCGACGGCATCCCGCTGGATGAGATGACGGTGTCGATGACCATGAACGGGGCCGTGCTTCCCGTCATGGCCTGCTACATCGTGGCCGGTGAGGAGCAGGGTGTTGCCCCCGAAGCCATGGGGGGAACGATCCAGAACGACATCCTCAAAGAGTTCATGGTTCGCAACACCTACATCTACCCGCCCGAGCCGAGCATGCGAATCGTGGCCGACATCATCGCCTTCACCGCTCAGCGGATGCCCAAGTTCAACTCGATCTCGATCTCCGGCTACCACATGCTCGAAGCCGGGGCCTCAGCCGATCAAGAGCTGGCCTTCACCCTGGCCGACGGAGTGGAGTACGTACGGGCCGCCCTCGATCAGGGCCTCGACATCGATGCCTTCGCCCCTCGGCTCAGTTTCTTCTTTGGTATTGGCATGAACTTCTTCATGGAGGTGGCCAAGCTACGGGCCGCCCGGTTGCTGTGGTCGGAACTGATGGCCCAGTTCGATCCGAAGGACCCCCGCTCGTCGATGCTGCGGACCCACTGCCAGACCTCAGGTGTGTCGCTGACCGAGCAGGACCCCCACAACAACATCGTTCGCACCACCATTGAAGGCATGGCGGCAGTGATGGGCGGCACCCAGAGCCTGCACACCAACAGCTTCGACGAGGCCCTCGGCCTGCCAACGGAATTCAGCGCCCGTATCGCCCGCAACACCCAGCTCATCCTGGCCGAGGAGAGCGCCATCACCCAGACCGTCGACCCCCTGGCCGGCAGCTACTACGTCGAGACGCTGACGGCGGAACTGGCCGATCGGGCCCGGACCATCATGGCCGAGGTCGACGAACTGGGAGGCATGACGAAGGCCATTGCCTCCGGCATGCCCAAGCTGCGGATCGAGGAAGCGGCGGCTCGCCGCCAGGCCCGGGTCGACCGTGGCGAGGAGGTCGTGGTCGGGGTCAACAAGTACCAGACCGACAGCCAGACCGAGATCGATGTGCTCGACATCGACAACACCGAGGTTCGCCGTCAACAGCTGGCCCGTCTGGCCACCGTCAAGGCCGAGCGCGATACCCAGGCTTGCGAGGTGGCGCTGAAAGCCCTGACCGAAGCCGCTCGGGGTAGCGACAATCTCCTGGCCGCCTGCATCGCGGCCGCCAGTGCCCGGGCCACCGTTGGTGAGATGTCCGACGCCATGGAGGTGGTTTTCGGACGCTACACCGCAGAAACGCGTACCATCAGCGGTGTGTACGGCTCGGCATACGAGGACGACGAAGATTTCCAGGCCATTGTTGAACGGGTGACCGCCTTCGGGGAGTCCGAAGGACGTCGCCCCAGGATGCTGGTGGTCAAGATGGGTCAGGACGGCCACGATCGCGGGGCCAAGGTCATTGCCACCGCCTTTGCCGACATTGGCTTTGACGTTGACATCGGGCCCCTGTTCCAGACCCCGTCCGAAGCTGCCCGCGACGCGGTCGACAACGACGTGCACATTGTCGGCGTCTCGTCCCAGGCCGCAGGCCACAAGACGCTGGTTCCCGAGCTCATCGCCGAGCTACGCCAGGCCGGAGCCGACAACATCGTTGTCGTCGTCGGCGGCGTGATTCCGCCCCAGGACTACGACGAGCTGAAACAAGCCGGAGTAGGAGGTGTATTCGGACCGGGAACCAACATTCCCGACGCCGCCTCCGAAGTCCTCGACCTGATTCCAAGAGCGTGAAGTCGCCCCTGAGCCCGGAGGCGAAGAAGCTGATCAACGGCGATCGTCGCACGCTGGCCCGATCGATCACGTTGGTCGAGTCGACCAAGCCGACCGACCGCGAGGCAGGCGAGGCCCTGATCGACGAAGTTATGGCCAACACCGGCTCCTCGCTACGGCTTGGTATCACCGGGACCCCCGGGGTTGGCAAGAGCACCTTCATCGACGCCTTTGGCACCCTGCTGATCAAGCTCGGGTTTCGGGTGGCGGTGCTGGCCGTCGACCCATCGAGCAACCGGGCCGGCGGATCCATCCTGGGCGACAAAACCCGTATGGCCACGCTGTCGAACCGACCCGAGGCCTTCATCCGGCCCTCCCCTTCCGGGGGGTTGACCGGTGGGATCGCCCGCCGCACCCGCGATGCCCTGCTGCTGTGCGAGGCGGCGGGCTACGACGTGGTCATCGTCGAGACGATGGGCGTCGGCCAGGCCGAGACGGCGGTGGCCGAGATCTGTGATCTGTTCCTCCTGCTGGTGGCACCGGGCGGGGGCGACGATCTCCAGGGCATCAAGCGGGGAGTCATGGAGCTGGCCGACTTCATTGCCGTCAACAAGGCCGACGGCGAGCTGCTCTCGGCCGCCCGCCATACCGCCTCGGATTACCGTCACGCCCTGCACCTCATCCGACCGAAGTGGCCCAAGACGATCCCGCCGGTCGCCACCTGCTCAGCCCTTACCAACGAGGGCCTCGAGGATCTGTGGGTAACCATCACCGATCTCCACACCCGCCTGAGTGAGGAGGGCCGCATCGTGGCCCTGCGTCGCGACCAGTCCCTGGCTCAACTCGATCGCGAGTTCGAATACCTGATCAGCGAACGAATCACCCGCCTCCCGGCGTTCTCCAAATATCGGGAGAAGGTCGAGCAATCGGTGATCGACTCCTCACGTTCGCCGTCGAGCGCAGCGGCCGAGATGGCCCGTCGCGCGTGGCGGGAACTGGCCTGAGCCTCCGCCCGCCGGGCACAGCACCAGCTTCACCACCAGGCCCCGCCTGGCTTGGGTTGGGCGAAAGGGCTCGACGGGTTGGGCCCGGCTCCCCATTAGCCTTGGCTGGTGACCGCCGTGAACACCGTGAACGCGCCTGATCTGCCACCGTTGCTCGAAAACCGGGCAGGCCCCACCCGTCTTGCGACGCGTCTCGTCAACATCTGGAACTACCGGGAACTCCTGGGCAACCTGGTCCGCAGGGAATTGAAGGTCAAGTACAAAAACAGCATGTTCGGGTTCCTGTGGACGTTGATGAACCCCTTGCTCTATCTGGCCGTGTTCAGCGTGGTCTTCACCCTGTTCCTGCGCAGTGGCGCCCCCCGCTACGGCCTCCTACTGCTCTCGGGGTTACTGGCCTTCAACTTGTTTTCCAACGGCGTGACGGCGGCGACAACCTCGATCACCGGCAATGGTGCGCTGGTGCAGAAGGTCTGGTTCCCGCGCGAGATCCTGCCCATCGCCGCCATCGGAGGCGAACTGGTCACGTTCTTCTTCCAGATCATCATCTTGTTCTTCGGGTTGGCCATCTTTGGTCAGTCACCGGAATGGACGATGTTGTGGCTCCTCATCCCGACCCTCGCCGTCACCCTGCTGATGGCACTGGGAGCCGGGCTGCTGCTGTCGGGCCTCAATGTGCACTACCGCGACGTCCAACACTTCCTCGACCTGGCCCTGCTCACCTGGTTCTGGATGACACCGGTGGTCTACCTGTTCAACCTGGTTGGCCAGCCCTTCATCGACCGTTGGGGTGTTGGGGCCGAACGCTGGGCCATGCTCAACCCGATGACTCCCATCGTCGTCATTTTCCAGCGGGTCATCTACAACCCAACCAACTTCAGCCCGGAGAAGCAGCAGGAGACCTTCTCTCTCATGCTCCAACCAACCAGTTGGTACCTGGAGAACCTTGCCATCTCGGCGGCCTTCGGCTTCTTCCTGCTCTTTACCGGATTGAAGGTCTTTGGTCAACTGGAGCGTAATCTGGGCGAGGTGCTGTGACCGTCGCCGTCCAGATCGAGCACGTCTCAAAACGGTTCCGCAAGCACAGCGAACCGGCCAAGACGCTCAAGGAACGACTGCTCACCCTGCACAAGTCGACCGTCGAGGACTTCCACGCCCTCAACGACATCGACTTTGAGGTCTACGCCGGCGAGACCTTCGGCATCCTCGGCCACAACGGATCGGGCAAGAGCACCCTGCTGAAGTGCATCGCAGGCACCATCCAGCCCTCACAGGGGGTGATCAGGGTCCGGGGTCAGTTGTCGGCCCTGCTGGAGCTGGGTGCAGGTTTCCACCCCGATCTCACCGGTCGGGAGAACATCTTTCTCAACGGCTCGATCCTCGGCTTCTCCCGAACCAAGGTCGAGGAGATCTTCGACGACATCGTTGACTTCTCCGGCCTGGAGGAATTCGTCGACACCCAGGTCAAGCACTACAGCTCCGGCATGTACGCTCGCCTCGGTTTCGCCGTTGCGGTGAACCTGGAACCCGATGTGCTGCTCATCGACGAGGTGTTGGCCGTTGGTGACGAGGCCTTTCAACGCAAGTGCATCGAGCGGGTGCGCGGCTTCCAGCACGACGGCCGCACCATCTGCCTCGTCACCCACTCCCCGGAGATGGTGCGCAACCTCTGCGATCGGGCCCTGGTGCTCGACCACGGCAATCTGCTCCACGTCGGCGATGTTGGCGACGCCGTCACCATCTACCGGCGTTCCCTCGACCCCAACTTCCACGATGGTGACGGGGCAGGCGGCAGCCTGCACGAGGGCCAGTCCTCGTCGGGAGACTCCGAGACCCCGACGCCGGCCACCGCGACCAACGGCGACCCCAACGGTTCAGCCGACTCCGACGAGGAGCGGCAACGACTCGTTCTCGACCTCATGGGCGACAAGGCTCCGGTGACGATCACCCGAAGCTGGATCGACGGCCCCAGCGACGGCCGCACTGCGTTCCGACCGGGCGACCAGGTCGTGATCGGCATGAGCTTCAAAGCACCCGAAGGGACGATGGTGCGGGCCCGGCTGTCGCTTCACAGCCACGACGGCGTGCACCTGGTCTCGATATCGAGCTGGGACATCCGGGGAGCCGATGTCGGTCCGACCTCAGCCGACAACAACATTGCTCGCTTCGTGCTCGACGATCTGCCACTCCTGGACGGCCACTACCTGGTGACGCTGATCCTCCAGAGTCCCGAGGAGACCATGGAATACGACCGCCGGGAGCAACAGCTCAGCTTCGACGTCCACAGTGGCCAACCGGTCCATGGTCGCGTCGTCATGGACATCGCCCTGGAGACAACCACCGATTCTGAAGTCCCGACGGCCGACGAAGCCCCCGACGCAGCCATGCCGTCACCGTCAACGTCCGGGTCACCGTCGATCGCCACCTGAGAACCACCGACTACCGGGCGCTCCATCGCCGCGTTCCGGCAACGGCAACCGCAACGGCAACCGCAACCGCAACCGCAACCGCAACCGCAACCGCAACATGGGAGTTTCCGTCGGTGTGGGTGCGGAACGGGTTGATTCGGCTAGCTTCTCGGTGGGGCATCAAGATTCTGGGCCCAGTTGACGATGAGCCTTCTGGGCAACGGGCAACGCGACTTCAGACCCCGGCTCCTCGGAGTCGGCGGCGGGATCGGACGAGACGGTGGCGACCAACAGTCCCGGTCTTCCCTCCCCCTCGACGGTGGCTGACCGAAGCACAGGCCCGGCTGCAGGTTCAGGCTCGGCCACGGCCACGCCGGCAACCGGCATCCCGTCGACTGGCACTCCGTCAACTGGCACCCCGACCGCAGGTAACCCAACTGGTGGCACACCGTCGCCTGGCACGCCAACCGTAGGCAACCCCGTTGGTGGTACACCATCGACTGGCACGCCAACGACGGCGGCCCATCTGGGGCAGCTACCCGTCCTGGCCGGGAGCCTTCGGCCAGGACGAGGACAAAATGACGCAGGCTCAGGCCAACCGCGTGATGGAGCTCAAGGCCGTGGCAGGTGAGACCGACCGGTTCCACACCTTGGGCTGGGCCTCGGATCATTCAATCTCCAACAACCGGAGATACTACCTTTCGAGCCGGAGTTACGGGTACGCCAACACGGCGTGCAACTTTGAGTTGGTGACGAGTCTGGCCGAGGGAATCGTCACCAGGATGACCAAGCACGCCCGTTGGAACGACGTCAACTACGATGTGCTCCAGGCCCAGTGGTGCCTCTCCGGTTCATTCCGCCGGCGACGGCTTGAGCTGGAACCAGGGCAGCACCGGGCTGGCCGATGTGGTGGCGTTCCGGACCCTGGATGTTGTGGGGCAGAGCGACGCCAATCTGGCCCGCATCGTCACAGGTGACAGTAAGTTCGACCTGTGGGACGAGGTCTGGTTCGACCTTCGAGGCGGGGCCCGGGCCCTCTGGTTGAAGAACGGAATGCAGCTCTCCACCCGCGACTTCCGGCCCCAAAATCTCACCTTCGGTGGCGCTGTCTGCGACTACGTCAAGGGCAAGTAGTCGTCGTCACCGGGGTTTGACCCCGTGACCCCACCGCTCCCAGCGTCGGCCCCCCGGGGCCGGTGGGATCAGCGTTCGGGTGGTCGAGGGGTGTCGGGATTGTTGCGTTCGTTGCCTGCGACGCGGGCCTCGAGGTCGGCCACGGCCTCAACGGTGGCCCGCTGCAACGATTCGAGCTGCGCGGCGATCGGGTCGACCTCCCAGTTGATCACCCGGCGGATCAAGCGCTTGATCTGGCTCACACCAGGGCGGGTCGACACCGCACGGGGCCGTTCCAGCCGACCGATCGACAGCAACGGATCAACGGCCTGGGCCGATGAATCTCGTCGAGCGGAGCGCTCATCGAGAGCCCGGGCTCGGGCCCTGGCCCTGATCTGGGCCTCGACCCCTTCCCGCTCGGGCAACTCGACACTGACCTCCCAGGACGACCCCGACTCAGCCTCGGCCGGGCCGGCATTTGCGCCCGGCGCGGGGACGCGGTCGGCGAGACGGCTCAACGTGGTCTGGGCCCGTTCCTTGATGGCCTGAACGAGGCTCTCGTCGTCGTCGAAGAACAGGGTTCCGGCCGGAGCTTGATCGCCCATGCCACCGACATCGGCGGCCACGATCGGCCGCTGATAAAGCTTGGCCCGCTCCATCACACTCGACGACCAGATCTCCCGATAAGGCAGAACAACGGTGTCGGCGGCGACGATCCAACGGTCGAACTCTTCGTCGCTGACGTATTTGTCGTGCAGCACCGCTTCCGGGGTCGCCCGACACAGCTGATCCAGCCTGCGGGCGTGCGCGGTGAGGTCGGGGTGGTTGACCCGCACCGAACCGACGACATGCAATGAAGCCTGGCGGCCCAGCCCGGCCCGACCGAAGGCCTCAATGGCCCGGTCGAAGCCTTTGTGTTCCTGGAGGAAACCGATGGCCAGGAACACGTGCTGGTCCTGGTCAAGTCCCAGCTCGGTCCGGGCCTCGGCCCGGCTCATGGTGGTGGCCATGGTGAAGTTCTGGCCGTGCTCCACCAGTTCGATGGTTGACGGGTCCAGACCAAGCGCCTGGGACAGGTTGGTGATCTCGGGGCGAGTGTGCACGGTGACCCTGGCTGCGGCCCGCAACGCCCGGGCAGCCGCCAGCCGCTCGGCAGGATTGCGGCGCAACGGTCCGAACTCGATCTCGTGCAGACGGATCTCCAGGTTGGTTCGATACGACAGCGCCTCGATGCCGCCCCACACCGCAACCCGCTCCGCCGGGCCATGACAGCCACCGAAGAACATCTCGGGTGAGAACTGCACGATGATCGATCGATATCGGCCTGCCCGTTTCACCAGGGCCAAAATTCCCCGCAATCCGCCGAGGGTGAGGTGTTGGTGCGCAGCCGACGGGAGCGGCGACAGAACCTCGACATCATCGCCTTTGGCCCGCATCCGCTTCACCTCCTGCACCGCATAGGCACCAATGCCGTCCCGGTAGGGCGGGTAGGGGGTCACCATCAACGTCGTCATCGTGTGTCCTCCTCAGACCGCGGTCGACGGGGCCGTGGCAGGCGCCGGTACCGGCAGCCAGCGGTCAAGGGTGTCCTCCATGCGATCGAGCACGTCGGCCCATTTGAAGCCATCGGCAACATATCGACGACCGGGGATGGCCAGGTTGTCGACCGCCCGAGGCTCGTCGGCCACGAACCGCAATGCCTCGACCAGCTCGGCCCGCCCCTGGTAGAGCAGTCCCGCTCCTGAACGCTCGATGTGGTGGCGGACCACGTCGCTGGCCCCGTTGGCCACCACCGCGGTGCCGGCGGCCATGGCCTCCAACACCGTGCGGGAGAAGCTCTCCATGGCGCTGGGCTGCACGTAGGCCACGGCGGCGGCCATGGCATTGTCGCGCTGCGAGGATGAAAGAAAACCGGCATCGACCACGCGATCACTCAGCTCAGGGGGGACATCGAGTTCGCCGACGCCCGAGGTCACCAACAGCAGATCGGTGGGATGGGTCGTCACCAGCTCAGCAAAGGCGGCCAGGAGTTCGTGCCAGCCTTTGCCCCACTCCCGTCGTCCTGCGTAGTAGAGGAAGGGAGCCTTGATGCCGAACTCGGCCCGGAACCGCTCGGGTTCATGGTTCGTGGGTGCTTCGATACCGGCCCCGACAACGGCCTGGCGCTTCGGCAGGTCGAACAGCCGCCGACCGAGGTCGGCCTCCGGCTCAGTCAGGAACCAGATCCCCCGGGCTCCTTCGAGCAGTGGGGCGAAGATGTCGAGGCGTGCGGTCGGCTCATCGTGCAGACAGGGCATGATGATGCTCTTGCCCGGCACGATCTGACCAACGGCGTAGGTAGTCCAGAACATGTAGGGGGCGAAGATCAAGGCCCGGTAGCTCCGGCCATGATCAAGCACATGGTGCCAGAGATCACTGACCCGCAGGCTGTCGTTCATCCACAACTGCTGATCGGCGACGTCAACCTGCTCTCCAGCCAGGATGCGATCGCCGATTCGGCGCCGGTGCACGCCGCTGGTGTCGGTCGAGGTGGGAAAGCGACGAACGACGACGTCGTGGTCGATCGTTTCGACCCCCGATGGCACCGCGTTGGCCCAGGTGAAGTGGTCGGTGGCGCAGGTGGTCAGGATCTCGACCCGGTGACCACGAAGAGCCAGTCCTGCTGCAGCCTCGGCCATCACCGCCTCGGCTCCCCCGACAACCCCGGGGCCATGACGGGGTGACACGAAGGCAATGGCGCCCTCGGCGGGGACCGAATCAGCCGATGAATGGCTCATCGGGAACCGACCCCTCGGGCCGTGCCGTAGTTCTGCTGGAACCAGGCGTAGGTGCCGACGATGCCATCCCTCAACTCCACGGAGTGTTTCCAGCCCAGGTCGTGCAAGCGTGACACATCCAGCACCTTGCGGGGGATGCCATCGGGCTTGCTTGGATCGAACTGAAGGTCCGCCCGGGGGTGGACGACGTCGCGAACGAGGGTTGCCAGCTCGGCAATGGTCTGGTCGATCCCGGTTCCCACGTTGATATGGGTCGCCGACTCGTAGTTGTCCATGAGGAAGAGACAGGCGTCGGCCAGATCGTCGACGTGGAGAAACTCGCGTCGGGGGGTGCCGGTACCCCACACCTCCACCTCGTTCCGGCCCTTGAGCTTGGCGTCATGAAACTTGCGAATCAAGGCCGGGATGACGTGCGAGCTGTTGAGATCAAAATTGTCGCCCTGGCCATACAGATTGGTTGGCATCACCGAGATGAAGTTGCAGCCGTACTGCTCTCGGTAGAACTGACAGAGTTTGATGCCTGCGATCTTGGCCAGGGCGTAGCCCTCGTTCGTCGGTTCGAGGGCTCCGGTCATCAACGCCGACTCGGGGATGGGCTGAACGGTGGCCCGGGGGTAGATGCACGACGAACCGAGGTACAGCAGCTTGCGCACCTCGACCTGCCTGCTGGCCTCGACCACCGTGGCGTGGATCAGCATGTTGTCGTAGAGGAACTCGGCCTGACGGGTCGAGTTGGCCAGCACCCCGCCAACGGTCCCCGCCGCCAGGTACACCAGTTGCGGTCGGTGTTTGTCGAACCAGGCTTCCACCTCGGGACGTGAACGCAGATCCACCTCCTGGCGATCGACGGTCAAGAGGTTTTGGTAGCCCGCCTCCCGCAGGCGGCGAACCAGGGCGGACCCGACCAGCCCCTTGTGACCGGCGACAAAAACCGGCGCTTCAGTATCGTCTGGTTTGGCCATTTGATTCCCATGGTCAGTAGCGGCGGCGGTAACCATGGAACCCACACTATTGCCCACCGCCAAGGTCTCCGCAGCATTGTGTAAAGCTGCTCCGACAGGCCGGATTGGCCAGTAGCCCCCAGTAGAATCACCCTGTTGTTCACTTGTCGCTTGTTCGACAATGTGCCGCAGCACGGCCCGGGTGAAATCGAGAAGACAACACTGTCGACCCGGCTGGGCATCGTGAACCTGACACTCGTGCACTACTACCAATCCCTTGCCCGCCGACCAGATCGGTATTGGCGATTGCCCAGGGATATCGGGCTGCTCAGCCTTGACGTCTTCGGAGCGGCCCTCCAGGCGGTAGTCCTGGCCACCCATG
>Ga0316190_10003787_pt1 | contig 10967 bp, 5 predicted proteins | sample Eddworburrow2_MG_FD_204929 | JGI IMG/M metagenome (GOLD analysis project Ga0316190, IMG submission 204929) | Coastal sediment microbial communities from Maine, United States - Eddy worm burrow 2 | ecosystem: Environmental > Aquatic > Marine > Coastal > Sediment | place: USA: Maine | collected... | reverse complement strand
GTACGGAGACATCTTTTATGAAGTTGCTGTTTTCAACTTCTTATAAGGTAAATGATAAGCTATCTTTAGGCTTCTCATTTGGGCCTGCCCTTCATAGGGCAGAAATAGAAGCTCCGTTTACGCAGCAGACAGGGCCTGCTGCTGGAAAACTCTCTTTTCTTGCCGATATATCCACAAAAGATAATTTCGGTTATTCTTATGTATTTGGGGCACAATACAAACTGGGGGAAAAGACAGTACTTGGCATTTCATATATCAGCGAATCCAGGGCAACATTAAGAGGTGATGCAGATATTATTATTCCAAAAAGTGCACCTGGAGGCAGACTTTTATTAACCCCTTTTGCGGAGTATGATATAAAGGCAAACTTTGAGTGGCCACGGTCAGTTGGTATAGGAATTGCTCAGGAACTAGGGATGTCCCACAGGCTGTCTCTGGACGTGTTATGGATTGATTGGGCATCTGCATTTGATAGATTGGATTTTGAACTTACAGATGGAGATAACCGCCTATTTAATAGCTTATTAGGTAATACGGTCAATGATGCAATACCACTCGACTGGAATGGGTCATTCTCATTCAGGTTTGGATATGAATATTTTCACAAGGGAAATAGGGACAATGTTTTGCGCTTTGGATATCTGTATGATGATAATCCTATCCCAGGTAGCACATTAGTTCCCATAATTCCTGGTATCATTAAACACATATTTTCCATTGGGTATAGTCATAAATTGCGCAATAAATGGGATAAGTGGACTACCCATATGGCGGTAAAACTTGATATAAGTGATGATGAAAAGGTTGGAAAGAGTAAATTAGTTGGAGATGATTTCAGCAATAGCTCTCTTAAGGCCAAAGGGTATTTCTTTTTTATGGGAATGGATTACAACTTCTAAACCCGCAGCATAAAACCAGGCACAGTATTGTGACAGATCCCATATTTATGTGTTTCTTATGCCACTTAACGATTATACCAAGTAAATATAAGCGTAGTCTCAAGATTTTCATTATCTAGATTATATTCATCTTTAGCCCCTTTCCCTTTAAGAAAGTAATCACCTCTCTTGCATATAAGTAATGAAATACATATTAAAATAATTACATCAAAAATATGAGTGCTGTCCGTCCTTATGTTTGATTTTCTTTACATTTCATTTACCAGACGTTTAAGTGCATAAATTTCATTAAGGCCCGATATCTTTCTTGGCATCTTCTCATTACTTGTATTAAAACACCATTTAAACATCTCATAATAGTGAGAAACAAATCCCTTTGTACCAATTATATCGCTGTCTGTTGCAACAACGTTTCTCGGACTCTAATCCGGGGTATCATGAGCCTCTGTAGTAGGTGTATTAATTGAAGTGCCTTTGATGTTAATACTAGTTGCAATTTATAAAAAAACATACTTTTTGCTCAAGGGTAGTACGTTGGACTTTCCACAAAGTGCTTCAAAGTAACCTATTCATGATACAGAAAATGGTTAGTGGTTTTAAAAGTGTTTGAAATGGGTTTGGTAACGTGATGATAATGTTTATGTGCATGATGTCGATGCCTTAGTTTGTTTATTATTGTTTTTTATTTTCTTACATTTGAAATGTAGTAAACAGCCGGAACGATAAATATATTTAAAATGGTAGAACTGAGCAAACCTCCTAAAATTACTATTGCCATTGGGCTTTGTATTTCGTTTCCAGGAAGATCACCTGTTATTGCTAAGGGAATTAATGCCAATGCGGTAGTTAAAGCAGTCATTAAAATGGGGTTTAGTCTATCTATGGAGCCTTTAATAACCGTTTCATACAAAGCAATTCCTTGACTTTGCAATGCCTTATAGCGTGAAACCAATAATATGCCATTACGTGTGGCTATGCCAAACAGTGTTATAAATCCAATTATAGAGGGGATGCTTATGATTTTGCCTGTAAACCAAATGCTAAAGACTCCACCTATCAGTGCCAACGGTAGATTAAGAAAAACTATTCCTGCGATCTTGATATCTTTAAATTCCTGATAAAGCAGGAGGAATATAATTAGCAATGCCATTAAAGAGGCGAAGAATAATATTTTCGATGCATTTGCTTCGCTTTCAAATTGTCCTCCATATTGGATCCGGTAGTTTTCCGGTAACTGAATATTATCATCTATTTTTTCTTTAATTTGATTTACTACACTTTTTAAATCGCGCCCGGCCACATTGGCGGAGACCACAATCTTTCGTTGTACATTTTCCCGGTTAATGGTATTGGGGCCTGTTGTTGAAACAATATCCGCCACATAATGTAAGGGGATTTTAAATTTTAAATTTTGAATTTTGGATTGTTTACTTGGTTTGGTATAGGTATCAATTAACACGTTACGGATATTTTCTATTTTGCTCCTGTTTTCATCATTAAACCGTAATACCAAATCAAAACTTTTATTGTCTTCAAAGACTTGAGATACTTTTTTGCCTGCAAAGGCAACATCAATAAATTCGGTAAATTGACCTATTGAAATACCATATTTGGCAAGAATATCTCGTTTTGCATTTATCTGTATCTGTGGGATTTCAATTTGTTGTTCTACGCTAATATCCACAAGGCCTTCTATGCCTTCAATGTTGCGCTCTATCTGATTGGCAAGAGAAAACATTCTCGATAAGCTTGTACCAAAAAGTTTAATAGCGATGTTGGCCCTTGTGCCTGAAAGCATGTGATCAATGCGGTGTCCTATGGGTTGGCCGATGGTGATGTTTGCTTCATAAACAGAGCTTAATTTTTCTCGAACTTCCATCATAAATGATTCCTTGCTTCTTTCTATCAAGGTAAATGGTGCATCAATTTCTGCAGCATTTACGCCTTGCGCATGTTCGTCTAATTCTGCTCTCCCTGTTCTGCGTGAAGTAATTGAGATTTCGGGTACCGACAGCAGGATATTCTCAATCCTGTTTCCGATTTTATTTGATTCTTCGAGGGATATACCCGGCATACTAACGGCACTTACCGTTAAAGTGCCTTCGTTAAATTCAGGTAAGAAACTTCTACCGAAATCAAACATTAGAAAACTTGCCACAATGAATAACATAATGGATAATCCAATGATTGTTTTCTTTATTTTCATTGCTTTTTCTAATGCGGAATTATAATATCGATTAAGAGTTATTTCTAACCAACTTCCTTTTGCTTGTTTTAAAAGCATTTTGTCATTTGTAAGCATAAGACTGCAAAGTACAGGGGTAAGTGTTACTGCAACAATTAGTGATGCAAATAGAGAAACAATAAATGAGATTCCTAGTGGCTGTAACATTCTTCCCTCCATACCCCTAAGAAAAAACAATGGAATAAAAGCAACGATGATGATAAGGGTCGCATTAAAGATTGAAGACCGAATCTCTTTTGATGCATCATAAACTATAACAAGTGTGCATTTGCGATCTTCAATGCTTTTTTGTGCATTTTCCTTTAGACGTTTAAAGACGTTTTCCACATCAATAACAGCATCGTCTACCAAAGAGCCGATGGCGATTGCCATTCCGCCAAGAGACATGGTATTTATGGTAAATCCTAAAAATTTAAGAGTAATGATTGACACGATAAGTGAAAGGGGAATAGCAACTATGGAAATAATGGTAGTTCGGAAGTTCATTAAGAACAGGAACATGATTATAACCACAAAGATAGACCCCTCAATAAGTGCTTTTTGAATATTGCTTATGGAAGCCTGAATAAAATCTGCTTGACGAAATATTTTGCTGTTAATTTTAATGTCAGAAGGCAGGGTTTTGGCAATCTCTATAATAGCATTATCAATCTTTTCTGTGAGTTCCAGGGTGTTGGCCCCCGGCTGTTTTGCTACGGTCATAATAATTGCAGGGGTTGCTTTAAGTGAACCATCTCCGATCTTAGGGATTGCACCACCCTTTCTTATTTCAGCAACATCTTCTATTTTTATTGGAACATTATTGACAACCTTGATTACGGAATTGCCTATTTCTTCCACCTCGCTTGTTCTTCCAAGACCTCTTATGATGTATTCATTACCAAATTCATTCATAAAACCACCTGATGCATTAAGGTTACTCTCTTCACTTGCTTTCAGCAATTCGTTTAAAGTAATGTTGTAATATTTCATCTTTTGAGGTGATGCAAGTATTTGGTATTGCTTGTATTCTCCGCCAATTACAATTACCTGTGAAACACCTCCTGTTGCCATTAATCTAGGTCGGATATTCCAGTCTGCGATTGATCTTAAATCCATTGGCGTTGTGTTATCTGATGATAAACTAATAAGCATAATTTCACCCATGATGGATGATTGAGGTGCGAGTGTGGGGTTTCCAATTCCTAGCGGTAGCTTTTCGGTAATGGTAGTTAGTTTTTCGTTAACTATTTGCCTTGCCTTAAAAATATCTGTTCCCCATTCAAATTCTATCCAAACAATTGATATTCCCGCTGCAGATGATGACCTTACTCTGCGTACATTAGTAGCGCCATTGACTGCCGTCTCAATCTGAAAGGTTACCAATTTCTCAACTTCTTCCGGTGCCATACCGTGAGCTTCTGTTAACACTACCACCGTTGGAGCTGTAAGGTCAGGAAATACATCGACTTCCATTTTGACAGCCGTGTAAATGCCTGCTATTAAGAGCAACACAGAGGAAGCGATAATTATTAGGCGATTATGTAAAGAATAGTTAATTATTTTGTTCAGCATTTTAATTTTCCAATTTTCTTGTAAATTTAAAAGAATGGTCTATTGGCAGTAGGCAATATGCAGTATGCAGTAAGCAAAGAGCAGTAAGCAAAGAGCAGTAAGCAAAGAGCAGTAAGCAAAGAGCAGTAAGCAATTTAACTAACTGTCAACTTACACTTTCTAACGTTTACTATTCCTATCATACTTTTCTGGATTTTCAATCATATGGTTCAACATTCTTCAAACTTCCATTGATTTGTTTATTAATCCATTCAACTCTATCTCTGTAATATATTTACAAGCATAAGCAAAATCCAACCAAATCTGTGATTCCGCATATTCCATATCAGCATCAGTAATCTTACTAACAAAGTGTTTTGGATATTTCCTTTTCCTGTAGCCTTCACCAATATTAACACATACAGAACGTGAAGACCGTTTTATCTGGTCAATTAAAGAATACCGTTCTTCCTTTGGGAATTTTTTACTGATTGCAAAAATCTCAATTGCCAATTGAAATGCGAGTTTGTACACCTTTAAGTCTTTAAAATTGTGATACATTTTTATAGTTATTAATTGTTGCTTTTCTATTAAATAGTAAATAACTGCCTGCCGCCTATTGCTTATTGCTTACAGCTTACAGCTTCCTGCCTACGGCCTTATTGCCAATTGTATACAATACTTTTACTCAGTGTTCATGTCCATGAGCAGGCATTTTACCTGACATTGTTGCTAATTTTATTTGGAAACCTCCTTTAATGACAACTCTTTCACCTTCTTCTATACCGGCTAATACTTGTACATTCATACCATCATTGGCTCCGGTTTTTAATTTACGTTTTTGAAATCCTTCGCCAGATGTTTGCACATAGGCAAAATAATTTCCCTGTTCTTCTATGAGCGCGGAATAAGGAATTACTAAAGCATCTTTAATCACATGGGTTTTTAGAAATACCTCTACGAATGAACCGGGAATGATTTCACTATTATTGTCAATCGTAAAGTTTCTTCCGTAAGAAATGAGTTGGCCATTTAAACTGTCAGTACGGTATATCTTGCCATCATAAGCGGTTATAAAGTTCGCAGAAGAAATGCTGGCGAGTTTTGCGAAATGCTTTTGTGAGACTTCGGCGGTTAAAATGAGTTTACGGTTTTGGGAAACAATAGCCAGTGGTTGTCCGATTTCAACATACTCTCCTCCGGTTACCATTACATTCTTTATATAACCTTGTATTGGTGATGTGGCTTTATGTCCACTTGCAGTATAGTTTTTTTCAATAGTGTAAAAAGTTGACTGAGCATTTTTGTGTCGGAGTTCTGTTTCCTGGAAATGTTTTTGTGAAATAACATTGTCTTTCACCAATTCTTTGGCTCTTTCAAAATCTTTTTTGCTTTTTTCATAGTTGTTTTTTGCTTCTTTGTATTTCGTGTCTAAATTATTCTCTGTTAAACCAGCACTTGAAATTATAAATAAGGTCTCTCCTAAATTTACAGCTGAACCAATCAGTTGTCTATTGTTTCCGTATGTTATGATACCTTTGCTTTTTGCTGTTATGATTACTTCGTCTCCTCGTGCAGGTAAGATTTGTCCCGTGCTTTTGATAATTTCTGTAAAGGGTTTTCTCTTTACTTCCATATTGGCAAAATCTACCTTCCATGCCTGTTCTTTTAGATAAACAATTTCTTCGCCGATTGTCTGTTCTTGCCGATTCTCCAGTGCTGTTTTTATGTCAGGATAAACAGTGATGTTCGGTATTTTTATCTTGTCAAGAAACTCATTTGTCTGAATTACAAAAACTAACTGATATGTTCCTGAATTCTTAGGGGTCAAATCCAATCGAAATATACCCGGAGATGATGGCTTCCCATTTGTATTTATTAATTGTTGCCCCTTTCCTATCAGTTTAACTATTATAAAACCTTCAGTAACAGGCTTGAAACTCTTCCCTAATTTGGTAAAGTGAGCGGCAAACCTTGAGGTTTTACCTACGATTAAAGGTTTAAACTCTACAAATAGTTCCAAATTATCTGTATAAAGAGTGTAAGCAAGCGGTTCAGGTTCTTCTGCATGCTCTTCATCGCCATGCATATGTCCGTGTTCGGCATCAGCGTGTTTATGATTGTCATCTTTACAGCCGGCGAATAGACCAACAAAGATGACGAATGAAATAATTACTTTATTCATAAAGAAAGGTTTTAAATTGCCAGTAATTTGCGTGCAGCCAGGCAAATATCTAACCAGCCAAAGCTGATAAAAAATCGATGTTCTTATCATGTAGGTATCCTCATGTAAAAAAGCTTTTTAATTTTTCTCTGATTCTGAGTGGTAAATTTGCGATTATTTAATATCAGAAATATTAATTCCAACAAGCCTTTCTATTTCTGTCATTGATGTAAAAAGATCGTTTAAAGTCTTTAAATATGAGACATTTGTGATTACTAATGTTCGTTGAGCATCTAGTACTTCAAGGAAATCATACTCACCATGTTTATATCCCTTTCTTGCAATATCCAAAGACTCCTCTGCCATTGGGACTATAGTATCAAGAAAAGACCGTACAAGTTCACGAGTTGAAGCGTACATAGAAAAAGCGTTGCTAAGCTGAAGTAACAGTTCATTTCTTACAGTTGTCTCATCGTCTTTTGCCTTGTGTGACAATTCTTTGGCTTCAATAATATTGCCCTGGTTTCTATTAAAAAATGGCAATGGAAGGCTTATTCCTGCCTGGATTGTATCATCGTCTGTTGCGGAAAGCCGTTTATATCCTACAGAGAAATTAATATCCGGGATCCTTTTTCGTTTTGCTTCTTTAACTCTTAATAAGGAAAGATTGACAGTGCTTTTTTGTGCTTGTAAAGCAGGGTAATTTCTTAATAATAACCCTTCTAATTTTTCCAGTTCAAGGAGCTGCACATCGGTAACAGGAATAGGAACAAGTTTTTGTAAAGGCGTTCCAACTGTCCCCATAGTAGTTTGTAATCTTTTCGTTGCATTAAACATTTTCCTTTGAGCCTCAACTACATTTGTTTTTGCGTTGGATAATTCAACTTTCGCCTTAAGAACTGTTAATTTAGATGTATCACCAGCTTCAAACCTTTTGTTTGAAAGGTTTTTCAAGCTCATTGCTATTTCAAAATTTTTCTTTGCAAGGTTTAATTCGTCCTGAGCGGTAAGAAGATCAAAGAATGCCTTTTTTGTCATTGCTCTAATATTCCAGATAGTAGTTTGCGTGTCTAAGTCAAATATGTTTTTTTGTTTCTTTGCCACATCTGTCCTTAGCCTTCGTTTTCCACCTAGCTCCAGCTTCTGTGATAACGAAACCATGTTTTGGCTTTCGTTAAGTCCTATCTCATGTGTCGGCACCTCTTCGGCAACTAAATTAACAACTGGATTTGGGATCAATGTTGCCTGTTTAATCTTTCCTTTGGCGGCTTCCACTTTATGCTCTTTTGCCTGTATTAAAGGGCTATTCTGGATAGCAATATTTACGGCGTCTTCTATTGATAAATATTTATCTTTGAAGCTTATTTCCTGGGCATAAACAGGTAATAAATTGTTATCTGGAAATATTACAAAACTGATAACAAACGCTATAGATATTGGAATTTCTAGGGATTTACGTATATACATTTGACAACTCCTGTTAATAACATTGATGATTCCTTAAAAAGAGATTACGTAACGCGCGCCTAAATTAGCTCCTATTAAAACTATAAGTTTTTAAATGTATGCACTGTAATCCCCACTAGAAAGAGTTGTGGCGGTGTAAACAGACTGGTGGAGTACAAGATAAATAAGGGGAAAATCTATAGGCTCCGGTTACTTTCCAGAAAAGTCTATTCCTTGCGTCGTTGTCTGTAAATAGAATAAGCGCAGACAGGAACGGTACCTTAATAAAGAAATATAAAGCCTGGAAAATAGAGGATTACTACGAGATTGGATTAAATCAGATAAGACGAATGGAGTTGATATAAGTCAGCAGGGAGAGGTTTGCTGATGTTTAAACTCTGTATGGTTTTTAAAGAAAAGTTAAAGAACTTGTGGAAATATTCGGAGGAAAGGGTGAAATGTGCAAATGTGTTAACGGTAAAATGAGTTTTATTAAAACCGGAAGAGTTGCTGACCCAATAATCAAGAAACAGTATAATATCTGCGTCTTTATGATCTGTCTCACCTAAAGCATGGTCTTCGTTGTGATGGTGAGTATGTGCGTTATTGTGATCAAAATGGACGTCATGTTCATATAATAAAAAGCCACCTAGTGTACCGCTCGAAAAACAAAAGACGGACAGTATTAATAAAAGTGTAAACTTCTTAATAATTAGTTTTTTAACCATTGAATAAAGAATACGATCGTGATTGCAAAAATTATCTAACCTGAACACTCAATAAATAACATTTTCAGAAATATTTGTCAATCAGATATTCACGAGGTCATAAAAGTTGTTACTTTCAAATGGGGCGGGCCCGCCTATTTCTTGTTCAATTTTAATATTCATAAGTAGTCAACAAGGATGCTTGCCCTGCACCGTGTGATGAGACTGGATAAACGAAAACAGATGTCCAAATGCAGATCCTGATTTCACAATTAATTTAGTAAAATTACAGTAGCCGGGCTATCTCCATTAAAACATTTTTGCTGAATACTGGCTGAGTACAACACCGATTAGACCAATAAAATATATAATTGCCTGCACAAATGGTTGCTGAAGAAATGGGACAAACGCACCGTCACGAATACCCTTAACTTCACTGATAAGTAATTCTATTTGATCTATTTCCGCTTGTTTGTTAGCCTTTAATCGGTCAAACTGTAATTGGTTGGCAATCCTTCGTCTATCTTGCGGTATTTCTCCTGTTACTTTTATAAGTGTATCTTTTAAGATGGCTAATGTCTTTTCTTTGGCGTTATTTGCCGCGTTCCGTAAATGGTATGCGTATATTATTGGTATAGAAAGGCCTACGCCAAAAATGATGTAGAGGGACCGGCTACTGGTCCAATTATCAAAATAGGAACTGTATGAAATTAATATTATCAGGATAGACCATATAGGGTAAACAATTAATTTATTTACGGCTTTTGTGATCTTTGCTATTAAAATAATCTTTAACCAATAAGATACCGCTTTCTTATCTAAACTATTATACCTACTTATTGTCTTTTGTGACCAATTATACTCTTCTTTCATTATCCGGTGAACAAAACTGAGGCAAATTCTAATCTTAATAACAACATCAAAGAGCACAAATAGAAACAAAACAGAGGCAAATGATATTATTATTGTGTCTGCCCATTGGCTGAAACCGCCACGAAATGGCACCCTTGACTTGCCAAATACACTTATAAGCAGACCTATGAATGCTAAAGATAGTATTATTATAGTAATTATTCGAGGGTACTGTTTCGATAATGTGTTTAATGAATAATACTCTGTTAATATTTTTTTTACGTTATCATTATCTGTCTCTTCTTCCGGTCCTTTGATAGATATTTCATTCTTTGCATCATTTCCATTACTGGCTTTGAGCGCCTTCCAATCCCTACCCATGCCAAATTTCAGAATATCAAGTGCATCCAATTTTCTTTTAATAAAGAAATAGGTGAAGATAATAATAAGTATCCAAATTGGGAAAGTAGGTAGCCTATCTGTAACGTTATCCTTAGAGGCACAGATTTTGAAAAGATATATGGAGATTGATGTAATTAATAGGTATATCACCCAACATATGATAGTTTCAATGAAAGACTTTTTATTATGTTCTGTATTATTGTTATTATGTTCTTTTTTGGACTGATTATTTGATTTGTTGACCCTGGTTAGGTAATCTTTGTCATCAAAGATATCTTTAGATAAATCTCTGGAATTTTCTTTCAATGCATTATTGCTAAAATAAATTAATGCTAAAGAACATATGCATGAAACTATTCTTATTACCTCTGCGGGCCATATACTTATACCTTCATAAAACAGGAGAGGTTCTTTTATTGTGGTAATTATAGAAAGAAAGGCACCATATATTCCAAAGACTAATATAAATGCCGGCAACGCAAACTTTAAAATTATCTTTAATGGTTTCTTATAGTCCTTTGGGACGATTACAAAAAGTAATAATGGACCAATCATTAATATGATAAATAAACAACAAATTTTATTTACGTTTCCATAGTAATTCCGTGATTCTGGATAAATGCTGTAATGGGTGTCAGATATGAGCCGGGGAAATCCGCCATCTAAAATGTTAATAATAGGGTTATCTTTTCTTTCATTCGTTCTGCATTGCGTTAGTT
>Ga0316190_10003786_pt1 | contig 10967 bp, 11 predicted proteins | sample Eddworburrow2_MG_FD_204929 | JGI IMG/M metagenome (GOLD analysis project Ga0316190, IMG submission 204929) | Coastal sediment microbial communities from Maine, United States - Eddy worm burrow 2 | ecosystem: Environmental > Aquatic > Marine > Coastal > Sediment | place: USA: Maine | collected... | reverse complement strand
AGGGAATATTTAATTCTTTGAATTTCTCTTTCAAAAATTCAAGGGTTTTATCTTTTTCTTCCTCTGTAGACATTTTTTCTAACTCAATAATATATCCATAACCTTTAGTCCAATCAATCATGACATCAACATCTTTCCATTTAAAATTATTTCTTTTTCTGAACCATTTAATTTCAACACCAAAACCAAGGCCTAAAAATAGTTTTTCTAATTCTCCGAATTGATCTGTGTCAAATTTAATTTCTGTTTCTTCTCGATGGTCGTCATGAAGCTCTCCCTTCTTCATCCAGATTTTAGAGTAATTATCATTTTTTTGAATTCTTAAATCTTCTTTAGTATCAAAATAATGAGTTTCTTGATTTTCTTCACCCAAAAATTCTCCTTCTTTTTTAAAGTAATCTAAAAGTTCTTGATATTTTTCTTCTGAAATAAAACTTCGAATTTCAACTTCGATATTTTTCATGGGTTAAGTATACAATAAAAAAAATAACCCATCTATATTAAGACGGGGTATTTTTTATCTGTGCGGAGGAGACAGGCCTCCTCTGGGAGGCACTGCTGTTTGTCGGTCAATCGTTTCACTCTTGAACAAACAGGCCTCAGTGCCCGCAGGCTAGGATTCGTCGAATCCTACTCATACGTAAAACAAAAAGCCCCGATGCTGTGGCATCAGGACTTAATGTTTTATGCGGAGGAGACAGGATTCGAACCTGCGGTACCTTGCGGTACACATCGTTTCCAACGATGCGCATTCGACCACTCTGCCACTCCTCCAATACAAAACTATTTTAACAGAAAGCTCAAAATAAAGAAAAGGCGGTCTTGGAAGACCGCCTTTTTATATTTTACATCACGCTGCTGCGCGACGATGCCCTTTTCTGCCATATGAAGATGGAGTATTTATACGCTCCTTCAACATAACAGTATGGGAATTGTGAGGTATCACGCCATCACCAACTTTTCTTTTTTTGCTTCGGTCAACAATCAAAACTTTTGTGGGAGTTCTGACAGCAACCTTTTTTAGACCAGCGATACTTCTCCTTGCCGACCTGTTTCTGATAGTTTCTTCAGCTTTTTGTTTTGGTGTTAGTTTTTTAGGCAAAAGAGCCTCCCTTAATTTTTGTACGATATGATAAAAGTATACAACATTATTCTGTTTTGTCAAGATAAAAGAAAGGCGGCTATTAAAGCCGCCCGTAATGCTGAATTAAATCAGCTTGGTTTTATTACTCCTAATTGTCGCTATGCAATCTCATCAGTCTTAGAAATTTCTGCATTCACAGAAATAATTCTTTTTTGCGTAGTGAGATGATGGTCTTTTTTTACTGACACCTCCACAATTCGACCGAATGGAATCACATGGCTCGAGTCAGGTGAAATTTTAGCAACAGGATGTTTACCAAGTGTTTTTAAAATTTGACCATTGGTAACCCTTTGCTCAAAACGCCACCTTGCGGAACGTTTCAATTTTCCTCCTTTTAAACTAAGATAATAATATCATAAAATCATAGATTGTCAATATACTACCCCCTCAAAGCCTTTGCTCTCTCTGCTGTCGGTGGATGAGTTAAAAACATTCTCCCAACAAAACCTGAGGCTCTTTTGCCTTTAAATGGATTGGATATGAAAAGATGAGCTGTGGCATGGTTAGCTTTTTTCATCTGCCCAGCGTAACCTTCTATTTTTTCCAAAGCGCTGGCTAATCCTTCAGGATAGCGAGTTAAAAGAGCCCCAGAAGCATCTGCTAAATATTCTCTCTTTCGGGAAATAGCTAAATGAATAAGTGAAGCTACGATAGGAGCTAAAATTGCTAAGCCAATTCCCACAAGAGTCATAATCAATTGAATCCTAGCGTCTCCCCCGCGATCTCCGTTTCCTCCAAAGAGGGACCATCTCAAAAAGAAATCTGAAAGTAAGGTTACAAAACCAACTAAAACCACAACGATTGTAGAGATGAGAATATCTCTGTTACCAATATGAGACAATTCATGAGCCACCACCCCTTCTAACTCTGTTTTATTTAATAAAGTCATAAGTCCTGATGTGACAGCCACCACTGCATGTTCTTTATCTCTTCCTGTAGCAAAAGCATTAGGAGCCGGATCGTTCATTATATATACCTTTGGCATGGGAAGTCCTGCGGTAATAGAAAGATTCTCTACTATAGTATAAAGCTCGCGATGATCTTTTCTGTTGGCTGGAGTAGCTCCAGACATTTTTAAAACAATCTTATCGGAATGCCAATAACTAAAAATATTCATTAAGACACTAAATAAAACTGCTCCGTATAAAATAAGTGGATTACCAAAAACCCAACTAAAAGCCCAGCCAATACCAATAACAGCAACTAAAAAAGTTGCCATTAAAAGCCAAGTTTTTCGGATATTAGTATCCTGATTTGTGTAGAGTGTTGCCATCTATTGATTAGAAATTAACTTTAACAGGCTCTTTCTCTTCACTCCCTTCTTCTAATTCAAAGAATTCTCTTTCCACAAATTTAAACATGTTAGCAATTACGTTTGCGGGAAAGCTTTGAACTTTAATGTTTAAGTCACGAACATTAGTATTGTAAAATCTTCTAGCTGCTTGAATTTTATTTTCAGTATCAGAAAGTTCTTGTTGAAGTTCTAGGAAGTTTTGATTAGCTTTTAGATCAGGATAGTTTTCAGAAACAGCAAACAAAGACTTTAAAGCACCTGATAACATATTTTCAGCTTCTCCATGTTCGGCGACAGTTCCTGCCCCCATAGCTAGAGTTCTAGCTTCTGTTACTTTTTGTAAAGTTTCTTTTTCGTGAGTAACATAACCCTTTACGGCATTAATTAAATTAGGAATAAGGTCATATCTTCTCTTTAATTGAACATCAATATCCGCCCAAGCTTCCTCAGAACGAGTCCTTAAAGTAATAAAACCATTATAAATAGCGATAACCCAAAGTACCACTACAGCTAAGACACCTAAAATAATATACAAAATAGACATATTTTTTAATTAATTAAATTATTATTATGAGTTAATTATAGCATTCTTAATTATATTAATAAAAGGTAAAAAATGGCTCAAATTAGCCATATTAAACGGCTCACTGGATGAGCCGTTTAATATGGCTAGAAATAAGGTTATTTTACAACATAGAACAAAGACGTATAATTTGCCAAATATTTGCTTTCTGCTATAATCCTTATCAATGGAAACTATCTCTAATATATTACCGTGGACTCAGATTATTTTGTCTGTCCTTCTAGTAACCGTTATCATGCTCCAACAATCAGGAGCTGGTCTTGGTGGTGCTTTCGGAGGAAGCGACGACGTAGGTGGATCTCACACTAAAAGAGGACTGGAAAAAGTCTTATTCAACGCTACTATTGTAATTGCAATCTTATTTGCTGTTTCTTCTTTAATTGCATTAGCTGTTTAATTTAAACGAAATAAAACAAAGCTACTCTACTACATACTATTATTGTGAAAGAAAAGATTTCTCGTATTTTTAATAAATATTTTGGTTTTTTAAATCCTAAGACTGGAGAAGTTTTTTGGGCTATTAAATCATTTTCTAAAACAGAAAAAAATATTTTGGGAATTTTTGTAATTATATTTATTTTTAGTTCTATTGTTCTGGGTTGGAAAATTAACCAATCTTTTCTAGTAGAAATACCTATCCAAGGAGGATCTGTTTCTGAAGGAATTATTGGAGCCCCTCGTTTTATAAATCCTCTTTTAGCTTTATCTGAAGCAGACAGAGATTTAACAACTTTGGTTTATTCAGGGCTTCTGAGAGCTACCCCTGATGGAGATTTAGAAAATGACCTAGCTGAAAGTTTTACAATTTCTGATGACGGGTTATCTTACAATTTTATTTTAAAAGATAATATTTATTTCCACGATGGCCAAAAAGTTACAGTAGACGACATTATTTTTACTGTCCATAAAATTCAAGACAGTATTTTAAAAAGTCCTAAGAGGGCCAGCTGGGAAGGAGTAGATATTGAAAAAATAAATGAAAAAGAAATTCAATTCACCCTCAAGAGAGCTTATTCCCCTTTCTTAGAAAATACTACTCTAGGAATTTTACCAAAACATATCTGGGAAAATATTAGCTCTGAACAATTTGGTTTCAGTCAATTTAATATAGAACCCATTGGCTCTGGTCCATATAAAGTAACATCTATAAAAAGAGACTCTTCTGGTATTCCTCTATACTATGACCTAAAGCCTTTTAAGAAATTTTCTTTAGGGGAATCATTAATTGCAAATTTACGAATTAATTTTTACTCTAATGAAGACAGCCTGTGGGAGGCTTACGACCAAGGAAAAATTGGGAGCATAAACACAGTTTCTCCAGAAAAAGCAGCCATTCTAGAAAAATCTGGTTTGCAATTAAAAAGATGGCCTTTGCCTAGGGTTTTTGGGGCTTTCTTTAATCAAAACCAAGCAACTATTTTTACAGATAGATTATTAAGGAAAGCTTTAAGAGAAGCTGTTGATAAAAACATGATAGTGAATGAGGTATTACATGGCTATGCTACTGTTATAGATGGTCCTATTCCCCCAGGAGGTCTAGGTTACCCTGAGACTGAAATAAAATCTCAAGATATTGAAGAAACTAACCACTTGGATACGGCTAAAGAAATACTAGAAAACAATGGTTGGAAATTTAATGAAGAAGAACAAGTTTTAGAGAAAAAAACTCGTAAACAAACAGATCAATTAAGGTTTTCAATAGCTACTTCCAATGCCACAGAATTAAAAGCTGCCGCTGAGTTAATTAAAAAAGACTGGGAAGCTCTGGGTGCTCAAGTAGAATTAAAAATATTTGATACAGGAGATTTAAATCAAAATGTTATTAGACCAAGAAAATATGACGTTTTATTCTTTGGAGAAATTATTGGACGAGACTCAGATCCATTTGCTTTTTGGCATTCCTCACAAAGAAATGATCCTGGTTTAAATATTTCTCTTTATACAAATATAACAGCCGATAAACTTTTAGAAGATGGCCGAACATTAGCCGATAAAGAGATTAGAAAAGATAAGTATAGATTATTTCAAAAAGAAGTAGCGAAGGATATACCAGCCGTCTTTGTCTATTCTCCAGATTTTATATATTTAATACAAGACAATTTAAAAGGTGTTGATATTAGACACATAACTATCCCTTCTGAAAGATTTCTTAATATCCATAAGTGGTATATAGAAACTGATAAGGTGTGGAAAGTTTTCATCAAATAACAATAAACTAACTCAATTATAAAAAATATGAATAAACCAAACAAATCTCCTAACCATGTTTCCTCACAAGGAAACAATAGTCCAGTAAAAAAGACTCCTACTCACAAAAAAAGAATCGTAACAAAAGGACGATCCTATACACCTATGCACCCTGCAAAAACCTCACAAAAAAAACAAGGACATAAACCAAAACCAGGTGGTAATAAAAACAATAGAAATAAAAATAATAAGAATACCAGAAGACCTAAAAAAAATCTCTCTCATTTTGACAAAGCCAAGAATTTTAATAGATCTAAAAAAGAATCTGTTATACCTCCTGTGGGAGAGAACATTAGGATTATTCCTCTAGGAGGAGTTGAAGAAATAGGTAAAAATATGACCGTTATTGAATACGGGCAAGATATTATTGTTATTGATGCTGGTTTCCAATTTAGGGGAGAAGAGACACCTGGAATAGATTATATATTACCTAATACTAAGTATCTAGAAGCTAGAAAAGACCGTGTTAGAGCCGTCATTATAACCCATGGGCACTTAGACCACATTGGCGCAGTTCCTTATATTATGAATAAGATTGGCAATCCCCCTATTTACTCAAGGAAGCTAACTACAATTATGCTAAAAAAGAGACAGGAAGAATTCCCAAACCTTCCTCCTTTAGATATTCAAGTTGTTGAATCAACAGATAGGATAAAGATGGGTAACCTTTATGTTAAATTTTTTGCTGTTACCCACACCATACCCGACTCCATGGGTATTGTTATAGAAACACCCTACGGAAACATTGTTCACACCGGAGACTTAAAACTCGACCACGATGATGGTATACCAACAGAAGAGGAAGAAGAATCATTCGCAATACTTGAAAATGAAAATAATTTATTGTTAATGGCTGATTCAACGAATGTGGAGCAACCAGGGTTCTCTACTCCAGAAAAAAAGGTTCATAAAAATATAGAAAAAATTATCGCCGCAACTAAAGGAAGAATGATCGTTGGAACATTTGCTTCCCTTCTTGAAAGGATCATTAAAATAATAGAGATTGCAGAAAGCTTGAATAAAAAAGTGGTTATTGATGGTAGAAGCATGAAAAATAATGTTGAAATTGCTAAAGAAGTCGGTATTCTAAAAACAAGAAAAGGAACCATCATTAGTGCAGACGAAATGGATAACTACCCACCAGATAGAATTTTAGCTCTAGCTACTGGCGCTCAAGGAGATGAATTCGCATCTCTAATGAGAATGGCTCAAAAAAAACACGCTAAATTTAAAATAAACAAAAGAGATACTGTTATGCTTTCATCTTCTGTTGTCCCAGGTAATGAGAAATCTGTTCAAAAACTGAAAGATAACTTATCAAGACAAGGAGCTCACATCATTCACTATCGTACTTCCGAAGTTCACTCATCTGGTCACGCTTATCGAGAGGAGACTGCTTGGATACATAAAAAAATTGGAGCAAAATTCTTTATGCCAGTACATGGATATCATTACATGTTAACCGTTCATAGAGATATCGCTAAATCTATAGGTGTACCAGAAAAAAATATTATTGTTCCAGATAATGGAATGGTTATAGAAATTCAAGATAAAGGTCAAAAAATTGTAAGTCTCAAAGAGAACGCTCCTAGGGGTGTGGTCATGGTTGATGGTTTTTCTATTGGAGATATGCAAGAAGTTGTTATAAGAGATAGAAAACTTCTAGCTCAAGATGGAATGTTTGTTGTTATTGCTACTTTGAATTTAAGTACTGGTAAACTAAAAAAATCACCAGATATTATTTCTAGAGGGTTCGTTTATTTAAGAGAATCACAAGATTTACTTGATCAAACAAGATTAATTGTTAAGAAAACTGTTGAGGATTCAGCTTCTGGAATGAAGCCTGTTAATTTTGACTACATTAAAGACCATGTTACTGACAATGTAGCGAGATTTCTTTACCAAAAAACAGCCAAGAGGCCAATCGTTATTCCTGTTATTCTGGGAATTTAATTTAAAATAGAACACTTAGGGTGTGCTATAATTTATTTATTATGGAAAAAGGAAATAAAAAAATTCTTTATGTTTTGTATCTTTTAGGATTTGCTTTTTCTTTGCATGTAGCTATTCCTACTTTCATTAATTCTAGTTTTCTAAGTAATTATTTACAAGAGGATATAGTTGGAGCTCTCTACACATTGGGATCTTTGTTCTCTCTAATAGTCTTAATTAATGCTACAAAAATATTATCTAGATTTGGTAATTATAAAACCTTATTGAGTTTAATTGTATTAGAGATTATAGCTTTATTAACTCTTGCTTTTGCAGATTCTTTACTATTTATTGCCCCTGCTTTTATCATTCATCTAGTAGCTATTGTTTTTGCTGTCCTAAACATAGATTTATTTTTAGAATTTTTTTCTTCAGACAGTAATACAGGGGAAATTAGAGGTAAAATACTAACCTCTGCTAATTTTGCTTGGGTTATTTCCCCTGTTATTGCTGGTTTTATATTAACCAATGGAGATTACTGGAAAATATATTTAACCTCAGCTGTTATTATCTCCTTTGTCTTTCTGTTAACTTTATTTAAATTTAAAAATTTTGAGGATCCTATTTACGACGATGTTCCATTTTGGGGGACATTAAAAATAGTGAGAAATGATAAATCTTTATATAATATTTTTATTTCTAGTTTAATTTTAAGGTTTTTCTATGCTTGGATGGTTATTTACACCCCAATTTATCTTCATAGTCATCTAAATTTTGCTTGGGATCAAATTGGTATTATTTTAACCATAATGCTTTTACCTTTTATTATTTTTCAATTTCCTTTGGGAAGATTGGCTGATAAATTGTGGGGAGAGAAGGAAATTTTAAGTATAGGGTTTGTTATTATGTCTTTGGCTACGATTAGTCTTACTTTTATAACAAGCACATCAATAGTTGTTTGGGCATCTGTATTATTTATAAGTAGAATAGGAGCCAGTGCTGTAGAAATCATGACTGAAAGTCATTTTTTCAAACACATAGATGCTACCGACGCCCATGTATTAAGTTTTTTCCGTAATGCTAGAAATATTTCTTATGTTATTGGACCAGCCGTAGCAAGTGTTTTCTTATACTTCTTTGAATATAAATATCTTTTCCTTGTTTTAGGACTTATCGTTTTAATAGGATTAAAATATAGCTTATCTTTAAAAGATACTAAGTAATCATAAAAGACACTCAATATTGAGTGTCTTTTATGAAGTCTCTAAGTGGTATCTAAATTTAAAGAAGATAATTAATACCTTCTATTTCTTCGCTCCCTTCATTCCTAGAATATAAAGGATGATTCCACTAACCACGCCAGTAATAATTGGCGACAAAAGTTCACTAATTATTTTTTCATAGGTTGATCCTATTTGTAGAAAATATAATATTAAAATAGAAGTTATTGCTCCAGCTACGGCAGGATAAGCAATATGTAAAAACTTTTCTCTACCAGTTAAAGGTACTCTATCTTGTTTTTTAATTTTTATATCTCGAATCATCATGATAAAAACTATTTTATTATTTTTACTATTTTATTATACCATCACCCGTGCCCTGTGAGTACCTGTGCCCTGTGGGTATAAAAATAATTCTGTAATTATCTTTTACCCTAAACACGACCCTTTAAGTAATCTTGTCTTTTCTTTTCAGGAAAACGTTCTATAGCATATCTAAGCATAGTCCTGGGCATATTTAAGTAAAACTTTCTAAGGAAATCTTCCTCCTCCTCTAAGTCTCTCTTGCCAACTTCCCTCAACATCCAACCAACAGCCTTATGGATTAAATCATGTTCATCTTTTAATAAAACTCTAGAAATCTTTAGTGTATCTTTAAAGTTGTTGTTTTTGATAAATTCAAAGGTAGAAATAATTGCAATACGTCTTTGCCAGATATTTTTAGAGTTTGCTAATTTGTATAATATTTTTTTATTTTTATTTAAAAGATACCCTCCAACAACCCTAGGGGCTGACAAATCAACTAAGTCCCAGTTATTTATATATAATTTATTTTTTAAATAAAAATCAAATATCTTTGTTTGTTTCTTACCGTCAGCGTTAGAAAAATTATGTACTAAAATCAACAAAGCCAATAGTCTTTCTTCATGAATACTCGACCTTAAAAGTGTTCTTAGGTCTTTAAAAGACAAGTCTTTAAATTTTTTAGCAGTTCTTCTAACCTCTGGGACACTAACACCTAAAAAAATATCTCCTTCTCCATATTCTCCGGGACCAGTTTTGAAAAACCCCTGAAGAATTTGGGCTTTCTTTTTATTAGCTTTTAATTTTAATTCTTTTTTCAGTTTTAATAACATTATTAATAATTTAACATAAATATAAAAAAGACCATAAGCGGTATGACTCCCCCTACTGAAGTCACACCGCTTATGGTCCTTGTTGTAAATTTGCCAACAAATTCTACTATTTATATATACTTTAATACCATACCGTGATAAAATATTTATCAAATTCATATAAAGAAAAAATGAAATTGGGGATAAGTACTTTAAGCCTATATCCCCTACTAAATTAAAAATATGCGTATCTTAGTCGTTGAAGATGAAAAAAAGATAAATGATTTTCTAAAAAAAAGTTTAGAATCTGAGTGTTTTGCTGTGGATACAGCCATGGATGGAGAAAAGGGGTCATATTTAGCTAGAAGTAATAATTATGATTTAATCATTCTTGATAATATTCTCCCTAAAAAAGATGGGGTGCAAGTTTGCCGAGAAATTAGAGAATCAAAAAGTAATGTGCCAATTATTATCTTGTCTGTCAAATCTGAAACTATCACAAAAGTTGACCTTCTTAACGCTGGAGCAGATGATTATTTAACTAAGCCTTTTTCCTTGGAAGAATTATTAGCCCGAATGAGAGCTCTCTTAAGGCGACCCAAGGATTTTAAAAGTGATATCTTTAGTGTGGATGATTTAATCGTAGATATTGCTAAACATTCTGTTAAGAGAGGTGATGAAGAAATAAAATTAACCCGTAAAGAATTCATGCTTTTGGAGTATCTTTTAAAAAACCAAGGAATTGTTCTATCTAGAGGTATGATTATGGAACATGTTTGGGATATGAATGCTGATCTGTTTTCTAATACCATAGAATCTCATATTTTAAGTCTAAGAAAAAAAATTGATTTTGAGGGCAATAAAAAACTAATACAAACTATCTCAGGAAGAGGATATACAATCTCTTAAAATTAATATAAATCTATTAATCTAAAACGCTATGAAGTCTCTAGCGTTTTTTATTTAACTTAATTTAATAAAAATTTGATTATTTATTATTTTAAAAAACATAAAAAACTGAGATTCCTTTTATCTTTTCTTTAGAGAACAATCACTATTAATATTACATAATTATATATAGAATATTTCTAATTTTTTAGAAATAAGTTCTTTGAAAAAAGATAACAAGGAGACAAAAATGAAAAAAATTGGTTTTGATACTAAAGATTGGGAGCTGTACGCTACCTGCTACGATAGTCTTAATTACCTGACCCCCTACCAACAACTACAGGAAGTAGTAATTGAGGAATTAGGTATTTTAAATAATCAAAGTATTTTAGATGCTGGTTGTGGAACGGGAAACTCAACGCAAAGAATCATTCAAAAATATCCCAATAGTAAGATTAAAATTTGGGCAATTGATTCTTCTAGAGAAATGTTAAACCGAGCAAGAGTAAAATGTGTCGAATTCCCTGTGAATTTTATACAAACT
>Ga0316190_10003784_pt1 | contig 10968 bp, 6 predicted proteins | sample Eddworburrow2_MG_FD_204929 | JGI IMG/M metagenome (GOLD analysis project Ga0316190, IMG submission 204929) | Coastal sediment microbial communities from Maine, United States - Eddy worm burrow 2 | ecosystem: Environmental > Aquatic > Marine > Coastal > Sediment | place: USA: Maine | collected... | reverse complement strand
ACCAACCCCATCACCGGCCAAGCAAGGCTGAGCACGACGACCGAGGCGGTGACGTCGAAAAGGCGCTTGAGCCGCACCGAAACCTGGGGGTGGGCCGAGCGCTGCAAACGAACCAGCGGGTAGCCCCGGGCCTGGTCAGGGGCGAAGATATCGGCCCCGAGACCCATCTCGAAGAAACGGGGCACAATAAAAATCGGCATCCCGGTAGTGGCCGCCCGGCGAACTACCCGGATCGCGTCACCATCGGATGCCGCCGGACCGGGGCCAACAATCAACACATCAGCATTACTGCGCTCGATGACGTCCAACACATCAGAGTGGACGTCGTAAACAGGGGTTGGCAGCGAACTGACCGCACGGCCGGAGCTCCCGGCAATGACCCCAACCACGTCGATACCAAGATCCCTGCGCAGGTCGGCCTCAACCACAAGCTCACGGGCCAATTCGTCGGCGCCGTAGATCAGCGCCGAGGCCCTGGCGTTGCCGATGGCCCACTGCATGCGGAGCAGCCGGTTCCCGATGAGTTGGGCGGTGAGGCCACCAACCAACAAGCTGCCGAAGAGCCCGGTTACGGCCTCGATCGACGGGCGATGCACCGGGAACAGTGAAACCACAACCATCACCGCGCAACCGCCAGTGGCCACCGAGGTCATCATCGACGAGATCCTCGACTTCGACTCCGACATCATCTGCACCCGGAAGTGACCCCGACCAAGCAAAAGGGAAAAAACCACCACCGACGCCGCCATCGAGAACTGGTAGGTGATCAGATCACCACCATCACGGCGGGCAAACCAGGTCCACACCACCGAAGCGCCAAAAAGCACAATCAGGCCGAACAGACTGAGCAACCACGACGCCCGCCGGTGCCCCCCCAAGGTGGGGAACCACCTGGAGCGCGACTTCACGTCGCCTCGCCGCAGCATGTGCACGGCCACCTCCGCCCTCGCGAGCCATTGCCCCCGACCCAAAACGTCTCGCGAAGCTGCCAATGAACACCGCTGGCGGCGAAGACACCACATACCTGCCCACACAAACGCCTACTTGCCGCCTGAAAGCCGCCCACCAGAACTATCCCTCCGCCTGCGCCCGCGCCTGTTGATGGTAGGGGGCGAATGGACCTCCATGCAATGAGCTGCTCCGCGTTTCAGCCGGACGTAGAGGCCGACAAGGGGGTCCAGCGACGCAGGACACGACCCACGGCGACTAGCCGTAGAGATCCCCAAAGGCCTCACCAGTCAGCAGCTCAGCGCCAGCCCTTCACGAAGCCAGCAACCCAACTAGCAGGTGACGGTCGAGGGGCATCCCGCGACCCTTCTGGCCCCGCCTTCGATCGCGGTCGCATGAATGTCAAGGTGAAGAAAAACGCCAAAACCGCTGGCACCAGGCCAGCGGCTAAGCCGAAGAGAGCCACTCGAAGCCATATCCAGACAAGCATGTCATTGATAAGCCCTCCATGTGCCCTCGCCAATCGCCCACCGCTGACGTCCCACCAGACAGCCGAAGCGACCATCAGCGTGTAGACCAACCACCAGCCACCACCTACGTTCCCGACCAGATCCCCGAACACAGGATAAGCACCACCGATGAACTTGGCATCTGGGAAATCGAATCGCCAAACAGCTTGCTGAAGAGTCTCCACACCTCCCCCGACGCGAGCCTGCAGTTCACGAACAAACCACTGACCCATGTAGTCCTGAGAACTCTGCAACTTCCAAGCGATGTCTATCTGGTACTCAGGCGTATAAGACGCCCGGTTCGCAAGCGCCGAATAGACGCCGGCTTCCGCCTGTGGCCGCAAGGCAGTCATGCCTACGACTACGAGCACGAATGCCGCTCCTATCCGCCGAGTGGCTTTGCTGTTTATCTTAGCACCCCCATTCACGTAGCTGATCGCTGCTGCAATCAACGAACTGATCAAGAGGCCTCTAAACCCAACGACAATTGTGACGCCCGAAAACGCGATAGCGATCAATGAACTACGATTAGAGAACGTGCCGACCTCATGAGCAAATGCGATCGCCACGAGCGGGAGCAGATAGCCAAAAACCACGACCACGAGCGATGCACCTGCACGAATCTCCGCCCGGTTCTGTCCAGCCAATGACCCCATCGATATACCTATAGAACTGGCCTGCACCAGCCCGACTACCACCATTGCCACAGTAAAGCCTCGCAGGCCTCGAAACCTGCCGACTGCCGTACCCGCATAACTCGTGCCGCTTCCCAGGGTCAATTCGCTGGCCAAACCAACCAGCGCTATCATCCCCCCAACAATATAGACTAAGTACACTCTGTCGGTTTCGGTTACGAAGAATACTCGTTCATGGGGGAATATCTCAAACCAGGTGCGCAGAACGAGCGGATACAACGCCGACATGGCCACAGCATGCATCACAGTAATTCGTCGAATGTTCCAAAATATGTGCAGAGAAAGATAGCACATAGACAAGGAAACAAATAGACCTGCGAAGATCAGCACGGAGCGTACACCTAACGAACTCGATAGCAGGTTGAGTACATATCCAGTTGTTTCAACACCGAGTCTCTAGAGATACATAGATTCGCACTTCCAAACCCCGCTCCATGACTTTCGAACATGTATCGCTTGGCGATCCGTCGCACCACTGGAGGCATATGTCGCTTCGCCAGCTGCTTGATGCCGGTCCGTTGGGTCAACGAATTGACCGCAGGATATCTGGGCGTCGATCCAGCATTTCGGTTGCGACTGTCCAAATCAAAGAACTTGGGACACACGTCCAGGAACTTGCCTACCCGGACTATCTCATCCCCACGACCAACGCCGTACAGATCTTCAAAGCTCAACTGCAGAATCCTGGAACAATCAATGTGATCGTAGAACCGAGCAATTGCGTCCTCGTAAAGGCTCTGACGAAAGAGATAGTGTCGATATTCCGGTGTAGAAGGGTCAAGTTCCTTTTCAAGTTCCTTCTGAAGGGACGATCGAACCTTCCCCATCCGGACCGCCAGGCGATAACTAGAAAGCGTTCGATCTACAGGATCCCTCGTAAGAATGATCACCTTTGCTTCGGGCGAACATCGACTAATCTCCCGAGCCGCCTCGCCCGAGTGCAGGTATGACGTCGAGGCATCTAGAAGATACTGAGCGCTCAAATGATCGTATATTTTCCGGTAGTCGTCGACAGATCTGAATACAGCGAAATTAGCCGTTTTGCTTCGACTTCTGACAATCCTGGCTGGCTCGGCATCGTCGAGCCGCTCTTGCCGAACATACTCCTCTGGAAAGTCATGACGGGAGAAGTAGTTCGGCTCCTTAACCCGGCCAATTTCGATCGCCGGATGACTGTTCAACCAAGCAGCGAGCTGGGTAGATCCTGACCGCGGTGCGGCACAAAGGAACAGATTGGGGAGCCGACCAGCGATCCTGTGGTTTTTGGGATGTGCCACGCTCTATCTCCCACACAGTCCCAGACTAGAGAGCTGCATCCTCGCCGAGACATCTTGCCCGAACTCGACCTCTTTGCCACAGCGCCACCCACATTACAGTCGACGCTGTTGCAGCCATCAACAGAGCCGCTCCCGTGCGGCCGGGCTCACCCTCTCGACCAGCCGAAGCTGCAGCAAACCACGCACCCACCTCAAACACGCGGGCCAGACGAAGGCTTGTCAACTGTTGACCGGCAGCAAAGAGCGACTGAGCAATAATATCGATCCCAGTCAGCGCCACTGCTGCCGCAACGTAGATAAACACTCTGTCAGCGGACGTGTCACCATCGATCGCATCCACGACAGATGCAGGTATAGCCACCCCGAATACAACAAGCACAACGCCCAACCCAAGCGAACCTGCGATCAATCTCGGACTCAGCGAACCTCGATATACCGCGCATCTGGTGAGAAAAGTACGTAACCCTATAAACGCTGTGTTGACAGGCGCAGTCAACGCAACAGCGTATCGAATAGAACCTTGCATCGAGTATCCTGCGACGATGGCAAGTATGAGATAGTAGCCATTAATTCTCGCGGCCAAGAGCGCAGCCTCCACCAGGAACCCTCGACTTACCGCCCGTGACGGAGCCGAGCCATTTCGCACATTCTTCCCTCGCTGGAGTAACGACAGCAAGAGAATAGCCATCAAGCCCGAAATAGCAGCGCCGACACTCCACAAGATCTTTGCTACAGAGATCATTTGGAAACCAACGAGATAACCCAAAATGACAGTCGCAGCTTGCGCGGCCAGCCAGACAACATCGACGGCCAACGTCACCAATTCATGCCGCACAGTAACAAAGTACGACCGAAATACCTCGACTAGGAACGCGAATGGCAAGCCCGCTCCGAGCATCAATATGTCCATGGGATCAGCCAGCGGCAGCGAGCTGGCCGTAGACATCGCCAGCATGCCAGCAAGCCCTATGGCTCCCACAACGGCAGCCTGCCTCAACCTAGTGCGCAGTACCAGAGCCGATATCGGCTCTCGCTGTGCTACAAGTGGCGTGCCGAAGTATGCGCGACCCAGCACAGCGAGCGCCACGATGAACCCCTGTGAGAGAGCGAGCCGCCCAAAGCTATCGGCCGTAGATACTTGCGCCAACAATAGAACCGGCAAGAAGTTCGTGGCAGCGTAGACTAATTGATCAAGCGGCAGTATGAGCACCGAGGGCCAAACCGACCTGCCATCCTCTCCAGGATCGCTTGGAGCGGCGCAAGGACCAACCTGTCGATCCGGCAGTGATTGGGGTGTTTCCGGAGCGCCAACGACCGACCCCGCCACAGGCATGGAACTAGCCGGCACCTCTGGCATAGAATCAGGATCGTCGAACTGTGTCGGCATCGTTCAGAACGCCGAAGTACGCTGGCCGAGCTCGGCGGCGGCTTTGCCCACGGACCAGAGCCCAAAGGTAGCCGAGCCCAAAACTATTGTGCATTATTGCGAGGACGAAGGGCGCCAAGATCTTCTCCGACATTGGAGCATCCCACCGGGCTTGCATGCTGGCAACAAGCAGGACCAAGAAGTAGGCTGGCACGACCACGCTGAACTCGGGCCGCATCGTCACCAATGCCAAGAGGATGCTAAGGACGTTCACCAGCGTTATTCCTATCGGAGCTGCTTGCCTCAAGGCAGGCCTTCGATGATGCTTGGCGTCAGTCGCCCGGCGCCCTTTTCCATACCGAAAGTACTGCGTCGCCAACGCAACTGGCGTTTGGCGGGGAGCGTACTGTAGCTCGACGCCACCGGCAAGAACGATCCGGCCGCCTACTCCAGCCAGCCGATGATCATAGTCAAAATCTTCGTTGACTGGCAGATCGGTGTCGTAGCCGTCGAGACCGACAAATGTCCGGAGATCCAGCAATGCGTGATGGCCGTGATCCACCTCCCTCCAGCCGACAGCAGTCCCCGCCCGATGGAGCGCACCGCCATGCGCCAGAATCGACCTGAAAGCGTGACTAATGGCATTTTGCCACAAGTTGCCGCCGACAGTAGTCATCGAGACGACGACCGCCTCAGCTGCTGTCGACCTGGCAGCCAAAAGCAGCTCTCGTACAAAATTTGAAGGATAGACGCAGTGAGCATCCGCCCGTATCATGTATGCGTCATCCGTTGTCGCGGCTAGGGATCTCGCCACCTTATTTAGTCCGTGTGCTTGCGTCTTATTTGGATTGGCAACAAGATCCAGGTGTGGGTACTTCGAGGCATAACTCCTGACAATCTCGAGCGTCCGATCACAAGATCCGCCATCAACGATCACGATCTTCAGGTCATCGTCAACATCCTGATGAAGCAATGACTCGATGCAGTCGCCAATCAATTGCTCTTCGTTCAACGTGGGCACAACAATCAGAGTCGACTTATCGACGTCGCAGTTGGTGGGAGTTGTTGAAGATCGATGGATACCTTGACGTTGGCTCATTGACTCCCTCCGCCCGACCGATGATCGCCGCTAGGGGGCCCGAGTACGCTCGCTCCGCCGAGAGCTCGGTCCAGTTCGACAGCAGCCTTCGCTGTTGAGTTCTGGCGGAGGATGGCGGTCACGGTCTGGGCCAAGATCTGCAGATCGGCAACGAAGGACCACTGGTCGATGTAGAGATTGTCATACTTGATCCGCTCGGGTATTGAGGTGTCGCCCCGCAAACCGACTATCTGGGCCAAACCCGTCATGCCGACAGGCATGCGATGGCGGTCGTCGTAGTCGGGGACCTCCTGGATGAACTTCTCAACAAAAGCAGGTCGTTCGGGCCGAGGACCCACCAGCGACATCTCGCCGGTGAGCACAGAGAACAACTGGGGAAGCTCGTCGAGACTCAGTCGCCGCAACCAGTGCCCGACGCAGGTCACCCGCTGATCGGCCGTCCACTCCGCATCGCTGGTGCGGTTCACGGCCATGGAACGGAACTTGCGGATCAGGATGGGCCTTCCGTGCTGGCCCACTCGCTCCTGGGCAAAAAGCACGGGCCCAGGACTGGTGATCTTGACCAGCGCCGCCACCAAAAGAATCAGCGGTGAAGCCAGGAGCAGGACTGCGCCTGCCACGGCAACGTCGAATAGACGCTTTAGCCGGATCGACACCTGCGGATGAGCTGAACGCTGCAGGCGCACCAAGGGGTAGCCCCGAGCCCGATCGGACGCGAAGACGTCGACCCCAAGCCCCATCTCGAAGAACCGCGGCACGACGAACACCGGCATGCCGACCCCAGCGGCACGCCGAACAGTTCTGATGGCGTTGCGATCGTCGGCGACGGAACCAGGCCCGACGATAAGCACATCAGCGCCAGTGCGATCGATGATTTCCGACACATCGCCCTCAGTGTCGTAGATGACACCGACAGAGGGCCGCTGCAACGATACGGCGGAACCTTGGTCGGCGATGAAGCCGACCACGTCAACCCCGTAGTCCGGGCGGACGTCGATCTCGACGGCCAACTCTCGGGCAAGATCGTCCGATCCATAGATCAGGGCCGATGCTCGGAGGTTACCTTTGGCCCACTGCCGCCGGATAATCCGGTCGCCCACAGATTGGGCAGCGAGGCTGGCCACCAGGAGACTTCCCAGCAATCCGGCCAATGCCTTCAGCGAAGGGGCCGACACCGGCAACACGGCCACGGACACAACGGCGACTGCGCCGCCCATGACCACGGCCGAGGCGGCGACCGGCAAACGAGAGGAAGTGTCAGACATCATCCGGATCCGGAAGTGGCCCCGTGCCATCAGGAACGACATCACGATGGCAGCGGTCGACAACGCAAACCGGTAGCTCATCGTCGTGGAGCCCGTGGATCGCTCGACGCGGGCCCAGACCACGGAGGCGGCCGTGACCGACACGAGGCCGACGACGACCGACAGCCACGACGCGACCCGGTGCCCCCTCAGCGAAGGCAGCCAGATTGTCCTGGGGGCAGCGCCGAGGTGTGGCAGCGAGTGAACGCTCATCACCGGGCCCCGACTCGGCGCGCGATCGGAGGCCGACCGCCCCACCAAGGTTCAACTCCGCCCTGGCACATCAAGTCGAAGTCAAAGAACCGATAGGCCACCGAATCGCTCCCGCCGAAGGTTGTCCGAATTCACCGCTAGCACCGGAGTGCGTTGGAGCCTAGCCAGAAACCGTGGCCATGGAGCACTATGGCATAGAGATCGCGGTCCTTCAATGTTGACTCAGCTGGGTGATCGGTAGTGGATGTTGGCTGGGCTGCGGGCCGCTGGAGGATGGCGTGGTCGGTCAGGCACGCCCCAAGCTGGCCGACGGCTCGCCGAACAACTCAGCCCGAGGCCAAGGTCTGAGCGAAGCCTGAGCCTGGGCAGCGCATGCAGCATCGGATCTGAGCCGATCACAGGCCGTGAGTTCTACCGGTGGCCATCCGACCCCTTCGGCGCCCGCCCATGCAGACCAATCGCGCCGTTCCGGGCCAGCCTCATGTCGGGGCCGAAGGCGCCGATTTGGTTGTGGTCAGCCCATCGACCACCTCCACTTCACAGGGGTCGAGGGGCCCAAGTTGGGCGGCGGACCCCCCGGGGTCGTCCGGGAAGATTGAGTTGTGGGGCTCCATCTTCCCGGCCACCCTGTTTCTGATCTCATCGGAGCCCAGAACCCGGAGCCAACCGGCACGCAGCCGTCAGCTGGCCACCGAGGCGGCGGCAGCCGCCGACACAGCAGGAGATGGCTGGGCGTCGCCCTCCACGGTCGCATCGCCGTGCCCGTTCGACCTGGCGCTTTCGCCGGCGGGAGCGGCGGCCTCGAAGGCTTCGGCCAGTTCGATGACCTGCTCAGCGGAGGTGCTCTGGCGCAGGACGGCCACCGCGGTTTGGAGGATGATGTGAATGTCGGATCGGAATGACCACTGGTCGATGTAGAGGTTGTCGTACTTGACCCGCTCGGTGATGGGGGTGTCGCCCCGCAGCCCGGTGATCTGGGCCAGGCCGGTGATACCGACGGGCATGCGGTGGCGGTAGTCGTAGTCGGGGATCTCCCGGCGGAACCGGTCGACGAAGGCCGGGCGTTCGGGCCGGGGGCCGACGAGTGACATGTCGCCTTTGAACACCGAGTAGAGCTGGGGTAGTTCGTCGATGTTGGTTCGGCGGAGCAAGCGGCCAACCCGGGTTACCCGCTGATCGGCGGTCCACTCGGTATCGCTGGTGACACTGGTGGTCATGGATCGGAACTTGCGGATCAGGATCGGCTTGCCGTGTTGCCCAATGCGCTTCTGACTGAACAGCACCGGCCCCCTACTGGTGGCCTTGATGGCCATGGCGGCCAGGGCCATCAGCGGCCAGGCGAAGCTGAGCACGAGCACCGAGACGGCAATGTCCAACAGGCGCTTGAGCCGCACCGAGACCTGGGGGTGGGCCGAGCGTTGCAGGCGCACCAGTGGGTAGCCCCGGGCCTGGTCGGGAGCGAAGATATCGGCCCCGAGACCCATCTCGAAGAAGCGGGGCACGATGAAGATCGGCATCCCAGTGGTGGCCACCCGACGAACCAGGCGGATGGCATCACCATCGGATGCCGTTGGACCGGGACCCACAATCAGCACATCGGCGTTGCTGCGCTCGATGATCTCGAGCACGTCGGTATGGACGTCGTACACCCGGGTGGGGAGCACCTCGCCCACGCTGTCGGAACCCGCAGCGATGACCCCGACAACGTCAATGCCGAGGTCTTTGCGCAGATCGGTCTCAACGGCCAGCTCGCGAGCCAACTCGTCGGCACCATAGATCAAGGCCGAGGCCCGGGCGTTGCCGACGGCCCACTGCGAGCGCAGCAGCCTGTTACCAATGAGTTGGGCCATGAGACCACCAACAAGCAGGCTGCCGAAGAGGCCGGTTACCGCCTCGATGGTCGGGCGATGCACCGGGAGCAGCGAGACCACGACCATCACCGCACACCCACCGGTGGCCACCGAGGTCATCATCGACGAGATCTGCGACTTCGACTCCGACATCATCTGCACCCGGAAGTGGCCCCGACCAAGCAGGAGGGCAAAAACCACGATCGAGGCCGCCATGGAGAACTGGTAGGTGACCACGTCGCCGCCGACCCGGTGAGCCAGCCAGGTCCAGATCACCGAAGCGTCAAAGAGCACGACCAGGCCGAACACACCAAGAAGCCACGACGCCCGCCGATGCCCTCCCACGCCGGGGAACCACCTCGATCGCGGCTTGGCCTCGGCTCGTTGCAGCAGGTGCACGGTCACGTCTGCCGCCCCCACAAATCGTTGCCCCCGGTCCAGGGGGTTTTGTGATGTTGTCGATGAACATCACCAGCGGCAAAGGAGCCGCATTCCCGCCTATCCGACCGCCTACTTGTCACTGGAAGATCACTCACCAGAACCACCTCTGTACCCGCGCAGGTCCAATGATAGGGATGAATAGACCCCCATGCAATGACTCAGGCAGCATTGCATACCGGTTACAACATCACCGCTCCTTGACCCTTCATGGACAGTCAACATACGTGCCTCTTTGGGTCGGTTGATCTACTCGATTCCATGGCCAGAAACTCCCCAAACACTTGGGTTGAATTGACCAAAGTCGCGCTACGGTCGAGCGTGGGTAGGAGTACCTATGTGGGGCAGAAGCAGCCACCATGCCGTTGATTCTCTGGTCGCGTTGCGACCCCAAGGAGTGAGGTGCTGTGTCCACATCCCCCGCGCTGAAATCGCCCGCCGCCCGTACGGTCTCACCAGCCACCAACTGGCCCCGACCAGTAGCCAGAATCCCTGAACCCCTGGCCTACGACGACGAACTGACCTTGGCCGACTACGGCCGACTGCTTCGACGTTGGTGGTGGCTGGCCCTCGCCACCTTTGCCATCGTTGTCGGTGCGGTTTCCGCCTTCACCTATCTCCGGGCCGAGGTGTACACCTCAGAAGCCACGGTGTTGATTCGCACCAAGTCATCAGCCCAGCTCTTTCCGCTGGGAGGAAGCAACGTAGTCGGCCGAACCATGGCCGCCGAAGCCGATTTCCTGGCCTCGTCCGACTATCTACTGGCCGCAGAACAGGCAGCAGACAACAAAGACGAGGTACAGATCGACGTCGGCGACATTGTGGCCAAAGTAGAGCCATCCATCATCACCTTCAGCGCCAAGTCACCAACCGCAGAGCAGGCCATGGCCACAGCCCAAGCCTGGGCCCAAACCTACATCGACCAACGCCACCTCATCGACGTCACCGACATCGCCGCCACCATCGAATCGGTCGAGGCAACCCAAGGAGCGCTGGCCATAGAGCGAAACCGGGTGGCCGAACCCATCACCGATCTCGACGCCCAAATCGGAGCCACCACCGACGCCACCGCCATCGCCAACCTCTCGGCCCAACGAGTGGCCCTGCTACAAACCCTGAACGCCCAACTCCAACCGATCGACGGCCAACTGGCCACGGCCAACACCCAACTGGCCGAGTTGACCCTCAAGGCCGAGTTCCTAGCCGAGCCGGAGGTCTCGGCCCGAGTCAACACCGAAGCCGAACTAGCCGAGGAAGCAACAATTCCCC
>Ga0316190_10003783_pt1 | contig 10970 bp, 21 predicted proteins | sample Eddworburrow2_MG_FD_204929 | JGI IMG/M metagenome (GOLD analysis project Ga0316190, IMG submission 204929) | Coastal sediment microbial communities from Maine, United States - Eddy worm burrow 2 | ecosystem: Environmental > Aquatic > Marine > Coastal > Sediment | place: USA: Maine | collected... | reverse complement strand
CGGGAGCTTACTTCTGTTTTGGCAAACCCGCAGACCTTGGATGCTGATGGCCGGGCCACTAATAAGATATGGATTCCAGGTGAATACTCGATCAGGGTAGAGGACTTAAACAACGTCCAGGAATACCAGAACCTTGATGCAGGGGAGGAAGCCTCTTCAGGGATAACCACTCTTTCGAATGTTATCGGAGTAAACGCACTTACAGCAGAAGCCCCTAGCGCGATCTCTGCCTATACCGATACAGAGCTTTATATTTTTAAAGCCGTTTCCCTGAATACTGGGGCTATGACTATCAAAATTGATTCTGCTCCGATTGTCGATATCAAGAAAAATCTTGATCAGGATGTTGCGGCCGGGCAGGTGAAGGTTGGCCAAATGATGGTTCTGGCTTACAACTCAACCACCGGGGATATGGCTTGGTTGAATGAAAACACGCGGGTACGTTATGGAACTGAGGGCGCTGCAATCGCTTCCGCCGCGACCGTTGACCTTTCACTGGCTACCGGGAACCTGATTCATATCACGGGCAACACCACTATCACTTCATTCGGAACCGGTAGCGTTCCAGCGGGAACAGAATATATTTTAGTGTTTGACAGCAACCCTCAAGTTACCCACGGGGCCAGCTTACTGATGCCGGGTGATACGAGTAGGGTAATGGTTCCTGGTACTGTTATGCGTGTGAATTCTGAAGGGTCTGATGTATTCAGGATTACCAACATATTTCTTGATGAACCTCAATTCGCTAACTATCCCACCGGATATATTGACGGGCTTCAGATTTCCAACGGAACCGATGCAACAAATGATATTGATATAGCGGCGGGACATTGCAGAGACACCCTAGATGCTTTTAACATGAATCCGGCAGGGACCATGACCAAGCAAATTGACGCAAATTGGGCCGAGGGTTCTGCGGTTGGGGGTTTCCCTTCAGGGCTTACGCTGACAAATGACACCACTTATCATATGTTTCTTCTCAAGCGATCTGATACAGGGAATCACGATGCTGGCTTTGATACCAGCTTAACAGCCACAAACCTTCTGGCCGATGCCACCAATTATGATTCTTATAGAAGGATTGGGAGCATACTTTATGGAACGGCCACCATTGAGCAGTTTGTGCAAGATGGAGATGAATTCGTTTGGGATGTAGTTAAGGAATCCGTTGCGGATTCCGCAACTTCAACAACTCAAATACTTTCTGTGGTTGACGTTCCCATCGGGATCAAGGTTGACGCGCTTCTGATACTTTGGATGAACCCCGGAAGCGGCCAACAGTGGCTTGTTCAGGATCCCGCTTTAACAGATACCGCCCCGGCAACAACGGCCTACACGATGAGGGCTGGCGGCCAGCAGGTTGCAATCGCAAACGTTAGAACAGACACAAGCGGACAGGTTGCCGAAAGGGGAACGGCCACGTTCACCCGGCAAATTCTCACTAAAGGCTGGATTGACCGAAGAGGCAAAAACTAACTGACAAACCAACCAATGGGAGGTTGCGAACAGGCAGGAAGGCTTTAAATTGGAACAAAAGACCGTCGGCAAACTCATTATTTGGGCAGCTATGGCCCTTGTCGGATGGTCTTTCTATACGACCCTGCAACTAGACAAGCAAATGCCTCTTATTAATCATAGGATTACAGAGATTGAAAAGAAGCAGGATAAACGCTAGTCTTTCCTGCCTGTCCTGAACCAGTTCGCACTAACGTTGAATACCTTCGCCATATACTCCAGGAGCCACTGAGAAGGCTTCCTTTTCCCGCTTTCCATCATCCCGACATATCGCTGGCTCACCCCGATCATGCCCCCAAATCGATCCTGAGTAAGCCCCTGCTTGATTCTGATGCCCTTGATACGCTTCCCTATCCCGCTATTGATTTTCTTCACGTTATCCTCGTTTTGAAATAAATGTTATTTTTCTGTAAAATAATGTTGACATTGTTCTAATAGGTGGTACTATGTTCTTATGATAACCGAATACGCAACAGGGAGGAACAAAAAAATGAGCCAGACCGTATATCAAATCAGACAAGAGCAACTTGAGAAAGAGGCGGCGCTTTACGGGAAACTGGATCGTCAGATTCAGAAGCAGATACAGACCTTAAAGGAACAGAAGGCCCACGCTGAGAAAATGAAAGAGGATAAGAGTTCGTCCGAGGCGTGTCGTCTGGTCTGGAATGGAATGGAAACAGCCTATTCAAACGCATTGAGCGAGTTGGAACTGGCTTACGATCGAGCGCATTACAATTCTTAATAATTTCTCTTCAGAGGGAGAAAGCAATGAACGTAAAAATATTTACCAACGAAGCGGAACAGCTTGAACTGTGGATATCACCAAAGAATCCAGAAGAACGGGACTTCATAGAAATGCCGCGCTTCCAGCTAATGCGGGGATTGGGTTCAGGAAAAACTATCCTAACCGTTTCAGAAGATTGGGACGTGATTCAGGACAAAATCGAGGAGGCATCGGAATGAGCTTAACAGATGAACAGTGCGTTGAGATAGCGAAGTTGTGGGGAGAGGACACCGTAAATAAACCATTCGGCCCCAATGTTGACAGGTTCCGAAAAATAGCAGAATCATGGTCCGGCTTTGGTCGAACGGTGGAGGCTATGGCACCTAAGTGGCAATTAGCTGAATATTACCACAAGGAGGATCATGTAACTCGGATAGGATTTGTAGATAAAGAGCTTAAGTTCTTTCCTATTATTTGGGATTACAGCGAGCCCTTGGGTGTTATCACAGCAACTCACCTTGCCGCACTGGAGGCGATAAAATAATGGAATTCTTCAAAGGATTATTGATTGGGATACCTATCTCAGGTGTGCTTTGGTATCTCATTGGCAAGGTTATTATGTGGGTAGTTGTTGGATAAATTTAACTAACACGCTGGCCCGGCGAAATGGGCAACCTCCTCTGGGGTTCCGGCCATTGCCTTGTGGCGGTGGCTGGGACTCAGAAGGGAGAAACGAAAGGAGAAAAATGAAATCATTTATAGGTGTTGGAATGATAGTGGCCGGGGTTATTTTAGGGTGCTATGTCGGCCTTTGGGTTTGTCTGGTTGGGGGAATTGTGGATATCGTGAATAATTTTAATTATGGAAATGTCGGCGGTGTTATTTGGGGAGCATTGAAGTTCTTCTTCGCCGGTATATCTGGATACGTTTCAGCATCCCTGTTGATATTTCCAGGCGTTGCGTTGATTGATGACTGAAAAATGGAGGAAGTAAAATGAGTGAGAAAAATGATGGTGGGTTTGTTTATCCGCAAATAGATGGGGATACTTGGACCCACGAAGAAGGAATCACCCGCCGCGACTGGCTTGCGGGATTGGCTATGCAGGGAATGTTATCAGAAGATGGCTGGCTTAATGCTATCACCGATGTATGCGTTACGACAGGTCGTAATTCAGACAGCGTATTAGCTGAGTTTGCTTACGATAAAGCCGACGCGATGATTGCAGAAGGAGAGAAGCAAAAAACGCTGGGTTCTTAGATAACATTGTTCTATAATGGTGAGGAATGAAAAAGGAATTAAACATTCAAGCGCGTGATTCTCTGGTCAATCAGATCACGGAGACCATGCAGGAGATTGATGCTCGCATTGAGTCCCTGAAGGTAGGCCTGCGGTATATGGATAATGCGCGGGCCGGTGCTTACACTGAAGACCTTCTGGAAATCCGAACGATGTTAGGCATTGCTTCAAAACGTTGCGAGGAAGATTTTTCCGATATGCAAAAGAAGGCTTCTAACCTAGCGAGGGTAGCCGATGAAATTAACCAAAGCGAAAGGGAACCAGATGAAGATCAAAATGGAAACGGGGGTGCCGTTGAAAGGGGGGGCGAAATTCTACCCCGAATTATTGCTGATGAAGCCCCCGTACCCAAGCGGAAACCCAAAAAGCAGCTTCGTATTCTTAGAAGCTGATTATGCGAACCTGCGCGGCTGTCTTGTAAAAGTCCGGAAGCATTACCCGGATCGGAAGTTCAAAACAATGGCAGTATCATCAACCGAACGAAGGATATGGAGGGTTAAATAGTTATGACCGACACCAAAGAAAAAACTGCGCTTGAGAAAACGCGGGAAAAGGAATTGACCACGAAGCAGAAGAAGTTGACCACGCTTTCAGATCTTCTGAATGATAAAGCCAGCCAGCAGAAAATGGCGGCGGCGGCTCCTGCTTACCTGAATACCGAGACACTCACCCGCGTGGCATTGACAGCGGTTCAAAAGAATGAGGCATTGATGAATGTATCAGCAGGCTCCATTCTACAGGCTTGCATGGATTGCGCGGCTTATGGGCTGGTCCCCAACTCCATGACCAATGAAGCGCATCTGGTTCCTTTCGGCCAGTCCTGCGTTCTGGTGGTTGGGTATAAGGGGTTGATCAAGCTGGCGACCAATACCGGCCTTGTGTCTGCCGTAAAGGTTCGGAAGGTATTTGAGAATGATTTCTTTAAATACGAACTTGGACTGAACGATATCCTTGAACACCGACCAGCCACTTCAAACCCCGGTAAGTTTATCGGTTGCTATGCTATTGTCGTTTTCACCGATGGGAACCAGGACTTCCGTTATGTTTCTAAGGAAGAGGGGCTGGAGCATGGCAAGCGTTTCAGTAAAAACTTCTCCTCCGCGAAATCAACGTGGAAGCTGGACGAAGAGGCCATGATCTGTAAAACCGCTGTACGTATGGTGTTAAAATATGTACCCAGTTCCCCTGAGAATCTGAAGCGATCCGAAGCATTAAGCCGGGCGATCACTCAGGACGAAAGGCAGGAATCAGGCGCGAATATTATTGATATTGAACAGGCTGAAGAGATCGAACAGCCCAAGCCACTTGAGCAGCCAAGAACGGATAACATTGACCCAGCGACCGGTGAAATTATTCCCGATGAAGTGTTGGGCGGCGAACTGTTTCCAGAGTCAAAAGAAGGGAGTCAGGATTGATATGGGATTCACAGTCACCGAAAAAGCGCAGAGGCCAGCTAATATGAATGGTCGCTGTTTCTACTGCCAGCAGTTGATGGGAGATGAGCATAAAGTTGACTGTCTGCTTATTCAGAAAAAAGTAAAGGTTAGAATGGTGGTGGAATACGAAATCGAGGTTCCAGCCCATTGGGATAAAGGGGATATTGAATTTCATAGAAACGATGGGACATGGTGTACAAATAATGCCATTGATGAGCTTCAGTCCTTGGTTGTTGACAATGATGAGGAAATATCTTGCCTGTGTAGTTACGCCAAATATAAATACTTAGGTGGTGAATCCGCCCCTTTTTTGGAGGAAAAATGACCCCCTACGTCACCTTTGAACCGATTGAACACGTTTACACGCTGCACGAAGATTTCAATGGAGGCCCGGCTACTTCAAGCCGGGTGGTTCCTTCAGTTACCCAAATAATCCAGGACAACAACCTTGGCTTTGATTTCAGCCAACTGCCCAAACTGGATCTGGCGTGGTACGGCGACAGGGGAACTAAAGTCCACTTGGCTTGCGAGTACATGGACAAGGGGGTACTGGACTGGAAAACGGTTGATCCTCGCATCCTTGGCTTCGTGAAGTCCTACCAGCTTGGAAAGCATGAATATAAGTTTGAGGTGCTAGAAACTGAAATGCTGGTGCTTGATCCTTTGCACCGGTACGCAGGCCAGTTGGATCGGATAGTGGAAATGGATGATAAGGCTTCGCAAATTGACATTAAATCAGGTGCGCCACATATCAGCCACGGCTATCAGACTGCTGGGTATAACAAGTGCTTGGCCGGTGGAAAATACTCTATTCATATACCACGCTTCGGCCTGTACCTCAAGGAAGATGGATCTCTGCCGACACTGAAAGCCTACCCCGATTTGGATGATTTCAATATATTTGAATCGGCTGTAAATCTGTTTTACGCCAGGAGAAGGTAAAAACCCTATAAATACAGGGTGAAAAAAAATCGTTTTCTGTTGCTTTTTTGTTGACTCTGTTAGAACAATGTTATAATATACTTACATGATGAACGACACTCAGGGAGGAAATAAAATGGAAAATTTAGACGAAGTAAAAAAGGATGCTGTAATAATTTCATCGGTCTTGGTTACCGATAGTAACGCCCTGTTTATTAATGGAAATAATGATCTCCGGATTGCCGCCGACTACCAGCAGCAGGCAAAGAGCGAAATCAGGGTGATCGAGGCGGCATTTAAACCCCATAAGGATAACGCCTTCAAAGCCCACAAGGATCTAGTTGCTGCGGAGAAGGAGCAGCTTGCCCCATTCAAATCAGTCATTAATATTCTAAAGCCAAAGATTATTGCTTACCAGAACCAACAGGAAGCCATTGCCGAAAAAGCGCGACAGGCCGCAGTAGCCAAGCAGCGACAGGCTGAAGCAGAGGCCAAGCAAGCCGCCGAAAATGAAAAGGAGGCGCAAGTGGCCAAGCTGATGGAAGCCGGGGATATTGATAAGGCTGAAGCGGTTATGGATGCTCCTACTCCACAGCCTGTTGACACATACGTTCCTGAAGTAAAGCAGGAGAAGGTGGCTGGCGCTGGTACCAGGAAAACGTGGAAGGCGCGGGTGCTGGATGCGGCTAAGGTTCCCGATATGTTCAAGATCGTGGACCAAAAGGCTTTGGATGCCTACGCTAGATCAACGGCAGGCAAGCAAAACATGGCAGGCGTTGAGTTTTATCAAGAAACGCAATTAACTGGAAAATAATATGCTGGCTCGGTAGCCCTTCGGGGTTGCCCTTCCTGCTGATCGGCGGGATGTCCACGGGCCAGTTTCGATCAAATTAGCCGGGCTTCGGTATCTGAAGCGCAATAAACGTGTCAGGTGGGAAAGGCCGTTGCCCGGCTTTAAAATTCAAGCAAAAACTCCGACACAATAAAGCCCAACCGGAACGGCGCAGGATGGGAAACTATATCGGGGTCAGTGCAGTGAGAGCCGAAATCATCAAGGACCTGCCGCTTGAATCAAATTTTAACCCCAATGACGGGGTGTGAGGGTGGTCCGGATTGGAAATGGCCGGGCTGCCCAATAAATTTAGGAGAAACGATGAAAGAGCGACCAATATTATTCAATGGTGAAATGGTCCGGGCTGTTCTGGATGGCCGGAAGACCCAGACAAGGCGGGTGGTGAAAAATAAACGGATGGAGTTTGTGGGCGGTAGGGGTTGCCTTGATGACCCAGAAAGCTGGGGGTTTGAGGATGAGCATGGTGTTTTTCATTGTTTACCGGCAAGGGGCAAGGCCCCCAGCCGTGACGATATAAACCCCCCTTATGGAGTCCCCGGAGACAGGCTTTGGGTGAGGGAGACTTGGAGAGGCGGCAACGATACGCTGGAAAGCGTTTTTTATAGAGCAGACGATTTATTACCGTCAACGCCAGTTTATCAGAACATTAATGTGAAGTGGAAACCCTCAATCCACATGCCCCGCTGGGCCTCCCGCATCCTACTGGAGATTACCGATATCCGTGTAGAGCGTGTGCAGGATATTTCTGCGGGGGATGCGAATGCGGAAGGAATCTCAAGCATAAACGATAAAGGCGATCTGATAACTAAGACCTACCTTGATCCAGTAGGTGAATTTAAAAATCTCTGGAACTCCATTAGCGAGGCCAAGGGCTTCGGGTGGAATATGAATCCTTGGGTATGGGTCGTGGAATTTAAGGAGATCAAATGAGCGAAGAGCAGGAAGGATTCAGTTTTGATAAAGAAATTCCGCATAAGAAGTTTGCTGATGACCCTACTCCTCCGCATAAACTTTATCGAAAGCATGATCCAGACACCAGCAGGGAAGCGGCTGAAGGAATCAACGTCACAAAGCTGGAGCTTCAGGTTTATCTAGCGGTTTGCTCATTCAGAGATCAACCTATCATCGGGGAGGATGTTAGGCCAAGGCTCCCCGATGTTCATTTCAACTCGATCACCCCACGCTTCAAGGCGCTTGAGAAGAAAGGGTTGATCACCTACACCGGGGAGAAACGACCAGGAGAAAGCGGAAGAAACCAGCGCGTTCTGATAGCAACTAAATTCTGGAAGGGAGAAACCGAATGACCAAAGCAATTATATTCATCGTGGCCTTTACCGCCGGGATATTCCTTGGACATGTTCAGGCTGGCGAATGGGACAAACAAAGAAAGGATAAAATCGTATGTCAGAAATGAATACCTGTAAGGATTGTAAGTGGTGGGATGCGTACCACAAGAATGATCCAAAGAATTCCTTTGGTATGTGCCTGTCCGAGAAATTTGGTGAGAGCGTACAGGCCGTTTGCCAAAGCCCAATTGAAGGTGAGTGGCCCACCGATGGAGAATACGATGGGTTTGATACTGGTCCAGACTTCGGCTGTATCCACTGGGAGGCGAAGTAATGCACCAAGTTCGTATTTATTCCGGCCATCCGGATCACGGGGGGAAGCTGAAAAAAGTTATCAGGCAGGAGGATCTCACCTTTATTGACGATCCTTCGCCAGAAAAAACGAAGGCCAATAACAGGTACACCGGAAGCACCAAAAACAAGCCAAGGAAAGCAACCTGCGAGATATGCAAGCGCGTGGTCAAGATATACATAGCCACAAAAACCACCTGCAAAAAAAGGTCGTGCGAGATGATGGCCAGAGCCAAGCGAATAGAAGGCAGAGCCAAGATAAGAGGTAATAGAATTTGATCGTCTGCCCCACACATTCATTGTGTCGGAAAATAACTGGGGAGTTTTTATCCAAGGGGCGGGCGGTCATTCAAATTAGAGGAACGGCAAGCTTGTTATTTCCGGAGGGGTCCGGGAGAAAGGTGTAGCGCACCGCAAGTGAACCGGGGACTACACGGTGTCGTCCTCCTCTTTCAAAATTCAGGCAATAAAGCCTGGGTGTAGCAATCTTTAAAGGAGTGTAAGTTATGAAAAAAGTATTTCTGGCAAGCTTAATGGTTTTATTTGTGGCGGCTGTATTCTCTGCCCCTGTACTCGCTGAAGGCATGAGTGGAGTGGCCAAGTATAAATCCCTATGCCAAGAAGAAGGGGAAGGCGCTATTGAAGGCCGAGGGGAATTTGATAGAGAGAAGGCGCAGGTTTTTGTGACCGTTAATATGTCACGTTTCCCCCATGTCTCTGCAACTTGGGCGCTAGAGGGCGATAGGCCTTCAAGCCTTTATGGTATTGCGTTTGCTACCCAAGACAACGGGCGCAGAGGAACATTCGCTGTTTCCTCTAAATATGGTGGTTTATCCGTCCTGGGTCGATACAAAACCGACAAAGAAGGCGACCTTCAGAAGGTTAAAGGAAACTTCACCTTCATCGGCAACTGTGTCATAAAGGGAAATTTCAAGGTAAAACCTACGCCTGAACCTGCGCTGTAGATTAATTGACTTGTCGGGCGGCAGGTCTTTATCAATGGATAAGGATTTCTAGCCTGCTGCCTGGCATTAGCTTCCCCGGCTCACTTATAAACCTTTTAACCGAGGGCTATAAGAATGAGAGATGGATCGATTTTTCAGAGCCGGGGATTCTTTTTAATATTAAAGGAGGAAGTGATGAAAAAGATAGTTGAAATAGATGAAACTGAAGGATTGCAGAAATTAATGGGTGAAAGGGTAACGCTTATGTGTAACGCCTACTTCTATACCGGTGAGCTGATTGGAGTGAACACAGACTGCGTATTACTCAAAGACCCTTCAATTGTTTATTCGACTGGCGACTGGAGTGATAAGAGTTGGGCTGATGCCCAAAAACTCCCAACTGATAACCTTTATGCTCAGATCGGCCATATAGAATCATTCGGGGTGCTGAAATGATTCCGTCAAGATTTCGGTCGTGGTCGTGGTCGAGGTCGAGGTCGTGGTTACAATAACTAATATTAAAAACTTGGAGACAAGATGAGAAATTTACTGTTTATTTTAATTGTTTTAATCGCATCACCTGCTCAAGCTTATGATTTCGGGGACGGGTATGGCACTGGTGGAAGTGAAAGGTCAGGAGAAGCAAGCGCAGGTGGGTTTGTTGCCACTGAGGACTTGCGTGACCAACTGGCCGACCTTGAAGAAACACGCGATGACTTGATTAGTGAGATTGCTGAACTTTCTGACGAAGCAAGCGACCCTGAGATGGATCAAGATAAACGTGATGGAATAACTGAAGAAATTAATTCCATGCGAGCAGAAGTATCTAGTTTGGACAGTGAGATTTCAGCCCTTGCCGCATTGGTTGCCTATCAATCGCAGTTTTATTATTACGAATAGCATTGAGATCCAGGAGAAGCTTTTAGAGTTGTAATTAAATTTGCCGGGTTAAAACATTCGACTGGTTACCTCGAGTTCCCAATTGAATGGGCGTGTCCCTTGTGGGAACCGTCACCCGGTATCTTTTTAAAGGAGGATTAAATGCTAACGAATGAACAGTGCCACACTGGAGGCAATTAAAAATGACTGATAGATTGTACGCAGATCGTGATGTACAGGCATTAGGACAATTCTACGCGAATCATGTCATGGCAATGACAGCAGAATGGCTACATGACAAGTCTGATATCGCTGCAGAGTTGGCATGGAGGGACCAGAAGATTAATCAATTGCTGAACGATCTTCAGGATATTACAAAAAGCGGTCGGGTATTGACCGAAATTAAGTTAATTGAATCCCTCAAATCCCAACTCGCAGACACCAAAGCCCTGCTGATTGAATCAGAAAATCAACTCGCAGAGAGTCAGGCGAAGGGGGAGCGATGAGCGTCTGGACGTTTAATTGCAGGCCATCAACTATGAAAGTGTGCTGGTGTACATCAAGGCATGAGTATTACTGGATTGATGGTAGTGCATGGTCTTTTCTACATGATTATATGGAAGTGAATTATCTTGATCCAGAAACTCAAGAATGGCTGTGCGGTTAAATCTAATGGAGGGGAAGAAATGACTGACAAGGATATTTTAGAGGAAGCGAGAAAGCACCACAAAGAAGAAGCTGGATATTATATGAAGACCCACACT
>Ga0316190_10003781_pt1 | contig 10973 bp, 7 predicted proteins | sample Eddworburrow2_MG_FD_204929 | JGI IMG/M metagenome (GOLD analysis project Ga0316190, IMG submission 204929) | Coastal sediment microbial communities from Maine, United States - Eddy worm burrow 2 | ecosystem: Environmental > Aquatic > Marine > Coastal > Sediment | place: USA: Maine | collected... | reverse complement strand
GCTGATGCATGCGGTCAATCAGTAGTCGCCAAAGGTAGGGATTAGCGTGGGCCTCTGTCATCTCTGCCGCCATGATGAATCCGACAATTTCTCCGTCGGCTTCGATCGCTCGATACCAGGGCACCAGAGGAGCTCCATCCAAAGACGGCGGGGCCAGGGCTTCTCGGAAATTGCCGAGCATGGGCGAAACGAAACGTTCTTGAGACTTGTGGACAGTCAGGTCGCCGACGCAATGGCGATTCTCGGCGGTCACAGGAACTAGTTGCACACGGTCGGGGCGATGGCGCGGACGATTACACCATGCCTCCCAATCAGCGCGGGGCATGCCGTACAACATGTCGTCGGAGCATTCGTCGTTCACCCAAAAACTTTGGCGAGTTAGCCCCTCAAAGACCAGGCCGCATGCTTCAAGGACTCGGGCCGAAGGCGGGTTGTCTGGATGCAGCGATGACTCAATGCGGCTAACCCCGAAGTCCCTAAACAGGTAGTGGATTATGGCTTCGGTGGCCTCGGTTGCGTAGCCGCGCCCCCAATAGTCAGGGTGGAAGGTGTACCCAACAAGACTGCAGCGGCCACCCCAGCTGACAACGACCGCGAGGTCTCCCACAATCCGTTCAGGTTCTGTAGCATCAACGACTGTGAGCGACCACCCCTTCTCGTCGGTTGGGCCGTCCATCGCCTCCAACTCAATCATGCGTTCTTTGGCGCGTTGCAGGGTGTAAGGCATTTCCCAATCCTGGTAGCGTGCAACCTCGGGAATATTGCGGCGCTCGAAGGCAGCTTCGGCGTCACTCAGGCGAGACGGCCGCAGGATCAGTCGCTCAGTGCGGATTGGTTCGAATGCCATGGCACGAGACTTTATCAGTCTGAAGTTGGTTCGTCTTTGGATTGTTAAGCCGCCAGAGGGCTGCAGCCACACACAGAAGCAAAGCGAGTGGGTTCGGTAGTCTTTTGGTGTAGTTAAACCGGGCTTGGCGCTATTACCTCGCCAGTTGAGGCAATACTTCAGACGCCAGCAGGTTCATGGTTTCGTCAACGAGTTTGGGTGGCATCCCGCCGATGTCGATCAAGAAAATATGGCGGTCAAGGCCAAGTAGGTCATCGGTTCGCCGTATCTTGTCGGCCACTTCAGCCGGGCTGCCACAAATCGCAGGACCGTCGAGAAGGCTGTTGTAGTCAGTGTCTCGTCCAAACGAGCCGCGCACTGTTAAGGCAAAGTCACGATAGTTCAACATATAAGGTTCCCATTGCTGGCGCGCTAGTTGCGATGTTTGTGCTACGTGAAGGTAACTGGGAAACCCTATTACTCCTGGGCTTGGATGGCCTGCGGAGGCGAGGCGTTGTTGGTACCGCTCCACGATTGGTTTGTAATCAGCGGGCCAGCGAAACAGGCTTGGCAGGAATAAAGGCAAACCAAGTGATGCGGCCAGGTCGGCTGAAGTGTTGGACAGCCCTCCTCCGATCCACATTTGGGGATGGGGCTGTTGGATTGGTCGGGGCTGGATTCCCACCGCGTTAAGTGGGGCACGATGGTTTCCGCTCCATGTCACCTCATCCTCAGCGAACAGGCGCAGCACCAGCCGCAAATACTCTTCGAACCGGGGACGAAGTTCGTTGAAATCGCCAACCCCAAACGCGTGGGCAGTGGCCTCAGACACGCCGCGAGCAAACGTCATCTCTGCTCGCCCGCACGATAGGACATCGAGTGTGGCCAACTGTTCGGCTTGGCGGACTGGGTCGGTATTGGCCAACAAGGTGACCGATGTCCCCAACAAAATGGATTCCGTGCGTGATGCTGCGGCGGCCAGCACCAGTTCTGGCGATGACAAGATGTAGTCGCTGAAATGGTGTTCGCCTACCCCAAAAGAACGAAAACCGGCACGTTCGGCATCGACGGCGAGGTCAACTACGGCACGAAGACGGCTGGCTTGGCTGCCCCGGGTGCCGGTGAAGGGGTCAGCTAGATGATCAGCCAGGCTGAGAATCCCGTAGTTGGTCATTGGATGCCTCTAATCGATGCTCACAATTGTGATTCCATCGTAGATGCCCTCGGCGAGTCCGGGTGCAATCATGGATCGCCAGTCCGGTTCGCTGTCGAATACTCCCACATCGGTCATCAGCTTGATTTCGGCTTCGAGACCGTCGATGTTCAAGAGCCCAAGACCTTCCCCCTCAGCGGTGGTGTCTAACACCAGCTTGGCTTCGGTTGTCCATCTGAAACTTTCGCCCTGGGTGGCCAGGTAATTTGGGTTGCCTGCGGCGTTTATCCGTTCGAAGGCGTGGCCAACAGCCACATCAGGATTCTGGACCGAAAACTCGAACCCTCGGAACGCGGCCCGCAGGAAGTCTTCAACGGCGGTGGGATGATCAGCTAAGAACGTCTCACTAGTGAAGAACACCCCGAATGAAGACGGCACATCAAAATCGAGGGGGTCAAACTGCCGGTATTCAACCCCGGCCGCATCAAGTTGAGCCGGTTCATTACTTTTGTATACCGGCAGAGCATCGATCCCGAGATCCAAGTGGGCTACGGGGTCGTATCCTTCGAGCAGCCGTTCAGTCAAGCTGGATCTTTCCACCCCGGCCAAGGCCAGCATCGCTTGAAGTGAATATGGTAGGTCGCCCTTGATACCAATGGTGGCCCCTGAAAGATCTCCCAACTCGACGATCTCACTGTCGGCTGGCACCACCAGGGTTTCAATGGCAGTCTTGCCGTACTGGGCGATAGCCACCAGGTTGGCTTCACCTTGGACATTGGTGTTCACCATCTCAGAGAACGATCCGGCCGAACTGATCTGGCCTTTCCCAGCAGCAACCAGCCCGCCGTTGCGGGGAGCGAAATCTGGCTTGATATCAACGTCAAGACAAAGTTCTTCAAAGTAGCCTTCGGCGTCGGCCACTACCACATCTAGGATCGTGGCAGCAGCAGCGAAATCGAATGACGAGATGAACGTGATCTTGCCCGCATCACGGTTGGCTTCGCACCGTTCAGCCGCTGATAGATCTGTGGTGTCGGAAACTGTGGGGCTGGTGCTTGAACCGTTGTCGCCGCATGCAACGAGCAGGGCAGAGACTAATACGCTCAGCCAGATCGTGGTCGAACGTCTCAGTGGTCGCATTGGTCATACTCGCTTATTTGTTGAAGGGAATGTTGTTTGAGAGCTGTGCCAACGGAGCACCCGTCGTTCTAACGACATCACGGCTAGCGTCAATACGATACCCATAAACGCTAGAGCAAGGATACTGCCCCACAACTCGTCAACAAAGTTGCGGGACTGGGCGATGCGTACCTGGTAGCCAAGCCCAGCGGTGGATCCACCATAGAGTTCACCGATTATCGCCCCTACCAAAGCAAGACTTACAGCGATTCGTCCAGCAGAGAACAACCCAGGCAGGGCGTTAGGAAATCGGAGATACCGAAGGACCTCCCATTGGCTGGCGTTTACGGAATGCATCACGTCCAACGTGTCTTGGTCGACGGTGCGCAGCCCAGTCAGGGCGTTAGACACAAACGGGGCGAAAGCAAAAAGCATGGCTACTAGCACCTTGGGTGTTGGGCTGAAACCAAACCACAGTAGGAACACCGGTGCCAGCACCGCCACGGGGGTGGATTGGATAAGCACGATCACGGGGATCGAAGCACGTTCAACGAATCGGGAATGAGCCATGGCGGTGGCTGCGGCCAAAGCGATAGCCAACGCCAGAACGAAACCGGCCATAGCTTCTGCGAACGTTACCCACCCATTGCGGGCGTAAAACCCGACGTTGCTGATCAGGTGGATGACGATGCGTGACGGAGCGGGCAACATGAGGGGCGACACGTCACCAACACGAACATAGAGTTCGCAGCCGCCGAATATCGCAACGAGCCCCGAGACTGGCGCCGCATAACGGGTGAGGGCCGTCATCATCTGCTACTACCGTTGGCTACCGCCAGATTCAAAGCTCGACGCAGTTCGGCAGTGTGTTGATGAAACAGGCGGTTGTCTTGCACCCCATGGCGGCGAGGGCGGGGCAAGGTTATGTGGAGTTCTTGCTGGACTCGACCTGGCCCGGCTGTCATTACTACTACCCGGTCAGATAGTAGTACTGCCTCGTCGATGGAGTGAGTTACGAAGACCACAGTGGCTTTAGTGTGGCCCCACAATCTGAGCAAGAGGAATCTCATCTCTGACCGCGTGATCTCGTCTAGAGCCGCGAACGGCTCGTCCATCAACAACACAGGGGGTTGTAATGCGAACGCCCGAACCAGGCTCACCCTTTGCTGCATTCCCCCTGAAAGACTAAGTGGTAATGAGTTGGCGTATTGGGCTAGACCCACCGACGCCAGTAGGTCGTCGATCTCGTGATCGGGCACCATACCGCGCCCCTTGCCTTGATTCAGGCGAGGCAGCAGGGCCACATTGTCTCGTACTGTGCGCCATGGCAACAGGGCTGGTGATTGGGGTACGAAGCCGAATCGTTTTTCGCGACGGCCTTGTTTTGGAGACTGGCCATGAACCGTTAAACACCCTTGCGATGGCTCGATCAAGCCCCCAATTAGGCGCAACAATGTGGATTTGCCGCAACCACTGGGGCCGATAATGCTAACTAACTCGCCTGCTTCTATCTGGAGATCCACGTCGGCTAAGGCTCGAGTGGGGTGGCCGTGATCAGAGAACGTCCTTGCGATATCCTCCGCCAGCACCGCCGGAGCATCCGGTGATTGTCGCATCGCCGATAAGTATGCCATGACGTCGCCGAGGCCACTAAGCTTCGACCATATGTGTGGTTAGGAGCGGCCAGTTTGCCGCCCCTATGGCTAGCCTCACACCGGTGGTTCGGCAATAGGCAATGCCAGATGGCGCCAGATCGCCGAGCAAAGGGGTACGAGTTGAACTTGGGCGACAGTGGGTTGTGGCTGACTATTGGATTAGCAGCCCTGGGATTCGTTCTCGCTCGACGCCCGAGCGCAGCATGGTTGATAGTTGGTTCGGCGGTGGTCGCCACCGGGTGTACCGGGCGGTTGCTGATCGCGATGGCTTCCAACGATCTGGGATTCTCCTATGTGGCCGACCACACCAGGCCCGGGGTGTCGCCATGGCTTAGGGCGGCAGGGTTGTGGGCGGGAGCCGAGGGGTCCCTGTTGTTGTGGGTGACAATGGTGGCGTGGGCCGCGGTGGCGGCCCTAAGCTACTCGAAGTCGGTGTGGGTAATCCGAGCATCTAGCGGCCTGGTTGTTGGGTATGGGGCGACGCTGGCTTTGACGGCATCCCCATTTGAGCGCCTCGATGTGCCCGCTGTTGCCGGGCTTGGTTTGCAGCCGGTGTTGGAACACCCAGCCATGATCTGGCACCCACCCCTACTATATGCAGGGTTAACGTCCATGCTGGTTCCAGGTCTTGTGGCTTTGGCTCCAACCCTAACCCGTGATCCCAGTGCCAGTTGTCGACCAAGTATCCAACCTGGCTTCACCTTGCCCCTGGTTCTTCTCGGTGCCGGGCTCGTTACGGGAGCGATGTGGGCCAATGTGGAGTTGGGTTGGGGAGGTTACTGGGCGTGGGATCCCATCGAATCTGCGGGACTGGTGGCATGGATGCTGGCTGCGGCCGCCTTGCACTGCACCGCTGGTGGGGGCGGTTTCGACACCGCAAAAAGCGACCAACGCCATCCCACAAGCGTGGCGGTGCTGCTCGTGGCCCCCGGTATTGCTGCTCTTTGGGCCACCACCCTCACTCGCATCGGTGTTATCAACTCGGTTCACGCTTTCGCCGACCGTCCGCGGTTGCGGGTGGGCCTACTGTTGGTGGTCGGGACTTCTTCGCTTGTTGTAGCTGGCCGTCTGCTGATGATTCGACGCACAGGGCAACCGCTGGCTTGGAGCCGGGCATTAGCGGTAGCGTTGCTAGTTACTGCGGGGGCGCTGATAGCCCTCGGCACCTATGAGCCTATGATCGAGGCCGCGACCACGGGAGACTCGGTGGCCATAGCCGGACGGTTCTTCGCCCGGGTGCTGTGGCCGGTAGTGGTAGTGGCATCTATGGCTGCGGCTTGGGCTGATCGTAAACAATGCTCGCCGCGATGGCTGTCCAAGCACACACTGGTGGCGACCCTAGGCGCTGTGGCCGGAGCTTTGGTTGTGCCCCTCAGGTCCGGGTTGTTCGGATTGGTTCTGGCCGCGTCCGGTGGCCTTATCGCGGGATCGGCTCTGGCAGTGGGGTTGCATTTGCGAGGTCGACACCCGGTTTGGGGGCGGACGGTGGCTCATGTGGGAATGGGTGTGTTGGTGGTGGGGGTTGCAGGCACGATGGCTACCCGCAGTGATGTTGTAGTGGCGGAGTTGGGTGAGGCCCAACAAGTTGTCGGAGGGCTCGAAGTTACCCATCGCGGCATTGTCATCACCCAATCAGCGTCAATATCTGAAGCCAAAGCCACGGTGGAGGTGAATGGAAGTGTGCTGCATCCAAGGCTCGTGAGTTTCCCGTTGAGATCGGCTTCAACCGCCGAGGTAGGCAGTCGCTACGACACGCTCGACCAGATACAAGTAGTGTTGATTGACGGGGACCAGGCCCAAGCCCTATACCGGGTCAACCATCTTCCACGTCTGGGTTTGGTTTGGCTGGGTGCGGCCACCATCATCGTTGGTCTTGGGATCGGTAGCTGGAGACGAAACAAAACCAGCCGAGCACCAGCCACGGCTTGAGTCAGACTGCGTAGGGTGATGGGTATGACCACCAATGCCGAACTGCACGACCGGTACCGGGCCGTTCTTCCGTCATACACCAAGCCCCTCTATGCCGAGCCAATCTCGATCGACAGAGGCGAAGGCGGCTATGTATGGGATGTTGAGGGGAATCGCTACCTAGATTTCTTCGGAGGGGTACTGACCACCATGGTTGGTCACGCCAATCCGGCTGTAGTCAAAGCGGTCCAACATCAGGTGAGCAAGGTGATGCACACCTCAACGTTGTACCTGTCGGAACCAATGATTGAGTTGGCAGAAGAAATAGCGGCTACGTCGGGAGTTCCCGATGCCAGGGTGTTTTTTACCACATCGGGCAGCGAAGCGAACGATACGGCAATTTTGTTGGCCACGAGCTATCGCAGGTCGAACCAGGTTCTGGCGATGCGTAATAGTTATCACGGTCGTTCGTTCACTGCCCAAGCAATCACCTCCCACTCTTCGTGGTCATCCACTAGCCTGTCGGGACTTTCAGTCAACTTTGTCCAAGGCGGCTACCGGCTGCGTAGCCCATTTAGGGCCATGGACGACGACGCGTACACCGAAGCGTGTGTGGAAGACCTTCAGCAACTGATCGATATGACTTCGGCTGGAGACGTTGCGTGCCTTATAGCCGAACCGATCCAAGGGGTCGGAGGATTCGCTACTCCCCCCGACGGGTTCTTTGGAGCCATGGGTAAGGTGCTAGACAATCACGGGATTTTGTTTATCGCCGACGAGGTGCAAACAGGCTGGGGTCGCACCGGTGACCATTTCTGGGGCTATCAGGCCCACGGCATCGTGCCTGACATGTTGACGTTTGCCAAAGGCGTCGGAAACGGTATCACTTTGGCCGGCATCGTGGCCCGGGCCGAGCTGATGGACACTATCACTGCGTTATCGTTCTCTACATTTGGTGGAAACCCTCTATCGGCGGCCGCCGGGTTAGCCACCTTGCGCTATGTCAAAGATAACGACCTCCAATCCAACGCTTTAGCTATGGGGAAACGTTTGACTGAACGCCTCCAACCTGTGATTGATGAGACACCGTGGGCGGCCGAGCTTCGAGGGCGGGGTCTGATGCAAGCTATTGAAACTGTGAACCCCCAAACCCTGGAACCTGATGTCGACAAAGCGGGTGCCGTGCTCGAAGAGTGTAAGTCTCGTGGGCTCCTAGTCGGAAAGGGGGGTCTATACAACAATGTGTTGCGTATCTCCCCGATGCTCGACGTCAGCGCCAAAGAGATTGACGAAGGAGCGCAAGCAATGGTGGACAGTATCCGGTCAGTGGGGAGCTGACGGGTGGGCGGACCGCAAACACAGACTGGAGAAGTTGGGTGACAATTCTGATCAAGGGAGGCACTGTTGTGTCGGCTACCGGTGCCGACGAAGCCGAAGTGCTGATCGACGGTGAAACCATCGCTGCTGTGCTGCGCCCCGGCAGCCCAATTGCAGTTGCAGCCGAACAAGGGGCCCAGGTTATTGATGCCACCGCGAAATTAGTGGTGCCCGGAGGCGTTGATGTGCACACACATATGGATCTGCCCATGGGCGATATCGTCACCGCCGATGATTGGGAGACCGGCACCAGGGCCGCGGCGTGGGGAGGTACGACCACCATTGTCGACTTCGCGACCCAAGGCTATGGGGAAAATGTTCGCCAGTGTTTAGAGGACCGACTCGCTAACGCCGAAGGCAATTGTGCCATTGACTATGGCCTTCATATGATAATAGGTGATGTCAACGACGAGTCCATCAATGAGATGGATGCCTTGGTCAACGAGGGCATAACCAGTTTTAAGCTGTTTATGGCTTACCCCGACCGTCTATATGCCAATGACGGTGAGATCCTGAGGGTGATGCAGAAGGCGTCGGCCAATGGTGGACTGGTAATGATGCACGCCGAGAACGGTATAGCGATCGATGTATTGGCTGAACAGGCAGTTGAGCAAGGCCATACTTCGCCAGTCAACCATGGCTATGTGAGGCGAACTGAGCTAGAGGCTGAGGCGACTCATCGGGCGATTCAACTAGCAAAGGTTGGTGCGGCTCCGCTGTATATCGTTCACCTATCGGCCAAGGAAGCCCTCGAACAGGTAGCCATGGCCCGCGATAAGGGTGGTAATGTGTTCGCGGAAACCTGCCCTCAATATCTCTACTTTAATCTGGAAGACCATCTGGATCAACCTGATTTTGGTGGAGCAGCATATGTGTGTTCTACGCCGGTGCGTTCCAAACATGAGCACCACAGTGACGAGTTGTGGAAAGGGTTGCGCACCAATGACCTGGCGGTGGTTTCCACCGATCACTGCCCGTTCTGCATGAAAGAACAAAAGGAACTAGGTATAAGTGATTTTCGGGCGATCCCCAATGGTATTGGTGGCGTTGAGCACCGGATGGATATGGTTTTTCAAGGAGTTTTAAAAGGAGAGATTAGCTTAGCTCGATGGGTGGAGCTTTGTGCCACCACCCCGGCTAGGATGATGGGCCTCTACCCTCGAAAGGGGGTAATCCAGCCCGGTGCCGACGCTGACATCGTGTTGTACGACCCGAACAAACGGTGGTCTATCAGTGCCGAAAACCACCATATGAACCTTGACCATAGTGCCTATGAAGGCATTGAGGTCACCGGACATGTGGATACCGTGCTATCTAGGGGTCAGGTCATAGTTAATGAAGCCCGCTACCTTGGGGCCAAAACTGATGGCCAATACCTAAAACGTCAACTCTGTCAGTATCTTCAGTAGTCACGAGGCTCGTTGGCAGCCAAGCCAGTGAACCCTAATCACCGCATCAGGAAGTTAATCACATGGAACAGATCCACCATCTGATCGATGGCGAAATGCGCCCTTCAACCAGCGGCCGTAAATCGCCCGTCTTCAACCCGGCTACCGGTAAACAAACCGCGGAGCTGGGTCTAGCGTCAATCGAAGAAGTCGAATCTGCTATTGCTTCGTCCCAGGCCGCTTTTGAGCAATGGAAGACGGTGTCGTTGGCCAAGCGGACCAAACTGATGTTTCGGTTTCGGGAATTGGTTGACGCCAATATTGATGAAATCGCCAAGCTTCTAACTGCCGAACACGGCAAAGTGCTAGACGACGCTCGGGGTGAAGTGGCGCGAGGGCTCGAAAACATTGAGTACGCCTGCGGAGTAGCAGAGCTACTCAAGGGGCGCTACAGCTCGAATGCATCCACAGGGGTAGACGTATACTCTGTTCGTCAACCCCTTGGTGTTGTGGCTGGCATAACCCCGTTTAATTTTCCCGCCATGGTTCCGCTTTGGATGCTGCCCAATGCCGTAGTAACCGGGAACACCTTTATTCTTAAGCCGTCCGAGCGAGACCCCTCAGCGCCTATGTTGTTAGCTGAGCTATTTCAAGAAGCAGGATTCCCTCCTGGTGTGCTAAATGTTGTTCATGGCGACAAGACCGCTGTCGATTGTCTACTGAAACACCGTGACGTCAAGGCAATCAGCTTTGTTGGCTCTACCCCCATTGCTCGCTACGTGTACGAAACCGGAGCGGCAGCAGGAAAAAGGGTTCAGGCCTTGGCTGGAGCCAAGAACCATATGTTGGTATTACCCGACGCCGACATTGGTATGGCCGCCGATGCTGCGGTGTCAGCCGCCTACGGCTCTGCTGGTGAGCGGTGTATGGCCGTTTCGGTGGTAGTTGCTGTTGGTGATGTCGCTGATCCTCTTGTTGACGCAATCGCCACCCGCACCACCAAACTCACCATTGGCCCCGGCACTGAACAAGGTTCAGAGATGGGCCCTTTGATCACCGCCGAACAACGCGATCGTGTAAACGGCTATGTTCAAGCCGGCGCCGATGCCGGAGCCACAGTGGTGGTTGATGGTCGTAATCTTTCGTTTGAAGGCGATGGGTTCTTCACCGGGGTTTCCCTACTCGACAATGTCACCACCGACATGTCGGTTTACACCGATGAGATTTTCGGACCAGTGCTTTGTGTTGTTCGGGTCGACACCTATCAGCAAGGTGTTGAGCTGATAGCCAACAATCCGTGGGGTAACGGTGCAGCCATCTTCACCCGTGATGGTGGGGCGGCTAGGCGGTTCGAGGAAGAAGCCGACGCTGGGATGATCGGCATCAATGTTCCTATTCCTGTGCCCGTGGGGTACCACTCATTCGGAGGGTGGAAAGACTCCTTGTTCGGCGACACCCACATGTACGGACCCGAAGGTGTACATTTCTTCACCCGGGGCAAAGCAATCACATCTCGATGGCCGGACCCGGCAAACAGTTCGGTTGAT